>Ga0233438_10001067_pt1 | contig 31494 bp, 32 predicted proteins | sample SI_123_September_FD_182720 | JGI IMG/M metagenome (GOLD analysis project Ga0233438, IMG submission 182720) | Seawater microbial communities from Saanich Inlet, British Columbia, Canada - SI_123_September2016_10_MG | ecosystem: Environmental > Aquatic > Marine > Inlet | place: Canada: British...
AGATCAAATAGGTGCATCATATGATGAATTAGAATGGGCAATGAAAATGCAAGATGAAGGAAAAACTGAAAGTGATTTTTCTGATCGAAAACTTGAGGTGTTCAAAATTTATTCTAGACTAAACAATATCAATCAGCACAAAATGCAACCAATACCTGTTTGCGAGATTCCTAAAGATTTAAAATAAAAGTTAGGACAAAACATCACGCTAGTGGAAACTAGCGTGTTTTTTTTGCATAACTTGTCTTATAATAAAAATGCAATCAGCATTTTTTTTAAAACTTAAAAATGTTCTCCTTTTTAAACCATTGGAGATCTCAAAAAATAAATGGTTAAGTGGTCTTAAATATTTGCAGCGATATACAGGGAAGTGTTTTACTAAATTTTAATTGGTAAAAATATTTAAATTATGAATGTAGAAAATAGTAATTTAAACAATAGAGCTTCTAAACAACTCGATTCAACTTTTGAAATAATTTCATTTTTAAAGACGTATAATCTTTTATCATTTCTAAATCTAAGGATAAAGAATTACTTTCTTTAGCTTCTTTTAACAACTCTTCTATCTTTTTACCTATTAAAACACGCCTTAAGTTAAATACAGAATCATTAACAGCTTTATACAATACTTCTGTAGCTTTGGTTACAAAAATGTTTTGAGCTTCCCAATTGCTTAATTGGTGTTTTTCCTCATCCATTAAAATAGAGGTTACTGTATTTGCTATAGAAGTATTTGGATGATTTACAAAGCTATCTATATTAAGTTTTTCTGATTGATTGATTTGATGAATAATTTCTGTATAAATCTCTTGAAAAGTTTCATTAGAAAACTCAATTTCGTCATCATGTAAATGCACATATATTTCTGCAGATACCGAGTTTTGATATTCTCTAATTGTTATAGACTCTTTACCATCTTCATCTACATTAATAATTTCTTCCAAAAAATCTACTTGCTCATTACCAAAAAGTAGCAAAATTCGAATAATTTCTCTTTCTAAAATTGATAACTCGTCTACTTTTTTAAAAGATACTTCCCCACCTTTTACAACACCCATCTGTGCTTGCTCTAGTTCAGCAAAATATTCTGGAGGTGGTTGGTTTGGGTCTTGATTCGAAGCTGCTTGAGAGTTACTTTTCTTAACTTTAGCAGAAACTTCTTTCTTTAAAAGTTGTGCTAACTCACTAAACAAAACACGCTCGGAAATTTCCATAATTCTAGAGCATTCTTGAATGTAAACTTCACGTTGAATAGAATCTGGAATTTTTGAAATACTCGTTACAATATCTCTAATTACCCCAGCTTTTTTTATAGGATCGTTATTAGAATCTTTTAGTAAAAGTGAAACCTTAAAATTGATAAAATCTTGTGCAGCATCTTCTAAATATGCTTTAAGTTCAGAGTTTGAATGCGATTTTGCAAAACTATCTGGATCTTCACCATCTGGAAACTGAACTACTTTTACGTTCATTCCTTGTTCTAGGATTAAATCTATTCCGCGAATGGAAGCTCTAATCCCTGCAGCATCTCCATCAAAAAGTACTGTAATGTTTTTTGTTAACCTATTTACTAATCGTATTTGATCTGCAGTAAGAGCTGTACCTGAAGAAGCCACTACGTTTTCTATACTAGATTGGTTAAAAGAAATAACATCTGTATAGCCTTCTACTAAATAACAATTATCTTGTTTTGCTATTTCTTTTTTAGCCTGATAGATTCCGTATAAAATTTTGCTCTTATGGTAAATATCACTTTCTGGTGAATTTAGATATTTCGCAGCTTTTTTATCTGCCTTCAAAATTCTACCTCCAAATCCTAATATTCTTCCAGACATGGAATGTATAGGAAACATTACTCTGCCTTTAAAACGATCAAACTGTTTGTTTTCTTTTACAATAGTTAAACCAGTAGAAGCTAAATATTTTAAATCGTAACCTTTTGCTAATGCTGCATCTGTAAAGTTAGCCCATTCATCTAAACAATATCCTAATTCAAATTTTTTAATAGTTTCATCTGTGAAACTACGTTCTTTAAAATAACTTAATCCTATAGCTTTACCTTTATTGGTGTTTAGCATTAAATCATGAAAATAATCTTTTGCAAAATTAGAAACTAAAAACATACTTTCACGCTCGTTCATTTGCGCTTTTTGCTCATCAGTTTGTTCTGTTTCTTCTATTTCTATATTGTATTTTTTTGCCAACCATTTAATAGCTTCAGGGTACGAATAATGTTCGTGTTCCATTAAAAATGAGATGGCATTACCTCCTTTTCCTGTAGAAAAATCTTTCCAAATCTGTTTTACAGGAGACACCATAAATGATGGAGATTTTTCATCTGTAAAAGGACTTAATCCTTTAAAATTACTTCCTGCTTTTTTTAACTGTACAAATTCACCAATAACCTCCTCTACTCTCGCGGATTCAAAAACTCGGTCTATAGTACTTCTAGAAATCATGAATGTAATTTTATTCTAAAACAAATATAAGAAGACCTCATAGGTTTTAATGTCTATGAGGTCTAAAATTTGTTTAACGAGAATTAATATAAATTAAGACTAAGTCTTACTTAAGATGCAGCCCTTAATTTTTTTAATTTTGTATTCGATAATTTTGCCTCTGCGTAATCTTTTGTAACGTTCAACTCTTTCTGATCAGAACTAGGTAAATCAAACATTGCATCAGTAAAAATTGCTTCACATAAAGAACGTAAACCTCTTGCGCCTAACTTGTAATGAACAGCTTTTTCTACAATATAATTTAATGCATCTTCTTCTATTGTAAAGTTCACATCATCCATCATAAATAGTTTTGTGTACTGTTTAATAATGGCATTTTTTGGTGTCGTTAAAATAGCTCTAAGTGTTTTTGCATCTAAAGGATTCATGAAACTTAGCACAGGCAAACGCCCAATAATTTCAGGGATTAAACCAAAGGATTTTAAATCTAAAGGTGTTATATATTGTAATAAATTATCTTCATCTAGCTTATCTTCCTCTAAAGATGCACCAAAACCAACAGCTTGTCTATTTAAACGTTTGCTTATAATTTTTTCAATTCCTGAAAAAGCACCTCCTGCAATAAATAAAATATCTTGCGTATTAACTTCTATAAATTTTTGGTCTGGATGTTTTCTCCCCCCTTTTGGAGCAACATTTACCACTGAGCCTTCTAATAACTTTAATAATGCTTGCTGAACTCCTTCTCCAGAAACATCTCTTGTAATGGAAGGGTTATCACCTTTTCTGGCAATTTTATCTATTTCATCAATAAAAATGATGCCTCTCTGAGCTTTTTCAACGTCGTAATCTGCTACTTGTAATAAACGACTTAAAATACTCTCTACATCTTCTCCTACGTAACCAGCCTGTGTTAAAACTGTTGCATCTACTATTGAAAAAGGTACATTTAACATCTTGGCAATCGTTTTTGCCACCAATGTTTTTCCTGTACCTGTTTCACCCACTAAAACAATGTTCGATTTTTCAATTTCTACATCATCATCTGAATTTTTTTCTTGTAATAGTCTTTTGTAGTGATTATAAACTGCAACAGCCATTGCTCTTTTAGTTTCATTTTGACCAATAATATACTGGTCTAAAAACTCTTTTATCTGCAATGGTTTTTTTAACGTTAAATCTTTAGACAAACTAGATGTTTTTGCTTCTGATATTTCTTCTTCTACAATTCCATGCGCTTGTTCTATACATTTATCACAAATATGAGCATCCACACCAGCAATCAGTAAATCTGTTTCTGCTTTTTTGCGTCCACAAAATGAACATTCTAAGTTTTCTTCTTTCGACATTATAATCTGCTTTTTACTTTTGCTTTTATTGACTCTTGTAGCTTTATTTTCTAGCTAAAACCTCATCAATCATACCATATTCTTTGGCCTCATTGGCTTTCATCCAATAATCTCTATCAGAATCATTATGAACTTTTCCTACAGATTGGCCTGAATGATTTGCTATAATAGCATACAATTCATCTTTTAACTTTAAGATTTCTCTAGCAGTAATTTCTATATCTGAAGCCTGACCTTGAGCACCTCCTAAAGGTTGGTGAATCATAATTCTTGAGTGAGGCAAAGCTGAACGCTTACCTTTTTCTCCTGCACACATTAAAACAGCTCCCATAGAAGCAGCCATACCTGTACAAATTGTAGCAACATCTGGCTTTATAAATTGCATCGTATCATAAATACCTAAACCTGCATAAACTCCTCCTCCTGGAGAATTGATATAAATAGAAATATCTTTATTAGCATCTACACTTTCTAAAAACAATAATTGTGCTTGTATAATGTTTGCTACTTGATCATTAATTCCTGTTCCAAGAAATATAATTCTGTCCATCATTAAACGTGAAAAAACATCCATCTGCGTAATATTCATTTGGCGCTCTTCCATAATATATGGAGTTAAACTACTTGTAATTTTTGTATAGCTAGTACTACTAATTCCATGATGTTTAGTAGCGTATTTTTCGAACTCTTTTCCGTAATTCATGTCTTAAACTCTTTAAATTATTGGTTGTGTAAAGATAAGAACTATTCTCTTAATATTGTGTTAGATTTTAAAACGAAAAACCTGAACTTAAAAGCTCAGGTTTTACTTATTTATTGATTTCTAAAACAAGTTTTAGAAAGCTAATTCAATCTATTTATAAACTTCTTTAATAAACGCTTCGTAGGTAACTTCTTTTGTTTTGAAGTTGATGTTTTCTTTAAAAAAAGTTAATAGTTTCTGGCTAATTAATTGCCCTTGTAATTTTTGAGCTTCATCTTTATTTTGTAAAATTCTACCAGCAATATCATCTAACTCTTTCTCCTCTGGATTCATATTACCAAACTGGGCCATTTGCTGACGGATAAATCCTTTAGCATAATCTACCAATTCTTTATAATCTAATTTGATGTCATTATCTTTCATAATCTTACTTTCGATTAATTGATAACGTAATCCTTTTTCAGATTTTTCGAACTCAGCAGCAGCTTCTTCAGCAGTTAATTCTTTTTCACCAGCTGTTGCTAACCACTTTTTAAGAAAATCTGCAGGTAAATCAAACTTTGTATTTTCTATCAAATACTCTTGAACTGCATTTAATAATTGCTGATCTCCTTGTTGCTCAAATTGCTTTTCCGCATCTTCCTTAATTTTTTCTCTTAATTCAGTTACAGTAGAAACGCTACCGTCAACAAAAAGTTTATCAAACAATTCTTTGTCTAAATCTGCTGGTTCTGTTTTTGTTATATCTTCTATAGTTAACGTAACTGTAGCATCTAAATCATGAATAACATCATGTTCAACACCTAAAATGTGTTGTAATTTATGATCGTCTTCAAAAAGTTTTTTAGTATCTAATTCAATAACATCGCCAATTTTAGCACCTATTACTTTTTTCTCGTTCTTCTTACCTTTTAGATCGTTAACTAAGAAAGTAGATTTTTTATTAATACCTGCTTCTTCATTTACGAAAGTACCAGTTACATTAGCATGCTCAGTTGCCTCTTCTAATGCACTCATTTTACCATAACGAGTCTGAATATTTTTTACTTCTTCATCAATCAATTCATCAGTGGCAACAATATTGTATTGTTTAATTTTATTTTTTGCTGATAAATCAACATCAAATTCTGGAGCTAAACCTAATTCGAATTCAAATGTAAAAGTATCTGCATCCCAATTAAAGTTTTCGTTAATTCTTGGTAATGGATTTCCCAAAATATCTAACTTTTCTTCCGTTAAAAATTTGTTTAATGAATCTTGTATAAGTTTGTTAACTTCATCAATCATTACAGATTTACCATATTGCTTTTTAATCATTCCCATTGGCACATGTCCTTTTCTAAAACCTGGAATGTCTGCTTTTTTACGATAATCTGTTAAAACCTCTGTTACTTTTGCTTGATAGTCATCTGCAACAATATCAACTTTTACAACTGCATTTAATGCATCTACGTTTTCTTTTGTAATATTCATTTCTTATTAATCTCTAGTTCTTAAAAAATCGAGTGCAAAATTAATCAATTTAATTAAGCCTACAAAAGTTTAAATAGTTCAATTTCAGTTATTTCGTTTTAGTTAAATATTTAAAAACTAAAACTATAAGAGACATTTCAGTAAAAATAAAAAAAAATAGTAATTTTGCATAACTTAAATTTTCTTATTTTTTTGGTAAGAACATCAAACAGCAATACAAAATGCAATACAAAAGAGTCCTTTTAAAATTAAGTGGAGAAGCATTGATGGGTGATCGTCAATATGGAATAGATCCTAAACGTCTTGCAGAATATGCAAAAGAAATTAAAGAGGTTGTAGAAAAAGGTATCGAAGTTGCTATTGTAATTGGGGGTGGAAACATCTTCAGAGGTGTTGCTGGTGCTGCAAACGGCATGGATCGTGTTCAAGGAGATCATATGGGTATGTTAGCAACCTGTATAAATGGTCTGGCATTACAAAGTGCTTTAGAAGATGAAGACGTGCATACTCGTTTACAAACTGCACTAGAAATCAAAGAAGTAGCAGAACCTTACATTAAGAGAAAAGCAATTCGTCACTTAGAAAAAGGTAGAGTTGTTATTTTTGGAGCCGGTACTGGAAATCCGTACTTTACAACAGATACAGCTGCTGTATTGAGAGCTATTGAAATTCATGCAGATGCAATTTTAAAAGGCACAAGAGTAGATGGAGTCTATGATGCAGACCCTGAAAAGGTTAAAGATGCTGTTAAGTTCGAATCGATTACATTTAAAGATGTAATTAACAAAGGCTTAAAAGTTATGGATATGACAGCTTTTACATTAAGTGAAGAAAATAAATTACCAATCATTATTTTTGATATGAATACCAAAGGAAACTTAAATAGATTAGTTTCTGGTGAAAAAGTTGGTACCATTGTAGAAAATTAAAAACCTAGTTTTTAAAATTTAAATAAAATGAACGAAGAAATTGAATTTATATTAGACACAGCAAAAGAGGCTATGGCAAATGCAATATCGCATTTAGAAAAAGAGTTAATTTCTATTAGAGCAGGTAAGGCAACCCCAGCAATGCTTAGTACAGTAATGGTTGATTATTATGGCTCTCAAACACCATTAAGTCAAGTTGCAAATGTAAATACACCAGACGCTAGAACTTTAAGTATACAACCTTGGGAAAAAAACATGTTGCAACCTATTGAAAAAGCAATTCAAATTGCAAACTTAGGTTTAAACCCAATGAACAATGGAGATTTAATAATGATTAATGTACCGCCATTAACCGAAGAGCGTAGAAAAGGCTTAGCAAAACAGGCAAAAGCGGAAGCTGAACATGCAAAAGTTGGTGTTAGAAATGCTAGAAAAGACGCAAATAATGACATTAAAAAAGTAGAGATTTCTGATGACATGAAGAAAATAACTGAAGATGATGTGCAAAAGCTAACAGATACCTACGTAAAAAATATAGACGAAAAATTAGCTGTCAAAGAAAAAGAAATAATGACAATCTAATAGTTCTAATTTAAAATTAAAGAGTGTTTTATAAACACTCTTTTTTTATCAATACAATTACCTTTTATAAAAATATTGAATGAATTTTTGGACTAAAGTTGCAAGTATCATCTTAAGAAACCGTTATTTGGTTTTACTTGGCATTGCAATAATTACAACTTTATTAGCTTCTCAAATGAAGTATATGAAATTTTCATATACAGAGGCTAATTTGCTACCCGAAAATCATGAAGCAAATTTAGAATACAATAAGTTTTTAGAAATTTTTGGTGAAGAAGGAAATCTTGTAATTTTAGGAATTAAAGATTCTACTGTTTTTACACCGAAAAAATTTAATGCTTGGAATAGTCTTGTTAATAAATTTAATGATTTAGAAGAAATAGATTTTACGCTTTCTATAGCAGATGTTCAAAAACTGAAAGCAGATAGAAAACAGAGAAAATTTATATTAGAACCTTTGTATAAAAATGAACCTTCTACAACAGAAGAAGTTCAAACCATTAAAAAACAACTTTTTGAGAAACTGCCTTTCTATGACAATCTATTATTTAATAAAGAAACTGGTACTTTACAAACTGCCATTTACATTAAAAAAGAAATTATAAATACTCCTAAAAGGAGAGATTTTATTTTCAACACCTTAATACCTATAATAGAACAATTTGAAGAGAATCATAATGTAGATGTTCGAATTTCTGGTATGCCCTATATTAGAACCTTGAATGCTCAAAATATTCAAGATGAAATTATATTATTTGTTGGTGGTGCACTTTTAATTACTGCAGTTATCTTTTTCTTCTTTTTTAGATCTTACAGAGCCACCTTTATTACACTATTGGTTGTAATGGTTGGTGTTACTTGGGCATTTGGTTTTATTGGTTTATTTCGATTTGAAATTACAGTATTATCTGCATTAATACCTCCTTTAATTATTGTTATTGGAGTACCCAATGCTGTATTCTTGATTAATAAATATCAACAGGAAATTAAAAAACATGGCCAACAAGCAAAAGCTTTACAACGTGTAATTTCTAAAATTGGTAATGCTACTTTAATGACGAATATTACAACTGCATCTGGTTTTGCAACCTTTGTCTTTGTAAAAAGTTCACTTTTACGTGAATTCGGAATTTTAGCGTCTGTAAATATTATTAGCATTTTTATACTTGCACTTCTAATTATACCTATCATATACAGTTTTATGCCTCTTCCTAAAAAGAAGCATTTGAATCACTTAGAAAGAAAGTGGATAGAAAATGTGGTAAATTGGATGGAGCAAACTGTAAAAAACCAAAGAATTGCCATTTATTTTGCAACTGTACTTGTAATTGTTTTAGGAATTATTGGCGTATATAAAATTAGAGTTTCTGGTAGTTTAATAGAAGACATGCCAAAAAGTATGAGCTTTTACAAAGATATTAAATTCTTTGAAAAAGAATTTGGTGGTATTATGCCTCTAGAAATTTTTATAGATACAAAGAAAGAAAAAGGTGTCATGAAATTATCTACTCTAAAAAAGATGGATGAGCTGAATGAAACCATTGAAACTTTCCCAGAATTATCTAAACCAATTTCTGTAGTAAACTTAGTAAAATATTCCAAACAGGCTTACTATAAAGGTAATCCTAAATATTATCAATTACCAACAAATCAAGAGCAGAGCTATATTTTTTCATATACAAAAAACTCAAATTCTGATGCTGGTATGTTAAACACTTTTGTAGATTCTACAGGACGTTATGCAAGAATAACAACCTTTATGAAAGATATTGGTACAGATAAAATGGATGTTATTCAAGAACGATTAAAAGCGGTTATTGCTAAAGAATTCCCTGCCGAAAAATATTCTGTGTCTATTACTGGTAAAGCTTTAGTGTTCATTAAAGGAACTAATTACTTAATCAATAACTTGGTATTTTCACTATCATTGGCAATACTTTTAATTGCATTATTTATGGCTTGGATGTTTAGATCGCCTCAAATGATTTTAATATCCTTAATACCAAACATATTGCCATTATTAATAACAGCAGGTCTTATGGGCTTCTTAGACATTCCTATAAAACCATCTACTATATTGGTATTTAGTATTGCATTTGGTATTTCTGTAGATGACACCATACATTTCTTAGCAAAATACAGACAAGAATTAATGTCTAATAAATGGAAGATTAAACCTTCTGTATATGCAGCTTTACGTGAAACAGGTGTAAGTATGTTTTACACTTCTATCGTATTGTTTTTTGGCTTTTTAATTTTTACACTTTCTAGCTTTGGAGGCACAATTGCTTTAGGAGGGTTAGTTTCTGTTACGCTTTTATTAGCTATGGTTTCTAATTTACTACTATTACCCTCTTTACTTTTAACGTTCGAAAAAAAGATTGCAAATCAAAAAGTATTTAGAGAACCTGCTATGAAAATTTTACCCCCTAAAGAATCAGAAGAACAATAACGTTAAAGATTAATTTTAATTCTATAGAGTCTAGTCTACTTAAATTTATTAAATTAAATTTCTTTGACCAATAATTTAAAAAGTTACAACTATATAAATCTATTCAAAAACATTTATCTAATTATTCAATTGCTCATTATATCACAAAAAAGTATCTTTACAGCCTAGTAAAACTATAGTGTATTAATTAAAGAAAAACTACAGATGACAGTGAGTAACGTTGCAGAATTATTAGAATCAGGTATAATTTTACAAGAGATTCATATAAAAGGTTGGGTTAGGACATTTAGAAGCAATCGTTTTATTGCTTTAAATGATGGTTCTACGATAAAAAACATACAATGTGTTATCGATTTTGAAAATACTGCTGAAGAAACTCTAAAGAGAATTACTACTGGCGCTGCAATTGCTATAAAAGGAACTGTTGTAGAAAGTCAAGGAAGGGGTCAGAGAATAGAAATACAAGTTTCTAATATTGAGATTTTGGGTGATTCTAATCCTGACGAATATCCTATTCAACCTAAAAAACATAGCTTTGAATTTTTAAGAGAAAATGCACACTTACGTATGCGAACAAATACGTTTAGCGCAGTTATGCGCGTACGTTCTAAACTATCATTCGCAGTTCATAAGTATTTTCAAGAAAACGGTTTTAACTATGTAAATACACCAATTATTACTGGTTCTGATGCAGAAGGTGCAGGTGAGATGTTTAGAGTTACAAACTTTGAAGATAACAAAGCACCAGTTACAGAAGATGGTAAAATAGATTATAGTAAAGACTTTTTTGGTAAAGAAACCAATCTTACAGTTTCTGGTCAGTTAGAGGCAGAAACATTTGCAATGTCATTAGGTAAAGCTTATACTTTTGGACCAACATTTAGAGCAGAAAACTCAAATACTACTCGTCATTTAGCAGAATTTTGGATGATTGAACCAGAAGTTGCCTTTATGGATTTAGATGGTAATATGGATTTGGCTGAAGATTTTATAAAATCGGTTTTAAAAGATGTTTTAGAAACCTGTAAAGACGATTTAGAATTTTTAGATCAACGATTAATGCAAGAAGAAGAAAGCAAACCACAAGCTCAAAGAAGTGAAATGAGTTTAATTGATAAATTAAAGTTTGTGGTTGATAATAATTTTAAACGAGTTTCGTACACAGAGGCTATAGATATATTAAGAAATTGTAAACCAAATAAAAAGAAGAAATTTCAATTTCCTATTAATGAATGGGGAGCAGATTTACAATCTGAACACGAACGCTTTTTAGTAGAAAAACACTTTAAATGTCCTGTAATCTTATTCGATTATCCAGCAAATATTAAAGCATTTTACATGCGATTAAATGATGATGGAAAAACTGTAAGAGCTATGGATGTATTATTTCCAGGTATTGGAGAAATTGTAGGTGGCTCTCAAAGAGAAGAACGCTATGATGTTTTAGTAGAAAAAATGAAAGCCCTAGATATTGAAGAAAAAGAATTATGGTGGTATTTAGATTTACGTAAATATGGAACTGCTGTTCACTCTGGATTTGGATTAGGATTCGAAAGATTAGTTCAATTTACCACAGGTATGAGTAATATTAGAGATGTAATTCCATTTCCTAGAACACCACAAAACGCAGAGTTTTAATTAATAATTACTACTAGTTATTAAATCGTCATTCTCTAAAGAATGGCGATTTTATGTTTATCGATTTGTTATATTTGTATATATGCTTAAACAAAGTTTACAATATAAACTCTTACAAAAATTATCTCCTCAGCAAATTCAGTTGATGAAACTCATTCAATTGCCAACCCAAGCATTTGAAGAGAGATTAAAGCAAGAAATTGAAGAAAACCCTGCCTTAGATACAGGTAAAGAAAACTCTGATGCAGATGATGATTTTTCTAATGAATATGAAGATGCAGGAACTGAAAAAATTGAAGCAGAAGATATAAATATTGATGAGTATTTGAGTGATGATGAAATACCCAACTATAAAACTCAAGTCAATAATTACAGTACCGATGACGATGAAAAGAACATTCCTTATGCTGCAGGGACATCATTTCACCAATCATTAGTTAACCAGTTAAATACTTTTAACCTAAACGATGAAGAACTCGCTATTGCTGATTTTTTAGTAGGTAGTATAGATGATAGTGGATACATAAGAAGAGAAATAATAGACTTAGTTGATGATTTAGCTTTTACAGCAAATGTATTCACAACAGAAGAAAAAGTACTACAAGTGCTAAAAAAGGTAGTTCACAACTTAGAACCAACTGGCGTTGGAGCAAGAGACTTAAAAGAATGCTTGATCATTCAACTAAAAGCTAAAGAAACTAATAAACGTAGAAAGTTAGCAGTTAATATCTTAGAAAATGCCTTTGATCATTTTGTGAAAAAACACTACAAAAAACTACAAGAAAAATTTAATATTACTGAAACTGAACTAAAAGAAATTAATAAAGAGATTTCAAAATTAAATCCAAAACCTGGAGGCTCTTATGCTGGCAATAATAAAATTGCAGAACAAATAGTTCCTGATTTTTCAATTAAAATTAATGATGGAGAATTAGAGCTAACACTTAATGCTAGGAATGCTCCTGAGCTACATATTTCTTCTACTTACAACAATATGTTAAAAGGCTACCAGGAATCTAATAGAAAAAATAAGGCTCAAAAAGATGCAGTTTTTTTTATAAAACAAAAACTTGATGCTGCCAAATGGTTTATTGATGCAATTAAACAAAGACAGCAAACTCTTCTGGTTACGATGAACACTATAATGCATTACCAATATGATTATTTTTTAACTGGAGATGAACGAAGGTTAAAACCAATGATTTTAAAAGACATTGCAGATAAAATTAATATGGATGTTTCTACCGTATCTAGAGTAGCAAATAGTAAGTATGTAGCTACTCCTTATGGAACAAAGCGAATTAAAGAGTTTTTTTCAGAATCTATGAAAAATGATCAAGGAGAAGATATTTCTACAAAAGAAATCAAAAAAATATTAGAAAACGTAATTGCAAAAGAAGATAAGAAAAAACCACTAACTGATGAGAAATTATCAACCATTTTAAAGGAAAAAGGATACCCAATAGCAAGAAGAACTATAGCTAAATACAGAGAGCAATTGGACTTACCTGTAGCTCGTTTACGAAAAGAAATTTAGTGCGTTTTCACAAAATAATATCGACCCTATTCCACCCAATTGTAATACCAACAATCGGAATTATAATTTATTTTTTAGCCACTATAAGACCTATAGGGCAATACCAAAAACTCATAACAATTTTTATTGTTTTTGGAAGTACGTACATTATACCTTTATTACTATTAATTACTTTAAAAAAAACAGGAGTTATTAATAGCTATCAATTAAAGACCAGAAAAGAAAGGAAAATACCATTAGCAATCATGGTATTTCTATTTTATATGTTAGGAAACTTATTTAATAAAATAAAAGTTTTAGAGGAAATATCAATGTTATTTTATGCAACTGCTTTAGGTCTTTTAATAACCTATTTATTGTTAAACATTAAAATAAAATCAAGTATTCATTTACTTTCTATGGGATTAACGTGCGGATTTTTTATATTCAGCACACTCATGTCAACGGAATCTTATATTTTAATTATAATAATTCTTTTTTTAATTGCTGGTTTATTAGCAAGTTCAAGATTACACTTAAAAGCACACACTGTAAAAGAAGTATACCTAGGTTTTTTTATTGGAATAAGTGCAATATTAGGAATGTATTTACTTTTATAAAATATAAAAAATAAAACCAAATTTAAGCACAGAAGTGTTTATACCTTCTCCTTGTATAGTAGCATTTTCGAATAGTGGAGATAGACTATAGAATAAGTTAAAATTATATTCATCAAAACCAAAAGAAAACGTTAAACCATATTGTAGCTTTCTAAAGTTAGAAATTGAATTAAATGAATATAATGTGTTATTTTCTGTATAATTAAAATTATTATTTAAATTATACAGAAATTTCACCCCTGTGTATATTCTCCAAAAATCATATTTATTTGCTGTAGACGTTCGCCATCTAAACTCTATAGGCACTTCTAAGTTATGGTAAGAAAATGTATTTGATGATAAATTAGCACCAAAGTCAAAAGTGGTTTTATTATCTAGTTCATGTACTTTTAGTGTGTGATTAAAAAAATCATAACCATACCCTAAACCTAAAGCACATGCAAATGTACCTTTTCTATTCAGAGTAAAATCTTTTATAAATCCAACAGAAAAAGCATAAGAGAAGCCACTTTTTGTGATACCAGAAGGCTGATTAGTTAATTGCGCATATGAAACTGAAGCATAAATCTGATCTTCAGCATAACGCGATCCTAACTGCAATGAATCTTTTTGCGCATGTATGGAAAAAGCAATAAAAAAGAAAAATATAAACTTCATTCTTGTCTCTTAGAGATTTTAAATATAAAGTTTTAGAAAGAAATATAACTAAGTAAAAACAAAAAAAGGGCTAATTCATACATGAATTAGCCCTTTTTAATATTATTAAAATATTAAAGCTGTTAATTATCTGCAGCAGCAGTTGTAGAGTAATTTATTTTAAGAGCATTTACATCTCTTAATTTAAGTCTTACATCTATAACTGTTCCTACGTTAGATTCCTTATCTGCCTTAATAGAAGTTGTCATAAAAGGATGAAGTGCTTCTGCTATTTTATCTCTTTTACTGAAAATAAAAGCAGGTACTTGGTCTGCAGAAGAAATTTTATCATTCAACTGAATCTTATTGAAACCAACACCATCTCTGTTAGGATCTTTAGATTTCCCAATATAAATAGTACTTACTAAACTCTTATCTTCTAACTTCTTAATTTCTGTTGCACCAGGTAATCGCGGATTTTCTATCACTAAATTAGTTTCTCTCATAGTTGTTGTAACCATAAAGAAAAAAAGTAACATAAAAACGATATCTGGAAGGGCAGCTGTATTTACAGCTGGTATTCCTTTTTTCTTTTTTCTAAATTTAGACATAAGTGTGTTATAAATTTAAATTAATTATGACGTTGGCTCTGCATCTGAAATAATTTGAGGGTAAGAAGTTTTAATATCTTCAACTTTTTTTCTCAATTTATCTACCTGACTAGATAAGTCTGCACTTTTCTTAGCATCAATAAAAGCCTGTTCTAACTCTTCATAAGACATCCCATAACGTTCTGTAGACAATCTGTTTCTAAGTTCTGTATATGCTTTTAAAAGCTCATTTTGCACAACGATATAAGTACCATAATCAGTACCTCTATCACTCTGAACAGATATAATTGCTTTGCTAGGGTGATCAGAAGAAGCATCACTTTTTTCTCCTTTACAATAGTCACAAGCTTTTCCAGGTGTTCCATCTTCACTTGGATTTCCTATACCTCCACCATTATCAATAAACTTTACAGCTTCATCTTTAAGATTCTTAACATCCATACGTTCTCCTTCTACAAGTAGTTCGTTATTTCTGTTAATATTTACCTCAAATATGTTCTTTTTCTTAATTACAGGCGGTACATAATCAATAGGTGGCTTTTCTGATAACTTTTTAGAGATACCTGAATCTACATTCATAGTAGTTGTTACTAAAAAGAAAATTAATAGCAGAAAAGCGATGTCTGCCATAGAACCTGCGTTAATTTCTGGGTTATCTCTTCTTGCCATATATTATGATTTAACTAATCCTTTTACTAAGTCCCAAACAAAAAATAGACTAGCAATTGCTCCTAAGATAACGCTATACCATATTCCTGTTCCAACCCATCTATTTACTGCCGAACCTTCTTCACCTCCAGCTTCTATTTCACCAGCGGCATTGTATACTACATTACTATCTGATAAGAAATAAGCAACAAGTAAAAGAACGCCTAAAATTGCCAAACCTCCTAGAGTCTTCTTTAAATTATCTGGGTTTCTTACCAAGCTAACTAAAGATAAACCAATAGTTATTGCAACTGCAGCATAAAACAACCAAGTAGAAAAAGATATTAAAGGACTAACTACAGTATTCTGTAAGTCGTTTATATTATCTTCTATATCTTGAGCATCTTCCATAAAAATTCTTATGAAAAGAACACCTCCGATAAGAGCTATCCCAGCAATAACAATATTTAAAATTTTATTACTTTTCATATTAATTTTTTATTTTTTATACTTTACTAATAAATCTACCAATGAGATAGACGCATCTTCCATATTATTTACAATACCATCAATTTTTGCAACGATGTAATTATAAAATATTTGAAGAATAATAGCCACAATTAAACCAAATACAGTTGTTAATAAGGCTACCTTAATACCACCTGCAACAACTGCTGGCGAAATATCATTTGCTACAGCAATATCATTAAATGCTCCAATCATACCGATTACAGTACCCATAAAACCAAGCATTGGTGCTAAAGCGATAAATAAAGAGATCCAAGAAACATTTTTTTCTAATTGTCCCATTTGAACACCTCCATAAGATACTACAGCTTTTTCAGCTTCTTCGATACCCTCATCAACTCTATCTAAACCTTGATAAAAAATAGATGCTACAGGCCCTTTTGTATTTCTACAAACCTCTTTAGCTGCTTCAACTCCTCCAGAGCTTAACGCTTCATCTACACTTGTTAATAATTTTTTAGTATTTGTAGTTGCCATGTTTAAATAAATAATTCTTTCAATGGCAATGGCTAGACCTAAAATTAAAGCTACCAATACAATTCCCATAAATCCTGGACCACCATCAATAAAGTTTTGCTTTAATACTTGGTGAAACGTTTGAGATTCAGTTGCTGCTTCTTGAGCGAATGTAGATTGTACAGCTCCAAAAAACATAAATCCTGTTACAGATAAGATATTTACTACTTTTTTCATCTTAGTTATAAATTAATTTTAATAGTTAACGAGTTAAAGATATAAATTTTTAGACTCAAATAAAGAAATTATGCTACACATTATCTTTTTTTATGCACAAAACATAACTTTTCATTTAAGAGAGTGCCAAGTAACAAAAAATGTTATGCATAAAAAAATTTTTTTTTATGCATTTCCGTTTTAAAGACACATTTGTTAATTATTTTACAATATTGTTATTTTTTTATGAAAAATGCATTATGGAGTTAGCTCTCCTCGCAATGGATTTTCAAAATAGTACGTAAAATCTTTAACATTTAAATTTTCCTCCAGTAGATACATTAATTTTGCAATGGCAGATTCAGTGGTAATATCTTTTCCACTTATAACTCCTATTTCTTTTAGCGCCACGCTGGTTTCATAATGTCCTTGAGAAACTGCCCCTCCAATACATTGGGTAACATTTATAATTTTAATGTTTCTTTGAATTGCCTCTTCTAAAATTTTTAAAAACCACTTTTGATCTAGGGCATTACCAGCACCATAGGTCTCTAAAACAACACCATGTAATTCTTCTGAATTTAAAACACTCTCCACTACTTTAGAAGTTATCCCAGGAAAAAGTTTTAAGATTGCTATATTGTTGTTCAATTTTTTTCTTACCACCAATTTTTTTGTGAAATCCGGAGTGTGTAAATAAAAGTCATTGAAGTTTAAATGCACGCCACTTTCTGCTAATGGCGGATAATTCATAGAGGTAAATGCTTCAAATTGCTCTGCATTTATTTTTGTGGTTCTATTTGCTCTATATAACTTGTATTCAAAATATAGGCAAACCTCTGCTACAACTGGCTTTCCTTTTTTTTGTGCACATGCAATTTCTATAGAGGTAATTAAATTTTCTTTAGCATCTGTTCTTAAATCTCCGATAGGCAATTGAGAACCAGTAAAAATAACTGGTTTTTGAAGATGCTCTAACATAAAACTTATTGCAGAAGATACATAAGACATAGTATCTGATCCAGAAAGCACAACAAATCCATCGTAATCTTTGTAATTTAACTCAATAATGTTAATAATTCTTTGATAAGAAGCAATATTCATATTTGATGAATCTATAGGTTCGTCAAACGAAACACTATCTATCTTGCAATTCAACTGATGTAGTTCAGGAATATTTTTCGTGATTTGAGTAAAGTCAAAAGCCCTTAAAGCATTTGTCTTATAATCTTTAATCATACCAATTGTACCTCCTGTATATAAGAGGAGAATACTTGGTTTTTTTGTCATTTTGTCATTCATAAATAAATTAAGACTATAATAGGACTCGTTTTTGTTAATATTGAATCAAATTTTATGAAAAAATAAGAATGGAATAATTTATGTTGTAAATTTATCAAACAAAAATGAAATACAAATCTTTAAATTATAAATTATGATTGGATTTTACATTCTTATAGGTATTATCTCTTTAGGAAGTTGGATAGTTAGAAATACATTAAAAAATAAATTTAAAAAGTATAGTAATGTTAGCTTAAGAAATGGATTGAGTGGTGCTGAAATTGCAGAAAAAATGCTTGCAGATCATGGCATTACTTCTGTAAAAGTTATTTCTACTTCTGGAAGATTAACAGATCATTACAACCCAAAAGATAAAACGGTAAATTTAAGTGAAGCAGTTTACAATCAAAGAACAACTGCTGCTGCTGCTGTTGCAGCTCATGAAGTAGGTCATGCTGTACAACATGCTACTGCTTATGACTGGCTAACAATGCGATCAAAACTTGTTCCTATAGTAAGTACATCCTCTAACTTTTCTCAATGGCTTGTAATTGGTGGATTAATTTTAGGAGCTGCTTCTGGTGCGTCTAATTTCGGATTTTATATAGCTGTAACAGGACTCATATTTATGGGGTTTGCTACACTTTTTAGTTTTATTACACTTCCAGTAGAATACGACGCTAGTAATAGGGCCCTGGCATGGTTACAAAATAAAAATATGCTTTCAAGAGAAGAATATGCTGGTTCTAAAGATGCTTTAAAATGGGCTGCAAGAACTTACTTAGTAGCTGCTCTTGGATCTCTAGCAATGCTTTTGTATTGGGGATTACAAGTACTTGGAGGAAGAGATTAATATGAACTTAATAAAAAAATAAATGCCTTTTTGAAGATATCAAGAAGGCATTTTTATTAAAATTTATTTTTTAAGGTTTTAGTATTAGGGATAAGTCCAAGAATTAAAGATAATCCTAACGCCAATAACATCCCTGTAATAAAATCTAATATTTCATTTTGTAGTTGAAAGACAAATAATAAAATAAAACTAAAAAATAAAATTAAAAATCCAGTTATTTTAAACTTATTCATTTTAATTAATCATTTAGCTTTAAAACCGCCATAAATGCTTCTTGAGGTATTTCAACGTTACCTACTTGACGCATTCTCTTTTTACCTTTCTTCTGTTTTTCAAGCAACTTTCGTTTACGAGAAATATCTCCACCATAACATTTTGCTGTTACATCTTTACGAAGAGCCTTTGTGGTTTCTCTAGCAATAATTTTCGCCCCTATGGCAGCTTGAATAGGGATATCAAATTGCTGTCTTGGAATAAGTGTTTTTAATTTTTCTACAATCTTTTTACCAATTGTATATGCATTATCTGCATGTAGCAATGCAGAAAGTGCGTCTACAGTATCTCCATTTAGAAGTATATCTACTCTAACCAACTTTGATTCTTTCAATCCTATTGGATGATAATCAAATGATGCATATCCTTTAGAAACTGTTTTTAAACGATCATAAAAATCAAAAACAATCTCTGCCAACGGCATTTCAAAAATTAACTCAACTCTTTCTGTTGTTAAATAGGTCTGATTCACAATCTGACCTCTTTTCTCGATACATAAGCTCATTACCTGACCAACAAAGTCAGATTTTGTAACTATAGATGCTTTTATAAATGGTTCTTCTACCCTATTTAACTTTGAAGGCTCTGGTAAATCTGAAGGATTATTAACGATTAAGACTTCATTAGGTTCTTTATTAGTAAATGCATGGTATGATACGTTTGGTACAGTTGTTATTACTGTCATGTTAAATTCACGCTCTAAACGTTCCTGAATAATTTCCATGTGTAACATACCAAGAAATCCACATCGAAAACCGAAACCTAAAGCCGCTGAACTTTCAGGCTGAAATACCAAAGAAGCATCATTTAGTTGCAATTTTTCCATAGAATAACGTAACTCCTCATAATCTTCTGTGTCTACCGGGTAAATACCTGCAAATACCATGGGCTTTACATCTTCAAAGCCATCGATTATCTCGGTTGTTGGTTTATGAGCATCCGTTATTGTATCTCCTACTTTAACTTCTTTTGCTGTTTTTATACCTGTAATTAGATAGCCAACATCTCCTGTTTTTACAGATTTCTTAACGACTTGCTCTAACTTTAGTGTTCCAATTTCATCGGCAAAATAATTTTTACCTGTGGCCATAAACTTTATTTCTTGTCCCTTTTTGATTTCTCCATTAATCACCCTAAAATAGGTTTCAATTCCACGATAGGAATTATACACTGAATCAAAAATTAATGCTTGAAGTGGTGCTTCCGGATCTCCTTTAGGAGCAGGTACTCTGTCTATAATTGCTTGTAAAATATTATCAACTCCAAAACCTGTTTTACCACTTGCATGAATTACCTCGTCAGGATCACAACCCAACAAGTCTACAATATCATCTGTTACTTCTTCTGGATTTGCAGAAGGTAAATCTACTTTGTTTAAAACGGGGATAATTTCCAAATCATTTTCCAACGCTAAATATAAATTAGAAATGGTTTGCGCCTGTATACTTTGTGCAGCATCTACGATTAAGAGAGCCCCTTCACAGGCAGCAATAGATCTAGATACTTCGTATGAAAAATCTACGTGACCTGGTGTATCTATTAAATTTAAAATATATGGTTCTCCATTATGAACAAAATCCATTTGAATAGCATGCGATTTTATAGTGATTCCACGTTCACGCTCCAAATCCATATTATCTAATAACTGATTTTGTTTTTCACGTTCAGTTACAGAACCAGTATAATCTAACAATCGATCTGCTAAAGTACTTTTACCATGATCTATGTGTGCTATAATACAAAAATTTCTAATATTTTTCATATTTCGTTATCTAACTACTTTCAATCTACAAAGATAGGCTATTTACAAGCCTTCTCAAACAAAAAAAACAACCTGAAAAAACAAGTTTCACTCAATTTAAACCAATACTTAAGATGTTTTTGCATGATGGACTAATAATTTTATAAAAATTAAGCATTGGGTGCTTTAAATTAAAAAATAATTCATTTTAAATATGTATATTGAAGTAAATTAAATAATTGTTTGTAAAATGAAAATTACTATTTATAAAACTTTTCTATTTAGTTTACTTCTACTAATAACAAACAGCTGTACTTCTACAGTAATTCCCTTAGAAGAGGTAACCCCAATCTTAGAGTTAGTTACTTATGAAAAAGATGTTAAAACCATTATGACATCACATTGTACAAACTGTCACATTGCAGGAGGATCTGCAAGTTTTTTACCATTAAACACATATACGCAAGTTCGTAACTCTGCCGAATTTGGTAGCCTAATAGGTAGAATGAACAGCAATACAAACCCTATGCCATCTTCAGGAAAATTATCAGCAAGTATTTTAGCTATTATTGATCAATGGGAAGCTGATGGTTTTTTAGAAAACTAACTATCTATGAAAAAAGCACTATTTATTTTATTGTTAACGTTAAGCTATTCTTCTTTCTCTCAAAAATATTTTACCAGAACCGGAAATACTAATTTTAAAGCTTCCGTAGCTGTTTTTGAGCCTATTGAAGCTACAAATAATAGTACTTCTGTACTTCTAAACACAGAAACTGGAGCACTAGTCGCACAACTTTTCATGACTGCTTTTCAGTTTAGAGTAGCGCTAATGCAAGAGCATTTTAATGAAAATTATATGGATTCTTACAAATACCCAAAAGCTATATTTAAGGGAGAGTTAAGTAACTTTAATCTTTTAAAAGTCAATGAAAAAGAAAAGCATACACTTACAGGAATACTAACAATTAGAGGAATTACAAAAGAAATAAAAACAACTGCATTTTTAAAAAAAGAAAATAATACGTTATTTTTAAAAGCAAAATTTATTGTATCACCAAAAGATTTTAAAATTGAAATCCCTGCCATTGTCGAGAAAAAAATAGCTGAAAATATTGAAGTTTCTATAAACTATACCCTTAATGAAAAAGAATAGAATAAAGTTTTTAATAGTACTTGTAATTAGCATTATTTTGCTATTTCCATTTTACAAACTATTTAAAGAACCTGAAGGAATTGAAACCAAAAAAATTTATAGCGCTTACTCTGCAAAAGACCTACTGTTAAAAGTTGAAAAGAATGATACTTTTTGGAATGCTAAAATTGTAGAAATTAATGGTACAATAACCGCTATTGGTAAAAAGGGTATTACTTTAGACGGTAAGATTTATTGCCAATTTAAAGAAGGTTTAAACACTAAAAACCTACAACCAAATACAACAATTACCCTTAAAGGACGCATTATCGGTTACGATGATTTATTAGAAGAATTAAAATTAGACCAATGCATAAAAATTAAGCCATCATTATGAGAAATACGATACTATTTTATAGCTTATTATTCATCTGTTCATCAGCAATATTTGGTCAAGATGATTTAATGGAGGAACTAAACCTAGAAACCAAAAAAATAGTAACATTTAACCCTCCAGCTTTTAAAGCCATGAAAATCGGCAATCTACAATCTACAAAATTAGGTGGAAAAGGAGATTTATACTTATATGTTTCCCACAGATTTGGTCCTCTAAAAGATGGATTTGACACTTTTTTTGGGTTAGATAATGCAAATACTAAAATACAATTGGCTTATAGTTTTTGGGAAGGTATTCAGTTAAGTATTAGTAGAGAATCTTATAATAGAACTTTGGCAGGTGCTCTTAAATTTTTACTTGCGAAACAGTCCAATAAATTTCCGTTAACAATTGCAGGATATAGTACTATAAATATAAATACATTATTAGATGAAAATAATTTTCCAGAACTAAAATCATCAGACAGGTTTAGCTATGCAAATCAACTACTTATTTCTAGGCGTTTTTCTGAGAATTTTTCTTTTGAACTTGCTCCCAGTTACGTGAGACAAAACGTACAAAATTTAAATATAGTTTCAGAGGCACGCCATAACCAATTTGCCATGGGTTTTGGTGGACGCGTAAAGATGAGTAAACGCATGAGTTTAAATGCAGAATATATTTATAATTTAAGTAGACCTGAGAACTCTCCTTTTTCCGATGCTTTTGCAGTTGGTGTAGATATTGAAACAGGAGGACATGTTTTCCAATTATTATTTACTAATGCGCAATCTACCAATGAACCTGCATTTATTTCTTATGCTGAAGGAGATGTTGTTTTTGGATTTAATATTGTGAGAGTTTTTTAATATATGATGCTATCTAGTTCTGATTTTAAACAAAAAATACATTTAATAATTTCTGCAACTATTACAATTCCTATTTCGTTTATTTATGGTTTTTATCCGAATGCTATTTTTAATATTTCTCCAAAAACTTTAGATGAACAAAACTTTTTAAAAGCAATTATGGGCTTGTATTTGGGTTTCAGTGCTTTATGGGTTATAGGCGTTTTAAAGACTAATTATCTAAATGTAGCATTGTTTAGTAATGTGATATTTATGTTAGGTTTAGGATTTGGTAGAGTTTGTAGTTACTTTATAGATGGGACAGCTTCATTTATTTTTATAGTAGGAATGTTTGGTGAATTGTGCTTGGGGTTTTATGGTCTTTGGGTTTTAACATATAAAAACAGTAATTTTGCAAAAAATTAATTTGTTTTGGCAAAAATAGACAACATAGAATTAGGCGATTTTCCATTATTATTAGCACCAATGGAAGATGTATCTGACCCACCTTTTAGAGCTTTATGTAAAGAAAATGGTGCAGATGTTGTATATACAGAATTTATATCATCAGAAGGTTTAATTAGAGATGCTGCTAAAAGCGTTATTAAATTAGACATTTACGAAAAAGAAAGACCTGTAGGAATTCAGATTTTTGGTGCCAATTTAGATTCGATGTTAAAAACCATCGAAATTGTAGAAAAATCGAATCCAGATATTATAGATATTAACTTTGGCTGCCCAGTTAAAAAAGTAGTATCTAAAGGTGCAGGTGCAGGTATTTTAAAAGACATCGATTTAATGGTTTCTCTTACAGAGGCAATGGTTAAGCATACAAATTTACCTATTACTGTTAAAACACGTTTAGGCTGGGATCATGATTCAATACGAATTGTAGAAGTCGCAGAACGTTTACAAGATGTAGGTTGTAAAGCCATCTCTATACACGGAAGAACTAGAGCTCAAATGTATAAAGGTAATGCCGATTGGAAACTAATTGCTGCAGTAAAAAACAACCAAAGAATGCATATTCCTGTTTTTGGAAATGGAGATGTAACCACTCCAGAAAGAGCTATGGAAATGAGAGATGATTATGGTTTAGATGGCGCTATGATTGGTAGAGCATCTATTGGATATCCTTGGTTTTTTAACGAAGTAAAACACTTCTTTAAAACTGGAGAACATTTGGCAAAACCTTCTATTGCAGAGAGAACCAAAGTTGCAAGAAGACACTTGCAAATGGCTATAGACTGGAAAGGCGAACGTTTAGGAGTTGTAGAAACAAGAAGGCACTATACCAATTATTTTAAAGGGATACCTCATTTTAAAGATTATCGTTTACAAATGGTTACTTCAGATGATCCTGCAGATGTTTTTAAAACCTTTGACGAAGTAGAAGCTAAATTTGGTAATGCACTAATTCCTGATATTCGATAATTACAACGCTAAAAATAGGTGTTCTCTTTAATTCAAAATTTTAAAAGAGTTTACCATCTTTTCTACCACAGGAAGATAGTTGTTATAATATTTAGGATTAGCTGCATATTGAATAACATACCCTTCATTTTCTTTAAAAAAGAGAAAAAAACTTCTAGTGTAACTTATTTCAGAGTTTATTTTTTCTGAATATTTGACAATATACATATCACCATAAACTTTGTGTTTGCCTTTTAATAGCAAATACTTGAATTTATCTTTTGGAAACCATTTACTTTTATAATTTACAAAATAATGTAAATAATCATCAATTGAGAATGATTGGGTAACACACTTTTTACGAAGCTTATCTAAACCAATATAAACATCAACTTTTCGTGAATAATAGTTTAGAGAATCAATATATTTATCTTCTAAAAAATACCAATCGCCATTAATAGTTTTTCCTTTTTTCCAGTCTTTGGGTTTATGTATGGTATAATTTAATTTCTGGTTTGCGCTCTGCAAACTATCCAATTCTTCAAAAGGATTATCCTTACATCTTTTCTCAACTCTTTTGGCTGACGAGCAAGAATAAATGGATGCTAATAAACTAATAAATAAAAACTTTTTAATCAATATTCTGTAATTCTGAAAGTTTCTAGCATACTTGTAAAGTCTTCTAGGTAATTAGGAAACTGACCTTTCTCTGCAAAATAAGTTATTCTATAAGGTCTGGAATTGTAATAAAAACTGACATTTAAACTAGTATAGGTATTTCCTAAAAAAGAAGTTTTATAATTAACAATAGAATATTTTTTATATAAAGTATGCTCTTGATAATTTACAGTTAACTTAGGGTCACTATTTTTTGCTAAAATATTTTTAACGAAATCATTGGTAAAATCCTCTAAGTTATGAATATTATCATTTAAAGATAAGTGCGCTTCATCTAATACAAAAACTACTAAATAAGGTTTCTGTTTTACTGATTTTTTAGGTTTATAAGAAAACACACAATGCGTGTCAAAAAAACGACCCAATTGCTTGGTATTTTTAAAGTGTAGTTTTTCTGTATCTCTGAAAAACCTGTTGTAATAATCTTTTCTTTTAAACACAAGCCATTAGAACTTGTTGCTTTTATACTTGCACAACTCATAAAAAGTAGGCAAAAACCTAATGCAAAAGTCAATTTAAAAAAATTAAGCATACTATTTTTCAATGAATTTTTGGTTGATTCTACTACTCGCTATTTTGGCTGCAACAAAACCTAAAACTGTTATTGTAAATATAACAATTATAAAATTATAAAACTGAAATTCTACAGGGTAAGGCAAGCTTTCAGTAATCATAAATAAACCAAAAGTATCTTGTAAAAACACTAAAATAATTCCTAATATTAAACCAACTAACATTCCAAAAAAAGTAAGTAAGAAACCTTGATACACAAAAATATTTTTGATTTCTTGTATAGTGGTTCCTAAATTGTTTAAAGTTTGTAAGTTCTGTTTTTTGTCAATTATCATCATAATTATTGCGCCTATTACATTAAATAACGCAATTATAATAATGAGCGTAAAAATAAGGTAAGACACAAAGTTTTCTGTATTTATAACTTTATAAAAAACATCATTCAGTTGCTCTTTTGTTTTTACACTGTAAGAAGTTCCCAGTTTTTTTTGCAAGGTTGGAGCAATATCATCAGCATCATCTTTATCTAATATTTTTAAAGCAATTGCAGTTACTTGATTATCTTTAAAACGCAATAGGTTTTTAGCTTGATCTAGAGTTACAAAAACATATTTATTTTCAAAGTCTTCTGTACCAGTATATATCCCTAAAACTTGCACATCTGTTTTGTAGAATGAATTAGTAGGATTTATAAATCCTTTACCAGGCTTAGGAACCATAACAGTTAATGGTCTTCCATAACTATTTACACCTAAAGATAATTTTATAGCAATTGCTCTGCCAAGTACTGCAGTATTTACGTAAGAAGTATCTAACCAGTCTCCTATATATATTGCACTATCTATTTTTGTAATATTTGTGTAATTATCATCTACTCCTTTTATAAAAGCAATTTCATTTTTATCTCCGTATTCTAAAAAAACACGTTCTTCAATAATTTTTGCATAAGTAATTATATCTGGCTGATTATTTAAAATTTGCAGAAAATTATCATCTATTAAAAAAGATTTCCCTTTAATAGCAGTAATTTTTAAATCTGGATCTGAAGCGTCTAATAAGGTATAGCTAAAAGTTCTTAAACCAGAAAAACCCGAGAGAATAATAAATAATGCTAACGAACTTACAATTACACCAAAAGAGGCTATAATGGTAATTATGTTTATGGCATTATTGCTAGTTTTTGAGAATAAATACCTTTTAGCTATGTAATAAGAAAAATTCAGTTTTTATGAATTTATATTTTTTTTCTGCGTGGAAGTACTCCTGGATTTTTTATGGGATCTTCATCTTTACCATTTAAAGATTTGTCTATTTCTTCTAAATAATCTAGTGTGTCATCACCAAAAAATAATAATTCTGGCATTCTACGTAATTGATTTTTTGTTCTTTTTGCCATTTCATGACGTATTAGAACAGTATTAGATTGAACCCCTTTAACTAACTCATCTCTTTTTTCAGAGGGAAAAACACTCAAGTAAATCTTAGCCACTCCTAAATCTGAAGTAACATGAACTTTAGAAACAGAAATAATTACACCCCTCATACCATCTTGTGCTGCTTTTTGCAATACATCTACTAAATCTTTTTGCAATACTCCTGCAATTTTTCGTTGTCTGTTTGTTTCTTCCATACTACAAATTTACAATATTTTTAAAGAGTGTATATTTTATTTTAATTGCATACGTTACTAAACATAATCTAATTATAACATTTCATATGCATAGTAAGACATCTCTGTAGATCTCTACTTTTTTAACTTTAAAAGGTGCTAAAAATAATTTAGTTATAGTTTATGCAGTAGTGTTTAAAAAGACTTTTTATCGTTTCTTTCATGGCACCTTACAATTATAATTAACTCAAAATATATTTATTACTAAAATAGTAACTTTTAAAAATTTAAAATTATAATTTTTTTTAGAGCTAGTAGAAGATTTACATTAGGGTAACTTTCAGAGCAGTGACCTAGCAAGTATTTTCTGTTTATTCAAGTATATTAAACAGTAAAATACTATCATTTTTACAAAAAAAAATCTCAAAATAAAATTTTGAGATTTTTTTAAACAGATTGCTAAATTAATCTGCTAGTATAATAGCTTTGTTATCGTTAAATTCTAAAGTTCCTGAATTAATTTGTAAGGTTAAAATCTTATCATCAGTTTCAAGTGGTACTAATAAACTATTTAACTCCTCTTTATTGAGTTGCTGAGAATGAATGTGAATTTTCACTAAACCTTCCTTTAAATTTGCAACAATAGGTGCGTGATTGTTTAACATTTGGAACTCTCCATCCTCTCCTGGCACTGCAATAGCATCTACCTGTGAAGAAAATAATACAGCTTCTGGACTTACAATTTCTAAAAACATATTTTTAAAAGTTTTTAGTTTCTAGTTTTAGTTTTTAATTATGCATTCATAACTTAAAGCTTAAAACTCAAAACTTGTTTATGCTTCAGCTAACATTTTTTCTCCAGCATCAATTGCATCTTGAATTGATCCTCTTAAGTTAAATGCAGCTTCAGGGTACTTATCTAATTCACCATCCATAATCATATTAAAACCTTTAATAGTATCTTTAATATCTACTAAAACTCCTGGTATACCAGTAAATTGTTCAGCTACATGAAATGGTTGAGATAAGAAACGTTGTACACGTCTTGCTCTATGAACTACTAATTTATCTTCTTCAGATAATTCTTCCATACCTAAAATGGCAATAATATCTTGTAGTTCTTTATAACGTTGTAAGATTTCTTTTACTTTTTGTGCACAATCATAGTGTTCATCACCTAAAATATCTGCTGATAAAATTCTAGAAGTAGAATCTAAAGGATCTACTGCTGGATAAATACCTAACTCAGCAATTTTACGAGACAATACAGTTGTAGCATCTAAGTGAGCAAACGTTGTTGCTGGTGCTGGATCTGTTAAATCATCTGCAGGAACATATACCGCTTGCACAGAGGTAATAGAACCTTTTTTAGTAGATGTAATACGCTCTTGCATTGCACCCATTTCTGTTGCTAATGTTGGCTGATATCCTACTGCTGATGGCATACGTCCTAGAAGTGCTGAAACCTCAGAACCTGCTTGTGTAAATCTAAATATATTATCTACAAAGAAAAGAACGTCTTTACCTTGTGCTTCACCTGCTCCATCTCTAAAATATTCAGCGATTGTTAGTCCAGATAATGCAACTCTTGCACGTGCTCCTGGCGGCTCGTTCATTTGACCAAATACGAAAGTAGCTTTAGAATCTCTCATTCCTGCTTTGTCTACTTTTGCAAGATCCCAACCACCTTCTTCCATAGAATGCATAAAGTCATCACCATATTTGATAATACCAGACTCTAGCATTTCACGAAGTAAGTCGTTTCCTTCACGAGTTCTCTCACCAACACCTGCAAACACAGATAAACCACCATGCCCTTTTGCAATGTTGTTGATTAATTCTTGTATTAATACAGTTTTACCTACACCTGCACCACCAAATAAACCAATTTTACCACCTTTTGCGTAAGGCTCAATTAAATCGATTACTTTAATACCGGTAAATAAAACCTCTGTTGATACAGATAAGTCTTCAAATTTAGGAGCTGCTCTATGTATAGATAAACCATCTTTACCTACTTTACTTAAGTTACCAAGACCATCAATAGCATCTCCAGTAACATTAAATAAACGACCATAAATATCGTTTCCAATAGGCATTTGGATTGGATTCCCTGTAGCTACAACTTCTGCACCTCTTTGTAAACCATCTGTGGCGTCCATAGAAATTGTTCTAACTGTATCTTCACCTATATGTTGTTGAACCTCTAATACTAAAATAGAACCATCAGCTTTTTTAATTTCTAATGAATCATATATTTTAGGAAGTTCGTTGTTTTCAGTATTGAATTCAACATCAATAACTGGCCCAATAATCTGAGAAACTTTACCTGTAATTGTAGACATTTTTATATCTAATTAAGTTATTATTTTTTAAATAGGAATGTTCTTCCTTTTTCAAGGTGCAAAGGTAATTTTTTGATTACAATTAAAAAAATTTTTTTAACTAAAAAAAGCCTCATCTTTAAGATGAGGCTTTTTACTATTATTGAGTAAACTGACTAGTTTGTCACTTTAACTTCTACTCTTCTGTTTTGTTCTCTTCCTGAACTTGTAGCATTTGAAGCAATTGGCGATTCTACTCCAAAACCTTTTGAAGTTAATCTTGCAGCATCTACACCATTTTTAGTTAAATAGTTCATAACGGCAGCAGCTCTTCTTTCTGATAACTTTAAGTTATAAGCAGCAGAACCTGTGTTATCTGTATAACCTTTAATCATAAAGTTTGCTTTTGGAAACTTATTCATAATCTCGATCATACCATCTAACTGAGCAGAAACTCCTGATTTAAAGCTAGATCTGTTTGAGTTAAATAAAATTGATTTTGCAAAAGTATCAACACCCATTCTAGCAGCTTCAGATATAATTTCAGGACAACCTGCTTCTGATGCAACACCTGCTTCGTTGGGACATTTATCATCTTTGTCTAAAATACCATCTCCATCAGTATCTGGCCAAGGACAACCTGCGTTTGCAGCTGGACCAGCAACAGATGCACATTTGTCATCTTTATCTACTACACCATCTCCGTCAGTGTCAGCACAACCTTTATTAGCTTTTGTACCTTTTTCATTAGGACACATATCATCTTTATCAGCAATACCATCACTATCAGCATCAGGACAACCATTCATAGCAGCTAATCCTGGCGTGTTAGGACATGCGTCATCAGAATCTTTTACACCATCACCGTCAGCATCTGGACATCCATTAAATTCAGCCAAACCAGCAACTTCTGGACAAGCATCAAATTTATCGTATACTCCATCTCCATCAGTGTCTTTTCCTCCAAATTTAACAACAATACCTAAAGAACTTTGGTAGTGAGCTTTAACTTTGTCAGAAAAACCTTTTTTAGTTCCTGTTTGAAAATTTAAACCTAAGTTATCATTAAACCAAGTATTGAAACCAAAACCTGCGTTAATCATACCTTCTCCATTAGAATCAACAGAAACGTATCCTCCTCCTAAATATACATAAGGATCAAACCAACCTGTGTTTCCGAATAAAGTGTTTAAATCGTATTTTACGATAGCATCAATAGAGTAGTATAAAAAATCTACATCATCTACGTCTTTAAAAGTAGTTATTTCACTTAAAGATCCTGCTAATTGTAGAGTAAATCCTTTGTCTAAGTACTTTTCTCCAGAAATTCTAGAAATTGATGGCAAAAAGTTCCAGTCGCTATTTCCTAACGCATCATTAATTTGTGTTGAAAAATCATCAGTATGGTAAAAATCAACGATATTTACCCCAAATCCTACAACAAAAGGATTGTTTTCATCTTGTGCGCTTACATTACTAACAGTAACAAACGCAAATAAAGCTATCACAGCTATTTTTAAATGTTTCATTATCAAGTTTTTAAATTAAAAGTTCAATATAATAATATACAAAAGTAAGTTGTTAAAACTTATTTACAAAGATAATTCAATAAAATATTAAAAAACCACACGTTG
>Ga0233438_10001069_pt1 | contig 31491 bp, 28 predicted proteins | sample SI_123_September_FD_182720 | JGI IMG/M metagenome (GOLD analysis project Ga0233438, IMG submission 182720) | Seawater microbial communities from Saanich Inlet, British Columbia, Canada - SI_123_September2016_10_MG | ecosystem: Environmental > Aquatic > Marine > Inlet | place: Canada: British...
AATTATTGGCTAATGACCAGATTCACCGTTTGAGCAGTATAAAAGCAGATACACTTTCCCTTCCTTTTACCCCCTCAGACTCACTTTTAGTTCAGTTGATGCAAGATGCAATTGCAACTCCTATATATATGGGATCTAATAAAGAAGTTTCTTTGGAGGGATATAAAACGTTTACGACTACAAAAACCCTGCTCTACAAAGCATTGCTTCACGACAGCGACAACCTTGTTGCCGAATCGCTCGTATTGATGCTTTGCGGAACTTCCCAGTGGGAGTTGAATACGCAACAAGGCTTGTTGCTGTTGTATCAACAAAACAAAACCCTAAAGCCCCAATTCCAGCAAGTAGATGGTTCGGGTTTGTCGCGATACAACCTTGCAAGTCCCAAGGGTCTGCAAGAAACTTTAGGTACGATTTATGAAATGATTGGAAGCAGGAACATCAAAACTTTATTCCCTCAAGCTAATTCAGAAGGAACCCTGACTCCTTATGCACCTCAACAGAACCTAGAGTTTGTATATGCCAAATCGGGAAATCTAAGGAATAATCATGTTTTGGCGGGCTACATTTTTACTGACACCAAAAAACCTTTCAGCTTTGTGATTTCGGTCAACAATTATACGGGAGATAAAAAAGCAATACAAGCAGCGGTTGGACTCCAGCTATCTATTTTGCATAAGAAGCTTAGATAGGAGGCTGGGTAATGAACAGTTGTTGTTGATAACTCTGAAGCGTTCCATGACTGATTACTTATATTTTATTTTAAGTTTGCATCTATCGTTAGGGGCTTTTCTTTAGAAGCTTTAAAATCTTTTTAACCTCCGCCAAAAGCGGAGGTTTTTCATTCGGCAGAATTAAAAGTTACACTCCACTATTTATTTCAATCCTATTGTTTACAGGATTTATGCCCAAATAAATTATTTATTTTTTTTCAAAAACTATTTGAAAGTTCAATTATATATTTATATTTGCAAACAAATGTTAATCTAAAAAATAAAAGCATTATTAATTTTAATTTAAATTTTATCAAAATGAAAAAAGGTTTATTAAGTCTTTTGGCGGTTGCTCTAACGATTGTTAGCTGTCAAAATTATGACGATCAGTTTGCAGAGCTTACTGGTCTTGTCAACACATTATCTAATGACGTTGCAGGTTTGACTCAGGTTAAGGATGATCTTGCAGAACTTTCTGGTGTTGTTGACGCAATTAAAACTACAATTGAAACTGATCTTACTGGAATTGAAGCTGACATTCAAATTCTGGAAGATTTATTGACTGCTGTTGCTGATTCTCAGGATTTAGGAGAAATAGTAGATGCACTTACACTTTTACAATTAGATGTAGACAAGTTACTTCAATCATCAGCTACGGTTAATCAACCTATTACCATAACTAACACTGCAAATTTAGAGTATGCTTCAGAGCTAATTGATTCTAGTGAGGAAGGTCCAAATGTATTAGTAAATGGAAATGTTACAGTAGATACAACTACTTTAACTCCAACTCAAGTAGATTTAGCAAACGCTATTGTAGCAAAAATTAAATCAGTAATTGGAGATGTTTCGTTTACGGCTGCTGCGCCTCTTACTGCAAGTAGTTTGGCATTTATAAATGGAAATTACAGTGTGTCAGGATCTGATATGGATGATGCTCTACTTGGAGATGTTACAGGAGATGTTTCTATCGCTGAAGGTGATGGTGGTGCTATCAACTATTCTACCCTTACTACTATTGGTGGTGATGTGACTATAGCAACTGCTGATGCAGCTACTGCAACTTTAGTTAATTTTAATGGTGCTAGCATTGGTGGAGATATGATCATCGTTGGTTCTGATGTAGGAGTTTTAAATTTCCCAGAAGCTGAATCAATTGATTTAGGTACTGTGTCTTTTATAGAGTTAAATGCTGCTAAAGCTATTTCAATAGAATCTGGACAAACCGGTACTGTTACATCTGTAACCATTAATGCAACAAAGGGTGGAACAATCAATATGAATGGGGCTTTAGTTTCTCTTGGAGCTGTTGCAATTACTGGTGGAGCTACTTCAGTAATTAAAATTAATGGTTTGACTTCTGCTACTACAGTTAGCTGTGCAAGTGCAGGTGAAATGCATTTCGAGGGTTTAACTACTATGACTGGAACTACATCTATTACTGCAGCCACCGCTGTAAATCTTAGTGGCTTAGTAGAAACTGGAGCTGCTTTAGAGGTATCTGCTCCTACTGTAGATTTAAGCTCTCTGGGGACAATAACATTTGCTACTGATTTGAATGCAGTAGTTACCTTAGATGCATCTAGTCTTACTACAGTGACACATGAATTAACTATAGATAATGGTCCAATTAGTCTTCCTGATGTTCAATTTAGTGGTGCTAATGCAGCATTATCTACTACTGCAACTACTGTTACAGTTGGAGGTACTGATGACCCAACCTTAGTGGATGTATCGCCTGCTTCAGTTGTTCATTTAACTTTGACGGATCAAAAGACAGATGTTACTTCAACAAACGCTACGCTTGTATCTCTTAATGCAACCGTTGCAACTGCTGGAGCAACTAATGATTTAACAATTACAAATGCGTCTACATTATTGACAGAGTTACATACAAGTGGATATGATGTTGTTACTGTTGGTGCTGCTGGTAATGGAACTGCTGTAGTTACTATGACAACTGCAGGTACTACTAGAAATCTAGTGTTAGTAGACAACGCTGCTTTAGTTTCACTTTCTATTGGTCACATATACCACTTATCATATACAGACGCTCAACTTGTTACTATCGATAATAACGATAATTTAACTTCAGTTGATTTAACGTCAGTTGCTAGATTAGAAAATGCTGGAATTGTAAACAATGCTAAACTTGCTACAATTACTGCTCCTGGTATTGATGACTTATTAACTGTTGGTGCAACAGTTGCTTTCACCATTAAAGCAAATTCTTTGACTGGTACGTATACAAATTCAGTTCCTGCTGTTCAAGATGGAATTAACGATTCTCCTTTTGTAGAAGCAATTGTTGTTCAACCATCTTTAGCTACATGGAATATATATGCTACTGCTGTAAGCGCAATAAACACTATGACTCTTGATATTGAGTATGGTGGAGCTGCTCAAAATTTTATTGCATTTACTACTGCTTCTAGTCCGACTGATACTGGGGGTACTGAATTTGCAGGTGTTGTTGATACATTAGCTGAACTACAAGCATTCGTAGCTCAATAAGAATTAATATACTTTTACTATATATAATTAACCTCTCGGAAACGAGAGGTTTTTTTTTATGCTCATTTTTCATTAATTTCGTTGAAAACTTATTTTAATGAATAGCTCCTCCACTAGTTTTACCTCCTCAATCTTAATTGTTCTTTATATTCTAACAGGAACATTACCTAATTTTGATGCTATCGATATTTTGGCACCTCAGTGGGTGTATCTCTGTTCCATCAATATTTTAGTAGCAGTTTATCTGTTGTATAACAAAGATTCTTTTGCCTCCTTTTTTTCTTTTTTATCTAAATCATATTTTTTTCTTTTTTATGCTTTCTTTATTTTTTGGGCTGCACTTTCCATAAATTATGCTATAAATAAATCAGAAACGATTATCAATTTCCCAAGGTATTTCAACGTTTTTGTAGCCATTAGCTTTGTTACGCTCTTACTTTCTAAGATCCCGAATCGTTTTCGCTTTATAAGTGTTGTGCTTAGCTCTTTTTTGTTTTTAGAAGTTAGTTTGTATTACAATCAATTTATCGAGCAAATAACCACTTCAGATGTTTTTAATTCTTTATCTCTTAAAGGTTTTAGCGGGAATAAGAATATTGCTGCTGCATCTATGGTTGTAAAATTGCCTTTCGCTTTATACCTTCTAATAAAGCTTGAAAAGTTGTGGGTTAAAATCACCTTGTTGGCGTTACTTACTCTTACCTATATCGCTTTGACCATAATATATGCTCGTGCAGCTTTGTTGAGTTCTACACTCATCATGATTCTTTTTGTTATGTATCAAGTGTATGTTTTCTTTTTTAAAGGTCGTTCTTTCAAAAAGTTAGTTTCACATTCCGCATTTATACTATTACCCTTTGTAATCTCTTTTTTCTCAAGCGAATTATTGTCTTCATCTCTAAATACTCGATCATATGCCGATCGAGTTGAGACAATCGGCCTAACCCGTCAGGCTTCTTCTGGAAGATTTAATTACTGGGAATCTGCTTTTGAATCCTTTTCTGAAAATCCAATAATTGGAAGTGGATTGGGTAATTTTAAAATTAAATCCATTGCCTATGGAGCTGACTATATTCACGGGTATACGGTACCTTATCATGCACATAATGATTTTATTCATACAGCTACCGAACTGGGTATTTTTGGTTTTATAGCATACTTTGGCTCTTTTCTGTTGCTCGCTTTTTATTTACTACAACTTTTCCGAAAGAGTAGCTCGCAAAAGCAAATGGGTTTTGTACTCCTTTTTTTAGCTCTAGTTGGTTACGGTATGGACGCATTCTTCAACTTTCCAGTTGCACGGCCACTCATGCAATCTGCCCTTGCGCTCATCGTAGCTTTAATCGTCTCTGAATACTTGGATCTCAACAATACATCATTATATTCCAACACTTCAAAAAGTGCAAACCGAAAATACATCCTGTCAATCACCTTGATCTCCTTATTTTTAATCCCATCGCTTATTGTTCATGTTATATCCTATCGTGCACTCACACAACAAGGAGCACTATTGTACGAATTCAACAACGCTAAATATAATATGACTTTGGCTCAATTAGATGAAATCTCCAACGACTTCCCGAATCTGACGGAAACCGCAATGCCAATTAAATCGATGAAAGCCCGTTATTTTTATAATAATGGTTTAAAAGAACAAGCTTATGATTTGATTCGGGGTGGGGTGAAAGACAATCCTTACATTCGTTTCAACGAGAATCTATTATCACAGTTCTATTTTAACGATAAACAGTACGATAGCTCGTACCATTATGCGAAAATTGCTTTTGATAACCTCCCAAACAACATGCCGCATTTCAATATGTATATGCAAAATTTAGTGCTAAAAAGAGATCGTGATGCGATGATTGCTGCCTACGATCGCGTTTTACCACTCGTTCGTGGAGACACCAAAACGGTTCGATCAATCTTCCTGCGTTCCATTGGCCAGATTTCTAATGTAGGTGACCCCTATACGCTTCAAAAGGCTGAAGAGGCATTTAAGCTATACCCGAGCGATGGTCAATTTTTTGAATTGTATCGGATTTTCACCTACGGACAACAAAATATTGTGCAAGCTAAAGCGTTTTATAAAGAAGCTACTGAACTCTACGGACAAAAGAAATTTAGCGAAGCTGCAGCTATCTTTGTGAAAGCTACGGATTTGGACGCTCTTGATCTTACATATGCCTTAAATGCCGGCCTAGCTTTTTATGAGGCTAAGGACTTTGAAAATGCAATTCGTTATCTCAAAGTAACAGATACTTCACATAAAGATACGCTCAAAGAAAAAGCACTTCGGTATTTGGCTTTATCCTACTATGCATCCGGGCAGCAACCTCAGGCCTGCGCTCAATTTTTAAGACTTAAAGATCGGTATCCTAAACGCATGTATCAGCAAGAATTTCAAAAATACTGCTCAAGCAAGTAGGTTAATTCATTTTTTTCAAGTACTTTTGGTACTTAGATTAAATAATTAATAGTGCTTAACAAACTGATTACCTCAAAAACCCGTCTTCGCCTGCTGATAAAGTTTTTTATTAGTCAGGCGAATCGTGGTTATTTGAATGGGTTAGCATCTGAGTTTAACGAATCGACCAATTCGATTCGTAAAGAATTGAATCACCTCTCCGAAGCCGGTTATCTAGAAAAATATAAAGACGACAACAAAGTCGGCTATAAAGCCAATACAGCTCATCCACTATTCGATGTTCTTCAAAAAGTAGTATATAGGCACCTTGGGCTTGAGGAGCTTGTAGAGCGCGTTTTAGAGCGTATGGGTCCTGTGCAAAAAATCTTATTGACTGGAGATTATGCAAAAGGGCTGGATACAGGAACTATTGATGTTGTTTTAGTCGGAAAACGATTGAATACGGAATATATTGAAGCCTTGGAAGAGAAAGTCGAAGGCATTATCGAGCGTAAAGTAAATTTTTATTTGACTTCAAAACCCAATCCCTCTCAATTGAGTGTTGTTTTGTATGAAAATGAATCCACTAAGAATACAGTTACTTCATGACTAAAGAATATACCATAGGAATTATAGGACTTGGCTATGTTGGGTTACCACTAGCAATTGCATTCGCTGATCACTTCAATGTGGTAGGGTTTGATATCAACCAACAACGTGTTTTAGATCTAAATCAAGGAATCGATAGTACAGGTGAAGCTGATCTAAATCTTTTACAAAAAGCGAAAGAAAGCAAACTTCAATTGAGTTCCGATCTCCAAGACCTTGCTGCTTGTAATGTATACATCGTAACGGTTCCAACGCCAATTACTCAGTTCAAAACACCAGATTTAACGTATCTAATTTCTGCTTCAAAAATGATAGGCAGCATACTGAAACAAGGTGATATAGTAATTTACGAAAGCACTGTATATCCAGGCTGTACAGAGGAGGACTGTGTCCCAGTTTTAGAACAAGAAAGTGGATTGAAGTATAACCAAGATTTCTATTGTGGTTATTCTCCAGAGCGAATCAACCCGGGAGATAAAGTAAATACACTTACCAAAATTAAAAAGGTAACTTCGGGTTCAACAGAGGCTATCGCAGAAGAAGTTGATCAATTATACCAAACCATCATAGAAGCCGGAACCCACAAAGCCCCCTCAATTAAAGTTGCAGAGGCATCCAAAGCCATTGAAAATGCCCAACGCGATTTGAATATATCTTTTGTCAATGAATTGGCGCTTATTTTTGATCGCATGGAAATCGATACCCAAGAAGTACTTGCCGCTGCGGGGACAAAATGGAATTTTTTGAATTTCAAACCCGGACTTGTTGGCGGTCACTGCATCAGTGTAGATCCATATTATTTGGCACATAAGGCAGAAAGTTTAGGTTACTACCCTGAAGTGATTTTATCGGGGAGACGAGTAAACGATACCATGGGACTTTTTGTAGCCAACAAGGTGGTCAAGCTTATGAATAAAAAAGGCATACCAATACGTAAAGCAAAAGCGTTAATCCTAGGAATTACGTTCAAAGAAAATTGTCCAGACATACGGAATTCAAAAGTTCCTGACATTTATGAAGAACTCAAAAGCTTTGGAATGGAGCTTGATGTTTATGATCCACATGCACAGCCGCAGGAGGTTAAACACGAGTATGCTATTGATCTTGCTTCAAGTATGTCTACCTATGACGCCATCATTTTGGCCGTGTCTCACAAAGAATTTTTAGAATTGGATGTTACAGGCCTTAAAAAAGATCAAGCATCCGTTATCTATGATATTAAAGCAATTTTGGACCCTAAAATTGTAGATTCAAGATTATAATATGAAAAAATATTTTGCACATGAAACCGCAGTAATTGATCCTAATTCTTCAATTGGAGAAGACACAAAAGTTTGGCACTTTTCACATATTATGAAAAATGCAACTTTAGGAAAAGGCTGTAACGTGGGTCAAAATGTTGTTGTATCACCCGGTGTAGTCCTCGGAAATAATGTAAAAGTTCAAAATAATGTATCCATCTATACAGGTGTCAATTGTGAAGATGATGTTTTTTTGGGACCATCTATGGTGTTCACCAACATTATTAACCCCAGGTCTGCAATCATCCGTCGGGACGAGTTCATGCAAACTAAGGTTGGAAAGGGCGCTTCGATTGGAGCTAATGCAACCATCGTTTGTGGAAATGATATTGGTTCTTACTCTCTAATTGGAGCTGGAGCTGTAATCACAAAAGAGGTACTTCCCTTTGCTTTGGTCGTTGGAAATCCTGCCAAACAAATTGGTTGGGTCAGTGAATTTGGGCACCGCTTGAATTTTGATGTAAATGGAGAAGCCATTTGTCCAGAGAGCAAACAACAGTATCGTATAATAGAAAATAAAGTCTCAAAAATAGATAATAGTTTATAATGAAAAACTTCATCCTCATCGGCGCCGCTGGCTACATAGCGCCTCGCCACATGAAAGCCATTAAGGAAACAGGGAACAACCTGATTGCTGCCTTTGATCCCTACGATGGAGTAGGTGTGATGGACAGTCATTTCCCTCAAGCACATTTTTTTACCGAGTTTGAACGCTTTGATCGGCACATTGAAAAAATAAAAAGAGCCGGTACCAAAATCGATTATGTTTCGATCTGTTCTCCTAATTATCTGCACGATTCCCATATACGCTACGGACTAAGGATTGGTGCAGATGTGATTTGCGAAAAACCCTTGGTTTTGAATCCTTGGAATGTAGATGCGCTCATTGAATTGGAAGAGGAGTATACTAATAAAGTACATACCATTTTACAGCTTCGCCACCACGAAGCCATTTTGGAATTAAAAGAAAAAATTGAAAACGGCCCTACTGACAAAATATATGATATCGACTTGACTTATATTACCTCAAGAGGAAATTGGTATTATACTTCATGGAAAGGTAATGAAGAAAAATCAGGCGGCATAGCATCCAATATTGGAGTGCACTTCTTTGATATGCTCCAATGGATTTTTGGACCTATGGAGAAATCTATCGTTGACATAAAAACTAAAGACACCAATTCTGGTACCTTGAGATTCAAACAAGCCAAGGTGAATTGGTATTTGAGTATCAATGCTGAAAATTTACCACAAAAAGCAAAAGACCAAGGGTTGCAAACTTTTAGAACCTTGTCGATCGAAGGAGAGGACATTGAGTTCAGTAAAGGTTTTACAGATCTTCATACGGTAAGTTATCAAAAGATATTGAATGGAGAGGGATATGGATTGAGCGATGCAAAGAATTCGATAGAAATAGTGAGTAAAATAAGAAATCAAAAGTAATGGAAATCAAAGACTCAAAAATATTAGTAATCGGAGGTGCAGGATTCATTGGAAGTTTTGTGGTAACGGAATTATTAAAGCATCCAGTCAAAGAAGTTGTTATTTATGACAATTTTGCACGTGGAAATAAACAATACCTTGAAGAGCAATTAAAGGACGAACGCTGTAGTATTTTCCCCTTTGGAGGCGATATCAGAGAAACAGATATTTTAGATACGGCAGTCCAAGGGAAAGATTATGTAATCAGCTTGGCAGCCATGTGGTTGTTGCACTGTAAAGATTATCCTAGAACTGCTTTTGATGTCAATATTGCGGGTACTTTTAATGTGTTTGAAGCCTGTGTAAAGCACAAGGTTAAAAAATTAATTTGGTCATCATCTGCTTCCGTTTACGGTGATGCGCTAGAACTTCCAATGACAGAAGAGCATCCATTCAATAATAAAAACTTTTATGGTGCTTCTAAAATTGCAGGAGAAGCTATGGCAACTGCTTTTAACGACCGTTATGGGTTAAAGATCATCGGCCTTCGTTATATGAATGTTTATGGTCCACACCAAGATCAAACGGCAGCCTACACAGGTGTAGTTCCCATCATGCTCAACAAAATTGAAGCAAACGAAGCTCCTTCTATCAACGGAGACGGGTCTCAGGCCTACGACTTCGTTTATGTTGAAGATGTGGCTCGTGCTAATGTTCAGGCTTTATTAAGTGATCAAGACTTCGGCATGTACAATGTGGGTACTGAAGTTCAGACGACAATTAATGAATTGTGTGAAATGATCTTAAAGTTAAAAGAATCTGATCTAAAAGTACAATACAATCCCTATTCAGAAGATGATGCACGGTCTATGGTAAAAAATAGGATTGGTTCAAGGGTAAAAGCAGAACAAGACCTCGGATTTAAATATAAGTATGAATTGAAAGAAGGATTAGAAAAATTAATCCAATGGCGAATTGCTACAGGAACGGATCAAGCGAAATAAAGCGTGTTTAAAAACAAAAACATAGCGATCATTGGAGGTGGGATTATTGGTCTTGCTGTTGCTTATAAATTAAGTGAGCAGGGAGCCTTGGTTCATGTTTTTGAGAAAGAAAAAGCGGTTGGGTTACACCAATCGGGACGAAATAGTGGTGTTTTACATTGTGGACTATATTACCAGCCGGGATCCCTAAAAGCACAACTTTCTGTCAACGGAATTCGTGAAATGATTTCTTTTTGTAAGACGTATGGGATTGCTCACGATGTTTGTGGGAAAGTTGTTGTAGCGACAACCGATAAAGAAGCACAAGCATTAGATCAATTAGCCAGTAGAGGAAATCAAAATGGATTGATTGGGCTCAAGTATCTTTCATCAGAAGAGTTGAAACTTCGCGAGCCTTTTGTTCGAGCAGAAAAAGCATTATTAGTTCCTGAAGAAGGTATTGTTGATTATGCAGCAGTAATGGAAAAAATGGTCACACTAATTCAAGAAAATAGGGGTCAAGTTTCTTACAACACTAAAGTGAGTTCAATTGATCAGTTAAGTAAAAATGAAGTTGTCCTTTTAACAACAAAAAGCACTCACACCTTTGATTATTTAATTTCGTGCACCGGGCTTTGGAGTGACAAGACCTACACGAATTTAACCCAACAAAAGCCACCATTAAGAATTGTTCCTTTTCGAGGAGAATACCTGAAGTTTAAGAATGGTTTTGAAGACCGAATAAATCATTTAGTGTACCCTGTCCCAGACCCACAATTCCCTTTTTTAGGGGTTCATTTTACACGCATGATCGACGGAAGTAGAGAAGTTGGTCCAAATGCAGTTTTAGCTCTTAAACGCGAGGGTTATTCAAAATCAAGTTTTTCACTAAAAGACAGCTTTGAATCATTAACTTATCCTGGCTTACTTCGTTTTGTTGGGAATAATTTTAGTTTTTCCATAAACGAATTCAAGTCCTCTTTATTTATGAAAGATTTTATATCTAAAGCACAAAAAATGATTCCAGATGTTGATGCTTCCATGTTAGAAACAGGACCATCTGGAGTTCGAGCGCAGGCTATTTCTAAAGAAGGAAAACTACAAATGGACTTTAATATTATTCGTAAAGGCAGACAAATTCATATTTTGAATGCACCCAGCCCCGGAGCTACGGCATCCTTGGCGATTGCTTCGCATGTAATAAAAAATTATTTAAAATGAGAAAATTACCGAAACTCTTTAATAGTGAAATATCACTTAATGAGAATATAATTACAGCAGTAAGCAAACGAAAAGACATAGAAATAAATCAAGATCAAACAAAAAATGCTTTTTCTGAAAAATGGACATCTGCAAATGAAAAAGACTTAACGAATGACAAGAATTTTATTCATGATCAAAAAAAGTGGTTTTTAAGTTTATATGGATTTTCTAATGAGGATCAGCTAGCTGAATTTTTGAAGGGAAAAATAATATTGGATGCAGGTTGTGGCATAGGATACAAAACTTCATGGGTTGCTTCATTAGCTTCAGATTCTATTGTTGTTGGAATGGATATTAGTGATTCATTAGATATCGCAGCACAAAAATATAAAAATCAAGAAAATTTGTTTTTTATCAAAGGAGATATCGCTAATACAGAATTTGATTGTGGTGTTTTTGACTTAGTGATTTGTGACCAAGTAATAATGCATACTGAGAAACCTGAAATTACGTTCAACCATCTTGGGAGTTTAATTAAGCCATCTGGCTACTTTTTTTATTATTTATATGCAAAAAAAGCTTTACCTAGAGAACTAGTTGATGACTTTTTTAGACATGAGACACATAAAATAACAAACAAAGAACTTTGGGAATTTTCATCTCAATTAACTGAATTAGGGAAAAACTTATCTCAATTAAAAGTTAAAATAAATTCACCAGAGATTCCACTTTTGAATATCAAAAAAGGAGAGTACGACCTTCAACGCTTTATCTATTGGAATTTTTTAAAATGTTTTTATAATTCTGAATGGGATTCTAGTGCTAATGATATTGTTAATTTTGATTGGTACTCACCCTCCAATGCAAAACGATATACTGAATCAGAGTTTAATGATTTAGTCTTATCAAATAAGTTTGAGATTGACTTTTTTCACAAGGAAGAAGCTTGTTTCTCGGGGCGTTTAATAAAACAAGATTAAATCATTTACATGACTAATAAGAGAATCATACCCATATCACTTCCAGTAACAGGTAATGACGAATGGCAAGCCTTAAAGGAGCCTTTAGAGACAGGGTGGTTAACTGCTGGACCTAAAGTCCGTGCTTTTGAAGATGCTTTTGCACGGCGACACCAAGTGAAACATGCTATCGCTGTAACAAGTGCAACCACTGCACTGCATTTAGCCCTAATCGCTTTAGACATCAAAGCAGGGGACGAAGTTATTGTCCCCGCATTTACCTGGGTATCGACAGCAAACGTAGTTTTGTATCAAGGAGCTGAAGTTGTTTTTTGTGATATCGACCCCAACACCTTTAACCTTGATCCAAAAAAATTAAAAGAGAAAATCACACCAAAAACCAAAGCCATAATGGTAGTTCATCTTTTTGGCTTGTGTGCTCCAATGGATGAAATCAAAACTATTGCAGGCGATATTCCATTGATTGAAGATGGAGCTTGTGCTGCTGGATCAGCCTATAAAGGAGTTCCAGCTGGAGGATTGGGATTGATGGGATGTTTTTCTTTCCACCCAAGAAAGTCAATCACGACTGGAGAAGGTGGAATGATTACAACCAATGACGATGCCCTTGGAGAAAAGTTACAAATTTTAAGAAATCACGGTGCATCCATTTCAGAGGAAGAGCGTCATCATGGAGCTAAACCCTATATACTTCCTGATTTCAATGTTCTGGGATATAACTATCGAATGACGGATTTACAAGGAGCCATTGGTGTAGTTCAATTGAAAAAACTAGATCAGTTTATTGACGAACGCGCTCAATGGGCTGACTATTATAAAAGAGAATTAGCTTCTATACCGTGGCTTTCTCTTCCTAGCTTTTCAGAGGATTATAAACATGGATGGCAAAGTTTCGTTTTGATAATTGACCAGGAGAAGGCGCCTTGCTCTCGAAATGAAATTATGGAACGTCTTCAAGAAAAAGGAATATCTACTAGACCAGGAACCCATGCTGTTCATATGCTAGGATTTTATAGAGTAAAGTATACTATTCAACCTCAAGATTATCCAGGAGCTCAGATTGCAAATGACGAATCAATTTCCATCCCCTTACATAATAAAATGGTAAAAGAAGATTTTGAATATATCGTTAACGTCATAAAAAACATTTCCTAAATGTGTGGAATCCTAGGGATATATAATTTGGACGGCTCTTCTGTTATCAAAGACTCAATAGTTGAAATGGGCAACCAGATCAGTCATAGAGGCCCAGACGGAGAAGGAATCTTTGTTCAAAATAATATTGGTTTTGTACACAAGCGTCTAGCAATTTTAGACCCATCGGATAAAGGGCAACAGCCAATGCATTCAAAGGATGGTAAATGGGTCGTTGTATTCAATGGATGTATATATAATTTTAAGGAATTAAGGGAAGAATTAATAGAAAAAGGTCACACATTTAACTCAGAATCAGATACGGAAGTAATCGTCGAAGGCCTTGCTGCATTTGGGACTTCATTTTTTGAGCGCTTCAATGGTATGTTTGCCATAGGTGCTTGGAATGTGAAAGAAAAAAAATTACATATTAGTAGAGACCGCTATGGCATTAAACCACTCTACTATTGGTTTAATGGGAAAACCTTAGTTTTTGCTTCCGAAATAAAAGCTATTATTAAGCATCCAGATTACGAAATGGGTGTTGATCTTGACGCATTAAATGAATACTTTACGTTTCAAAATATTTTTTCTTACAACACTCTTTTTAAAGGGGTACATATGCTTCCACCTGCTAATACAGCAGTAATTGAATATGATACTGAGTTTGTAAAACATAATTCTTGGTGGGATTATGATTTTTCAAAGACAGATGATACAATGAGTTTTGCTTATGCCAAAGAACAAACAAAAGACTTGTTTGAACAAGCCGTAACCAGGCAAATGGTCGCTGACGTTCCTGTAGGGGCTTATCTTTCTGGAGGTATTGATTCGGGATCAATAGCATCCGTTGCTTCAAAGCAAGTAGATCGTTTGGCAACCTTTACTTGTGGATTTGACATGAACGAGGTAACCGGTAGAGAAGCTAATTTTGATGAACGCCGTGATGCCGAGCTGATGGCCAACCATTTGAAGACGGAACAATTTGAACAAGTAATGAATGCAGGGGATATTCGCTGGTCTTTACCTAAGTTGGTCTATCATTTAGAGGATCTTAGAGTTGGGATGTCGTATCCTAATTATTACATCTCTCGTCTAGCCTCTAAGTTTGTAAAAGTATGCCTACAGGGAACAGGAGGTGATGAATTATTTGGAGGCTATCCTTGGCGATATTATAAGGTTTTTGACTCCTTAAGTCAAGAAGATTTTTTTGATCAATATTATGACTTTTGGCAACGATTAGTTCCTAGAGATGAAAAAAAAATATTATTCACTGAAGAGGTTATTAGTCAAATTGATTTAGATGCCCCAAGACAAGTGTTTGAACGAGTCTTTACATTCAATCACAAATTAAAGTACGATACTCCACAAGATCACATCAACAATTCTTTGTATTTTGAAATAAAAACCTTTTTACCAGGACTTTTTCTCGTAGGAGATAAATTGGCAATGGCACATGGGCTAGAAGAGCGTTTCCCGTTTATGGATAACGACTTAGTTGATTTTGCAATGCAAGTTCCAGTTGAGCATAAACTGGGAGACTTGACAAAAGAGATTGACAAAATTGATGAAAATATAGAAGCTAAAAAGAAAGCCTACCGGGAGCATGACGATGGGAAAAATGTGTTGAGAAAAGCGATGCAAGATTATATTCCAGAGCAAATTTTAAACCGTAAAAAACAAGGTTTTTCTGCTCCCGATGAAAGCTGGTATCGTGGAGAAAATGCAGCTTATATCAAAGAAATTTTGTTGCATTCAGATACTCTTTGTACAGAATTTATTAATGAAGAATACATAATAAAAATAGTGAATGAGCATCTTAATGAAGGTAAAAACCACCGCCTTTTGATTTGGTCTTTCCTTAACTTTGAGTGGTGGTGTAGAATATTTTTAAAGAACAAATGAAAAAACTAGTAATTTTAGGTGCTGGGAATGCATTTTGGGAAATATCGGAGCTAATTAAAGATATCAACAAAATTAAACCTCAATTCAAAATCATTGCGGTTTTAGACGATAATGTAGAATTGATTAATAAGAAACTTGACCAATTTGAAGTTAAAGGGTCTATTGACAAAGCAAAAGAATTCCCGCCAGATGTACAATTTATTTTCGCAATAGGATCATATAAAACAAGATTAATTCGAAAAACCATATTAGATAGACTAAAACTTCCCGAGAATAGATTCGAAACGTTGATACATCCTTCGGCTAAAGTCTTTTCGAATGCAAAAATAAGTAGTGGATGTATAGTGCACTACGGTTCCATTATTTTTAACCATTCAATAGTTGATTCTTTCACAACGATTTCTGCAAATTGTGTAATTGGAGTTGGTAACATTATAGGTAAAGGAGCTCTTTTAGGTTCAAATATTACTACCACTACAGGAGTAAAAATAGGTTCATTTAGTTTTGTGGGATCAAGTTGCAGTATTGCTGAAGGTAAGGTTATTGGCCCTGGGGCATACGTAGGGATGGGATCAACTGTTTTCAAAGATATACCTCCGGGTTTTTTTGTTTTGGGAAATCCAATTAAAGTATTAGATAAAACAGAGGTGCCTCAAAAAATAAAAGTGGATTGGGAAGATTATATTCAAAATATACTTAAATAACAAATAAATGAAAATAGAACAATTGATTTATGACTCAATAGATGAGTTAAACGAAACTCTAGAAATTGACAATAGAATAGAGAAAAATTTGGGAACACTCCTATTTGGTTCTGAAAGTAATTTAGATTCAATCGATTTAGTTGGTTTAATCACAATCATTGAAGAAAGAGTTGAGGAAGAATTCAACGAGTATATTCCCATTGCCGACGAACGCGCTCTTTCTTTAACGAATAGTCCATTTAATTCAATATCTACATTGGTCAATTATATTGAAACTCTTATAAATGAAAAGAGATAATAAAATATTTTTAATTACTGGAACAAGCCGAGGTATTGGTCAGTCAATGGCTTTATACTTTTTAGAAAAAGGTCATACAGTTATAGGCTGCAGTAGAACAGATGCCAATATTTCTAATATCTTGTACGATCATTATAAGCTCGACCTCAGTGAAGAAAAAGATATCTTAGATTTCTTTAAAAAAATAAGAGGTAAATATAGGTATGTTGACGTATTAGTAAATAACGCTGCTATTAACCCTGTGATTTCAAACTTGAGTTTTATCTCTTTTCAGAGTATTGAAAGTGTTTTTAAAGTAAATGTATTTGCACCAATGTTATTAATACGAGAATCAATTAAATTGATGTCTAGAAGAAAATTTGGAAGAATTATTAATATAGGCTCAATGGCTGTAAAGCACGAAGTAAAAGGAGAATCTTTATATACAGCAACTAAAGCATCTTTAAACTCTATTACACGTATAATAGCAAAAGAGGTAAATAAATTAGGGATCACCGTAAATTTAATCGCTCCATCTGCAATAAGAACAGAGCTTTCTGGTCAAATTGACCCTGAAGCACTAAGAAAAGTTCTTGAATTAAACGCAATTCCTACGTTTGGTGATTTTAATCAAGTCAATAGTTTAATTGATTTCTTGGTACAAGAAAAAAGTAATGGAATAACAGGTCAATTAATTTATTTAGGAGGAGCATAATGAGTTTAGATATAAAAAAAGTTGAGGTAGGGCCCTGGAAAGAAAATAGTTATTGTGTTAAATACGGGAGTAATTCTGTTTTAATTGATCCAGGTGATGAATTTGAACTTTTGTTAAAAGAGTTTGCTATTGATTTAAGTCAAGCAAGAGCAATTTTATTAACTCATGCTCATTTTGATCATATCGGAGCTGTATCCTACTTTCAAAATAGATTTAACCTCAAAACATATTTACATTCTGGAGATAAAAAAATATTGCATCAGGCCAATTTATTGAGAAAAATGGCAGGGTTAAAAGAAGTATTAATAACACCAACAATTAACCATTGGCTTGATTCTATTGACGAAATAAATCTATTAGATAAACCAATTTATGTTCATCATCTTCCAGGTCATTCAAGAGGAAGTGTTTCTTTTGAAATTGAAAAACAGCTCTTTTCCGGAGATATTTATTTTAACAACTCCATTGGAAGAAGTGATTTGCCGGGAGGTGATATTAAACAGTTAACTATATCGTTAAAATTATTATGTGATCGATTTGAAGGCTATTACATTCATCCAGGACATGGTGAATCATATTATTTAAATTCTAAAGTTATTGATGAAATTTTAAAGAAAATTTAATGATTGGAATTGAACATATTGAGTACTTCTTGCCAGGAAGAAAGCTAACTAATTTAGAGCTAAAAAAAGATTTCCCATCAATGGATATTTCTAAAATAGTTCAAAAATCAGGAGTAGAATCAAGAAATATTGCTGAAGAAAAAGAAACAGCTTATGACTTAGCTGTTAATGCAATTGAAAAACTAGTTTCTTTAAATCAGTTTGATTTAAATTCTATCGATGGAATTATTTTTTGTACCCAATCACCAGATTTCATTATGCCTTCAAATGCATTTTTAATTCACAAAAAATTTGATTTAAAACACAATGTATGGGCATTTGATATAAATCTAGCTTGCTCAGGATATGTGTATGGCATATCAATAGCTAGAGGAATGATCGAGTCTGGAATGGGATCTAGAGTGCTTTTAATTAATGCTGACACTTACTCTAAGCACATACATTTAAAAGATAGGTCAACAAGAATATTATTTGGTGATGGAGCTGCCGTAACTGTGTTGGCTAAAAATTGTAATAATTATATTCAAGATATTAATCTAGCATCATCAGGTAAAGATTATGAATCCTTTTATATACCAGCAGGTGGAGCAAGAATGCCTTATTCTGAACTTACATCTAAAGAAATTAGGGATTTTAATGGAAATGTAAAAACTCTAGAAAATATTAACATGAACGGCTTTGCTGTTTGGAAATTTGTTTCAAAAATAGTTCCAAATCAAATAAAGGAAATTCTCTCAAAAAACAACCTAAGAGATGAGAATATTGATTTGTATGTCTTCCATCAGGCGAGTAAACTTACCCTGGATTCATTAATTAAATCACTCAAAATTGATCCTAATAAAGTTTTCTTCAACATTGAGAAAATAGGGAATACAGTTTCAGCTTCCATACCAATTGCATTAAAAGACGCAATGGAAGAAAAACGAATAAATAAAAATCAAACTGTTTTGGTTTCTGGTTTTGGTGTTGGTTTATCTTGGGGCTCCTTAGTAATTAAATTTTAATAAATGATAATAGACATTTTAATAGAACGCTTTAAAGAAAATTCATTAAACCCTGCTATTGTTTGGAAAGAATCAACTCTGACATACAATAACCTTTTAGATAAAATTAAAGAGGCAAGAGTTTTTGTAAAAGTTAACCAAATAAAAAAAGGAGAAGTTGTAGCACTTAATGGTGACTTTACGCCTATGGGAATTGCAATTCTTCTTGTGTTAATAGAAAATAAAAATATAATTCTTCCTGCTCACGAATCAAATCAAAAGAATTTAGATGATAAATATTTATTGGCTGGAGTTAAATATGAAATAATAATTGATCTTGTCAAAGACACTTGTTCAGTTAATGTCCATAATCATAAAATATCACATGCTTACTATGACTATTTAAAACAAAAAGATGTTTCAGGGCTTGTGCTTTTTACTTCTGGAACATCTGGAAAACCAAAAGCTGCTGTCCACGATTTTGAAGAGTTACTTAAAAAATTTAAGATTAGAAAATCAGCCCTTAGGACAATCAATTTTTTATTGTTTGACCACTGGGGAGGGCTAAATACATTATTTCACACTATATCAAATTGTGGGGTTGTTATGGCGCTAAGTGATAGAAAGCCAATTTCAATATGTAATTTCATTGAAAAATATAAAATTGAACTTCTACCAGTTTCTCCAAGTTTTATGAATCTATTAATTTTCAGTGAAATGTATAAAAAATTTGATTTATCATCATTAAAATTAATAACTTATGGAACTGAACCAATGTCTCAAAACACCCTCAATAAGTCAAAAGAAATATTTCCAAATATTAAATTTCATCAGACCTATGGATTAATAGAACTAGGTGTTTTAAGATCAAAATCAAAGAGTGATAACTCACTATGGGTTAAATTAGGTGGCGAAGGTTATGACATACGTGTGATAAATAATATGCTTGAAATAAAAGCTAAATCTGCGATGTTAGGTTATTTGAATGCTGAAAGTCCCTTTACTATTGACGGATATTTTAGAACAGGTGATTTAGTAGAGGTTGAAGGTGAGTATTTTAAAATTTTAGGAAGAAACTCTGAAATTATAAATGTTGGAGGAGAAAAGGTTTTTCCTCAGGAAGTTGAAAATGTTTTATTATCTCATTCAGAAGTAGACGATGTTTTGGTTTATGGTCAAGCTAATCCAATTTTAGGTATGACAGTTTGCGCGAAGATTCGCTGTTCTTCTAAAACTGAAACGAAATCATTTAAGAAAGAATTAAAGTTACTCTGCAAAGATAGACTTGCGCCTTTTAAACGCCCCATTAAATATATATTCACAAATGAATCACTTAGCTCGAATAGATTTAAAAAACAACGTGCATGATGTTTAGCAAGTATTAACTTATATTTTGAAATTAAACGGTTTCAATTTTTTAAAAATAACATGAAAATAATATTTACATCAGATATAGATTGGGCTAATGAAACAGTTATTAGTGATACTTTAAATTTATTTAAGGTTAATAAAATTAAATGCACTTTATTTGCTACACATAAATCTAAGGCAATTGATTTATGTGATAAAAAAATGTTTGAAATCGGTATTCATCCTAATTTTAACAAAAGTGTTGTTTCAGGCAATGGATTATCTGCAAAAAAAATAGTTGATGAATTGACACAAATTTACCCTGATGCTATTGGAGTTAGATCACATAGTCTCACTACTTCATCACCCCTTTTAGAGATTTTTAAATCCGCAGGAATTAAATACGAGAGTAATCAAGTTAATCCTTATTCAAAAAAAATAGAACCTTATAAATGCTGGAATGGTATGACAATAATACCCTATAATTTTGAGGATGATATTCATTACAGTTACAATAAATCTTTTAACATTTCTCTTCTTGAAGAATTTAAAACATCTGAATATTTGATAATGGATTTCCATCCAATCCATATTTTTTTAAATTCAGAATGTAGTGAAACATATAATAGAGCAAGAGATTTTTTCCAGTCGGATGAATTAATAAACTTTAAAAACACTAATCATTTTGGGACACGAGATTTACTACTTAGAACATTCGAAGAAATAAAAAAAGGTAATTTAGAAACATACCAACTTAAAGATTTAATTCTATGAGAGTATTAATAATTGGAAGAACAAATTTTTTATTGGATTCAGCGAAGTTATTAAATCAAAATGGGCATAAAATAGTTGGTGTTATAACTTCAAAAGCAGCCCATGAATATAAAGTAAATGAAGTTGATTTTGAAAATTACGCAAAAGAATTAAATGTTCCATTTCTGCATGACCCTAAAATTAGTATTAAAACTCTTGAAGAAAAATTTGGAAACACGAAACCTGATATAGCCATTAGTATTAATTATAGTGGAATAATTCCCTCTGAAGTAATCGATTTTTTTCCACAAGGAGTACTTAATGCACATGGTGGTGATTTACCCAAATACAGAGGTAATGCGTGCCAAGCTTGGGCTATTATAAATGGAGAAAAAGAAATAGGATTGTGTATTCATAAAATGATAGGAGGAGAGTTAGATAGCGGCGATATAATAGCAAGAGAGTATTTGCCAATAGACGATAAAATTAATATTACACAAGTATATAAACAAATTGAAGTCTTAACTCCTAGAATGCTTTTGCAAAGCATTAGTTTACTAGGTAGAAACAACAATTATATCCTAGAAGAGCAGAGTAAAAGACATGAGGATGTTTTAAGGTGTTATCCGAGAAAACCTGAAGATGGAAGAATTGACTGGAAAGCCCCAGCGGTTCAGATTCATAGGTTAATAAGGGCTTCTTGTGAACCATATGCAGGAGCATATGCTTATTTAGAAGATGAAAAAGTGATTATTTGGAAGTCGGAATTAGTAAAAAACGAAGAAGATTGGTTAGGTGTTTCAGGACAGTTTGCTGAATTTGATGAGTATGGATTTTTAAACGTTCTAACTGGAGATGGGAAATTAAAGTTGATTGAAATAGAGTTTAATAAAAAAAGAGATACTCCAGGTGTTTTTTTTAACTCCATAAGAAACAGGTTTTCATGAAAAATTTTAAAACATTTTTTTTAAACACAATAATATTCTTAACCTACTTTGTGTCATGTTTCATTATTATTTCATGCTTACCATTCATTAGGTCTAGAAAAAAACTTACAATATTTGGTACAAGTCCAATATTAAACATAAAGTATTGGTCTAATGCACTAAATCAGATTGGTATACCATCTATTACTTTAGTCAAATCATACTACTCATCCATAAATAAAAAGGCAGACTTTGATTTATATTTTGAAGATTTACTATCACCTCTAATCAAAAATCCAACTATTAAAGAAGGATTATACCCAATTTTTGTTTGGTTTTACATTCTCAAAAATGCTAAAACTATTGTAATTCCATTTCATGGAATCGTAATAAAAAAATATTTCTGGCGATTAGAATATTTTTTATTGTGGCTTAAAAACATTAAAGTAATTGTTCTTCCCTATGGAAGTGATGCTTATATGTATTCGAAAATTAGATCTAGGTCTCTCCAAAATGCATTGCTTGCAGACTACCCAATTGCAGCTAAATTAGAACTAGATATAAGAAATAAAGTTTTCTTTTGGTCTAAATATGCAGATTTTGTTACTACTGGATTAATGATGAATGATGGATTACCACGTTGGGATATCGCTCCTAATCAAATTATATCTATAAATAGTAATACAATTCAAAGTAAAAAAAAGTACAGACTTAGTGATGGGATAAATGAAGAAGTTAAAATTTTACATGCACCAAATCATAGATCTTTTAAAGGTTCTGAATTTTTATTTAAAGCAATTGACGAATTAAAAAGTGAAGGTTATAAGGTTGAATTATTATTGATTGAGAAAATGCCTAACGATCAAGTGCTAAAGCTTATGACAGAAGTAGATATTCTTGCTGATCAATTTATATTTACGGGGTATGCCTTAAATTCAATAGAAGGAATGGCAGCTGGACTTCCTGTTTTAGCAAACTTAGAAAGTGAAAATTATTTGAAAGTAAGCAGAAGATATTCTTTTTTAAATGAATGCCCCATTCTATCAGCTTCTCCAGAATCTCTAAAGAATCAATTACGTCTTTTGATAACGAATCCAGAGTTAAGGAAAGAATTAGGGCAATTAGGAGTTCAATACGTTGAAAAATATCATTCCTATAAAGCAGCCCAATATATGTTTACTAATATTTTCAAAAAATTAGAAGGAGAAGATATTGATTTAATGAATTTATACCATCCTCTTAAATCGGAATATGTAAAAACTAATTATATAGAAACCCCTTTAGTAAACAACCGCTATGTCGAGTAATACAATCACTATACGCCCTCTTTTAAAGGATATTTCGGCTTACACTTTTGGAGATGTTTTAACCAAAGGAATTGGTTTTTTAACTATAATCATTTACAGTTATTTTTTAAGCCAAGAAGAAATGGGTGTTTATGGCTACTTAATGGTCATATTAGGGTTTTGTACCACTTTTTTAATTCTGGGATTTGATAATACATATGCTCGGTTTTTCTTTGAACAAAAGTCAGAAAGTGGATTACAAAAATTAACATCTACCTTGTTTTGGTTTTTATGCCTTTGGTTTTCATTCCTGATGTTGCTGTATTTTCTACTAGATGATTTTTTATCTGCTTTACTTTTTGAAAATCAAGATTACCAAAAGGTTTTGATTTGGGCGATCTTATCCTTACCGCTTAAGTTATTCTCTGTTTTATCTAATCAAGTATTACGAAACCAATTTAAAAAAAGATTATTTGTATTTTATAATGTGTCGACTGCATTAACAACCATTATCTCAGCGATTCTTTTACTTCATTTCACAGAATATGGACTGATTTCAATTTTTCTAGCAATTCTATTGGGAGATTTCTGTGTTCTCCCTTTCCGATTGAAAAGTATTTCTAATTTATTGAAATTTCGATTTGATAAAATTGTTTTGAAAAATGCACTACAATATGGCGTTCCTTTTCTTCCTGTTTCTATAGCGTATTGGGTTTTTAGTGGAGCAGATCGTTTTATGCTTGAACAATTGACTGATCTAGAGACTGTTGGTCGGTATACCGTAGCAGTTACCCTCAGCGGAGTTATGAGTGTTGTTTCTGGCGGAATTGGAAACGCATGGTCGCCTCATGCTGTCAAAACCTATGAAAAAGACAAAGAAGAAGCAAAAATGTTGTTTAGACGATTTTTAAAGATTTTGATTGTATTGCCTTTAGCGTTGATTTCATTAGTTTGTTTTTTTGGAAAAGAAATTATTTCAGTTTTACTTGAGGATGGATATGCTTCTATTTTTTATCCTTTTCTAATTTTAATAATAGGAGTAAGCTTTAAACTTACCACACAGGTTACAGCAGTAGGAATAAGTTTAAAAAAGAAGACTCAATACTTTACTCTCATCACTCTCTTTGTCGCCCTTTTGAATATTGGATTGAATGCTATTTTTATCCCTTTATACAGTGAAATAGGTGCAGCAGTTGCAACTTTAATTTCATACAGCGTTTTAACTATACTCTATTCCTTTGTTTCTCAAAAGTTATTTAAAGTAGCATACGACAAAACCTTTATCTTTACTAGTTTAATAGCTTTAATAACGGTTTTTTCCTTTTCTTTTTTTAATTTTAAGTACAGGATGATATTATTCACAGTAGGTTTTTTAGCTGTTTTATGGAATAGGAAATTATTAATAAATAAAATCAAATGAGGATATTAATTGTTGGTGCTAACGGTTTACTAGCTAGAAACCTTGTAAATAAATTAAGTGATTCAAATGAAATATTTGCTTTAATTAATCATGAAAGTCAGCCAAAATTCATCCTTAAAAAAAGAGTCACTAAAATTCATCAAGATCTATCCGATATTGACCTTACTTTATTGCCAGACAAAATAGACGTTGTTTATTACTTGGCTCAATCCAATCGTTTTAGAGAATTTCCCGAAGGTGTTTCCGATATGATGGAAGTCAATATTAACACACCAATCAAACTAATTGAATGGGCTCGAACTAGTGGAGTTAAAAAATTTATTTACGCATCAAGCGGAGGAGTTTATACAAACCCAAACGAAGCTGTAACTGAAGTTTCTGAAATCAACGCAAATGAAGTGCTGGGCTTTTACTTAAACAGTAAATTATGTGCCGAAATGTTATTGAATACGTTTGCTAGATATTTTGAAACGTTTACTATCATTAGGCCGTTTTTCATCTACGGAAAGGAACAGAATGAAACGATGCTAATCCCCCGACTAATAAATAGTATTAAAAACGAAAAGCAAATCACAATTTTTGGAGAAGAAGGTTTAAAAATAAATCCAATTTATGTTGATGATGCAGTAGAGGCCTCTATAAATATTTTATCTTTTAAGGGGAGTAAAACGTTTAACATTGCAGGTGACGAGGTTATGAGCCTCAAAGCGATTTGTATGCTAATTTCAAAAATCTTAGATAAAAAACCAAATCTAATACATGAAAATAAAACTCAGAATGACCTAATTGCCGATATCAGTTTAATGAAAGCACATCTCCATTACCCTGTCATTAGATTAGAAGAGGGCTTGAACAAGTTAATTTCTCACAAAGAAGGATGAAAATACTCCATTTACCTACAAGTACGGCAGGCTTTGCTTCGGGTCTTTCTTTTGTAGAACAGAGGAAGGGTTATCATTCTGATGTAATGATTCGAGATAATAATAAATATTCTTACCCAGTATCTCATAAATTAAATTCAAGTAATAACAGCTATCTTCTTAAATTATGGAATCAGTTTAAAGCTTTTCTGAAAATCAGAAAGGAGTATGATGTATATCATTTTAATTATGGGACGAGTTTATTAGATTTTTACTTCATAGGACTTCCATTACTAGACTTTCCGTTTTATAAAGGCAAAAAAATAATAACGTTTAATGGTTCTGATGCAAGAGGTTGGGCGTTTCCTATTTACAAGGATTCGACAGCACAGTTTTTGGATGATGCATATAAGTCAGATAGATTAATTCAGATTAAACGTTTTTTTCATTTCACAAAGTTTAGAAAAATTGAGAGTATAGCAGATCATATTTTTGCCGTTAATCCCGACTTACTTCGTTTTTTGCCAAAAGGATCTACTTTTTTACCCTATTTAATTTCTAATTGGTATTCAATTCATAGGATTCCTTTTATTTTAAATAAAAAAATAAAGATTGTACATTCTCCAACTAACCGAAAACTTAAAGGGTCTGACTTTATAATCAAAGCAATTAATAAATTATGTAGCGAATTTAGTAATGTTGAATTTGTTTTAGTTGAAAATTTGAAACATGAAGATGCGCTGGAGGTTTATAAGACTGCTGATATTGTAATTGATCAAGTACTCATTGGTTGGTATGGAGGATTTGGAGTTGAAGTAATGAAAATGGGGAAGCCTTTAGCTGTTTTTATTAGAGAGGAAGATTTAAAATATTTACCAAATCAAATGGCTCAAGATTTGAAAGAATCAATAATTAATATCGATGCTTTTAACATTTACGAGTCCTTAAAAAAAATCCTATTAAATCCAGATCTTTTGCTAGAAAAAAGCAAAAAAGGGCATGCTTATGTTAATAAGTGGCATGACCCTGAATACGTACATAAATTAGTTGCTGATAAATATTTAAGTTCATGAAACTCCTAACCATAGTAGGTGCTCGCCCACAATTCGTAAAGGCGGCTGCCTTTTCTTTTTGTTTAAAACAATTCGACCAAATTGAAGAAATAATCGTTCATACGGGGCAGCATTACGATGCCAACATGTCTGATGTTTTTTTCGACCAATTGGGAATTCCAAAACCTGATTATCGATTGGAGTCTGGAGGAAAAACTCACGGTGAGATGACGGGTTATCAGCTGGCTGCAACTGAAAAAATCCTGATGGAAGAACAGCCCGATTGGGTGATTGTTTATGGAGATACAAATTCTACTCTCGCAGGGGCGCTAGCTGCGGCCAAGCTTCATATTCCCATTGCGCACATTGAAGCAGGTCTGCGAAGTTTTAATATGCAGATGCCCGAAGAAGTTAACCGAATCTTAACGGACCGGTTGAGTACCCTTTTATTTTGCCCTACACAAACCGCCGTAGACCACTTGAATAAAGAGGGCTATAAAAATTTTAACAGCACGATTGAGGTTGTAGGCGATATCATGTTTGATGCTTTGAAGCTATTTTCTTCTACTTTAGATGACTCCAAACCAAACGAACTTCCGTTTGCACTTTGTACCCTACACAGAGCCGAAAACACAGATGATGTTGATCGTTTAAATGATCTGTGTGAAAGTCTAAACACCATTGCCGAAGAGCTTCAAATTATTCTACCCTTACACCCAAGAACCAAAAAACGTATTGTAGACGAGGGGATTATTTTAAATACCAATGTTACTATTTTAGAGCCCTTATCCTATGTCGATTTCATCAACTATATGAAGCATTCAGAATTGGTTATTTCCGATTCTGGCGGGATCCAAAAAGAAGCCTATTTCCTTCATAAAAATTGTATTGTTTTGAGGGAAGAAACTGAATGGACGGAACTAATTGAAAGTAAAAACAATATTCTTACAGGGACTTCAAAAGAAAAGATAATTCAGGCGTTTAAGAATCGGAAATCTTTAAATCAAGATTTTAGTAAACCTATATACGGTACAGGAAAAACAGCTGAGCTTATTATAAAAACATTGCTTAATTTTAAAAAATAATTAAGAACACCTATGAAAACGGTTTGGATCATCAATCAATTTGCTGGAACCCCAAAGGTTGGTGCTAACCAACGACATTTTCATTTGGTTAAATACTGGCAAAGTAAAGGCCATAAAGTGGTTCTTATCTCAAACAGTAATAACCACTTAATTGACCCTGAAAATCACTCAAAAAAAGGTCTTGTTATTGAGGATGGTGTAGCTTTTTACTGGATCAAAACCTTGAAACACTCGCATAAATCTTTGCTGCGTTTTGTCTCTATGATTGAATTTGCCTTACGCGTAGGGAGTTTGGTTTTTAAAAGAAAACAACTAGGAACTCCTAATATTATTATTCTAAGTTGCGTAAGTATCTTCCCAATGTTACAAGCACTCTTTTTGAAATGGTATTTTAGAGCGGATAAATTTATTTATGAGATTCGAGATTTATGGCCATTAACTCCCATTTTACTTATGGGTTTTTCAAAGTGGAACCCTTTGATTATTTATATCGCCTGGCTTGAAAAATTAGGTTATCGCAAAGCACAAGAAATTGTATCGCTTTTGGACGGTTCCGAACGTTATATCAACCCTATATCAAAAGATCCTTCCAAATACCATTGTATCCCCAATGGAATTCCAGAATCATTCTTGGATTTGAGTACTGTTGTCCCCAAAAAAATGGATCAGATTGGAGATAAAAAACTTTTTGCATACATCGGCACTTTTGGATTTGCCAATGCACTAGAGCCTTTGATTGAGCTTTTGTTGGATCAAAATGGAATGGAACAACAGATACATTTTTTATTCATAGGAGCCGGTCCTCTTAAGGCTGCAATGGAAAAAGAACTTGCCTCGATTACGAATGTTACCTTTGTTGGAAGAATAACAAGAGAGGAAGTTCGAAATTATTTATCCATTGTAGATATTGCCTTCACTGCGCGACACCATAGCCCTTTATATGATTACGGAGTAGCTGCAAATAAATATTATGATTATATGGCGAGTGGAACTCCAATCTTAGCTGCCCATCACGGAATTAATGATTTAGTCCAAATCAACAACTGTGGACTCCATGTAAAAAACGAGAAAGAAGCTATTAGAGACGGGATATCAGAATTCTTATCTCTCCCGGCTGATCAATATAAGCTCATGGGGGAAAAAGGTAGAAAAGCTGTTGAAGCATTTACCTATGAAAACCTAGCGCAACGCTATATCGAAGTAATGGAACGCACATGAGATACAAAACCTTTAAAACAGTATGTGATGGTATAACTGCATTTAGCTTGATGGTTTTGCTCCTCCCGTTTTTCCTTTTTGTAACTTTTATCCTTCTTATTCAAAATAACGGCTCTCCCTTCTTCAGTCAAACCCGACCTGGGAAGCATGGAAAACTGTTCACCATCTATAAATTAAAAACCATGCGGAACACCCGCGATGATTCGGGTGACTTACTACCCGACAATCTCCGGATGACCCCACTTGGTAAAATCATCAGAAAACTCTCCTTAGACGAACTCCCACAACTTTGGAACATCCTCAAAGGAGAAATGAGTTTTGTTGGACCACGGCCCTTATTGCCAGAATACCTACCTTTATACAGTAAAGAACAAGAAAGAAGACACGAGGTTAAACCGGGTATTACGGGTTGGGCTCAAGTGAATGGCAGAAATGCAATCAGTTGGAAACAAAAATTCGAATACGACCTTTGGTATATTCAACATCAAAGTTTTATCTTGGATATTAAAATATTAGGGATGACCCTAACCAAGGTTTTTATGACGAAAGATGTAAACGCCACTGGTCAAACCACAATGGAACCCTTCAATGGAAACAACTAAATTTATTCTTATTGGTGGCGGAGGTCATGCACGAGTTGTGTCGAGCATTATTGAAGCAGAAGAAATTTATCAACTAGAAGCCGTTTTTGATTTAAACCCCAAGATTGAAACTTTGGACGGTGTTAGCGTATATCAAAAGTACAGTTCCGATCTTTTTCCAGCTGCTTCAGCTATTATTGGTATTGGAGACAATAGAATTCGAAAAAAATTGGCACAAACAATAAATCATGTCTTTGGCGTACTTATTCACCCCTCAGCAAATTTGGATCGTCTCAGTTTGTTAGGCGAAGGATCTGTTGTCATGCACCGTGCAGTAATTCAACGAGGGACTCGGATAGGAAAGCACGGAATCATCAACACGTCAAGCAGTATTGATCATGATTGTGTTCTAGGCGATTTTGTTCATATTGCACCCAATGCTACCCTCTGTGGAGAGGTTGTAATAGGAGATGAAACGTTTATTGGAGCAGGAGCTGTTGTTCTACCGCAAATTAAAATAGGTAAACGAGTGACTGTAGGCGCAGGATCAGTAGTTACTAAAAACATTCCTGATGGAGCAACTGTAGTTGGGAATCCAGGAAAAATAATCACTTCACATGGGGCAAACTAAAATATGGCTCTCTTCCCCCCATATGGGAACGGAGGAACTGAAGAACGTTCAAGAAGCTTTTGCAACCAATTGGGTTGCTCCCGCTGGCCCGTTCATCAGTCAATTTGAACAGGACTTGTCGGACTATACCCAAGTGAAGCATACAGCAGTTGTACAATCTGGAACGGCTGCAATTCATTTAGCACTTCGGCTGCTGGATGTAGGCAAAGATGATGTTGTGCTTTGTCAATCCTTTACCTTCATAGGCTCGTCAAATCCAATCACCTATCAGCAAGCACAGCCAGTCTTTATAGACTCTGAAAGGGAAACCTGGAATATGTGCCCCGAGGCGCTGGAGACGGCAATCAAACAGTTTGTAAAACGTGGTAAAAAACCCAAAGCCATTCTTGTTGTGCACCTTTATGGGATGCCGGCCAAGATGAAGGAAATAGGTGCTCTTTCGGAGCGCTATGGAATTCCAATCATTGAAGACGCTGCCGAGGCGCTAGGATCTTCAATTGAAGGTCAAGCTTGTGGCTCTTTTGGAACCTTTGGGATTTTAAGCTTTAATGGAAATAAAATAATCACAACTTCTGGAGGAGGGGCACTGCAGTCTAAGGATGAAGCTGCTATAGTAAAAGCACGTTTTTTGGCAACCCAAGCCAAGGATACTGCTCCGCATTACGAGCATTCTACCGTAGGCTACAATTATCGTATGTCTAATATTGCGGCGGCTATTGGTGTCGGTCAACTTCAGGTCATAGAGGATCGTGTAGCGGCACGAAGAGCAAACTATAGATTTTATGAAGACCTTTTCAAAAATGTAGACGGAGTTCAGTTTTTAGAAGAGCCTCAGGGGTTCTTATCCAACCGCTGGTTGAGCTGTGTTTTATTGGAGCAATCAAAAAACAAAAAACTTGAACCCGAACATTTTAGACTCCACCTAGAACAGGATAATATTGAAAGTCGACCCTTGTGGAAGCCCATGCATATGCAACCCCTTTACAAAGATGCAGCATATTTTGGAGGAGCGGTCGCTCAAGAGCTTTTTCAAAAAGGATTATGCTTACCTTCGGGGAGTAATTTAACAGACCAAGATAAAGAGCGAATTCAAAAATCTATAGAAGCTTTTTTGAATTACTAAACTCAAACCACCATGTTCGAAAAAATATTCAAATACCATTACTCTAAAAAATACGCCTATGTGTTGGATGGAATTTGCCTTTTTTTAGCCACAGAGGGACTCTTGTATTTAAATGGCTCCAACATAGTAATTCGCTCGTTAACCGATAAAATCATCTTTATTGTTTTGGCATTGGCTTGTTTGACCTTGTTAAGGGGGTATCGGATGTTGCTTCGCTTTACGACCTTTATTGATATTGGTAAAATCACAATGGGATTGACCCTGACGCTTATGGTTTATGCCCTTTATGTAAAAGCGAATACAAGAGCACATTACAACTATCTATTATTACTGTTTTATTTCAGCCTTTCTTTTTTATCGCTATATCGTCTTATCGTAAAACTACTGTATGCGCGAGTTTCAAAAGAACAAAAACTAACGGCTACTATTTTATTTGGCGCAGGAGTCAACGGTCTGATGGCCAAGAGAGCCTTAGACGACAGTAATTCGGTTAATGTACTTGCCTTCGTTGATGATGATAAGACCAAGGTTGGTCGAAGTATCGAAGGGATTTCTGTTTTTGCCTTAGACGAAAAACTAAAGAAAACAGTAGAACAACAGAACATTGATCAAGTAATCATTACTACCGATAAAATTTCTCAAAAGAGAAAAAATGAAGTCTTTAATTTTTTTAAATTACAGGGGGTTAAAATCTTTACAGTTCCAGCAATTGACAAGTGGGCAAACAGTCAAG
>Ga0233438_10001072_pt1 | contig 31408 bp, 26 predicted proteins | sample SI_123_September_FD_182720 | JGI IMG/M metagenome (GOLD analysis project Ga0233438, IMG submission 182720) | Seawater microbial communities from Saanich Inlet, British Columbia, Canada - SI_123_September2016_10_MG | ecosystem: Environmental > Aquatic > Marine > Inlet | place: Canada: British...
GCAACACGTGTCGCTTTACCGATTAGTGAGCAGTCTGATATCCCGGTTCGATATGGTCTTAGACACCGTGCAGCAGTTGGGATTTCTGAAAAAACAGATGCGACTGTTCTTGTTGTTTCTGAGGAGACTGGAAAAATTTCTTATATCAAAAATGGAGAGTTTGTGTCCTTCTCCAGCAATGACAACCTCATCGAAATAATTGAAGAAGATTTAAGTTAGATCGTTTCTTGCTTTTGAAGCAACTGCACATTGTGCAGATTTTGATAAAACCCATCTTCAATTTGTAGCAGCTTCTCATGGGAGCCCATTTCAACAATCTTCCCATTGTCCATCACGATAATACGATCTGCTTTTTGAACAGTCGCTAAACGGTGTGCGATTATGATTGCTGTTTTCCCCATAGTCAATCGGTCTGTTGCAACCTGAATCAACTCCTCTGTTTCTCCGTCAACGGATGAGGTGGCTTCATCCAAGACAAGTATTGAAGGGTTGGACACATAAGCCCTTAAAAAGGCAATGAGTTGACGTTGACCGCCAGAAAGCATGGCACCGCGTTCTTTGACATCATATTGAAGTTTTCCTGGAAGTTTGGATATAAATTTATCAATCCCGATGTGCTTGGCGGCTTCCATCACCTCTTTCTCGCTGATCTCTGAATCCCACATACTGATATTGTTTTGAATCGAATCTGCAAACAAAAACACATCTTGAAGAACAACAGCAATTGCGTTTCTCAATGACGAAAGCTTATAGGATTTGATGTTCTTACCATCAACGTTTATACTTCCCTGATTAATATCATAAAATCGACTGAGCAGATTGATGATTGTTGATTTTCCAGCACCAGTAGCTCCTACGATGGCTATGGTTTCTCCTGCGTTCACATCAAATGAAATGTCATTGATTACCGTCTCACCTTCTTTATATGAAAACACCACGTTCTGAAATGAAATTTCTCCTTTTATAAGTTTTGCCTCATCAGAGCCATCGTCAGCAATATGGCTGTCCGTATCCATTAAGGCAAAGACGCGCTGAACGGCGACCATACCCATTTGCAGGGTGTTAAACTTATCCGCAATTTGACGCAAGGGTCGAAACAACATTTGAGTAAGCTGAATAAATAAAAAGATCGACCCCAGAGTGATCCCATTTTCTTGCGCAATAACGCTCAAGCCCCCATACCAAACCAGCAGTCCGATAGTAATCGAGGTAGAAAGTTCTGCTATCGGAAAGAAAATGGAGTTATACCAAACCGTTTTCAGCCAAGCCTTTTTATGTTTCTCATTGATCTCCTGAAAGGATAGATAATCTTGATGTTCACGAACAAAAAGTTGAACAATATGCATACCCGAAATTCTTTCCTGGACAAAAGTATTGAGATTAGCGACCTGAGTTCGCACCTCATCAAATGCGAATTTCATTGCTTTTTGAAACTTTCGTGTGGCAAACAAAATCACCGGAAGAACTGCAAAAATAATAAGAGACAGTTTCCAACTCACACTCAGCATTACCCCGACTACGATCAGCATTTTGAGTAAATCGGCAATGATCATAAACAAGCCCTGGCTAAAAATACTGGCAATGGTTTCGATGTCATTGACCGCACGTGTGACCAATCGACCAACTGCTGATTTGTCGAAAAAAATCATCCGAAATCCAATCATTCTTCTAAACAGTTCTTTACGGAGGTCATAAACGACTCGCTGCCCAAGCCAGTTTGCATAATAAATAAATGAAAACTGGAAAAACACCTCTAAAAACAACACTCCCGTCATGATACCAATTAATACCAGCATACCATCGTAGTCTTTTAGCGTGATGTAGTCATCAACTGTTATTTTTAACAAATACGGGTTTAAGGTTGAAAAAACAGAGAGCAAAATCGCTGCAGTAAGAACAAAAACAAATGTAAACCTGTATGGACGGACATATTGCATGAGTCTCTTGAATAAAGACACATCTAAAATAGAACCTGTTACTTTAGTACTCATATCGCAAATATATGGTTTGGATAATTTACTTTTTCGAGATATAGACCATGGGCTGGAACAGAGTATCCTGCTTGACTCCGATCGCGACTCGCAAGTATTGCTTCAAAATCTGAAATACTGATTTTTCTCAAACCAACCTCTATAAGCGTACCCACAATAGCCCGAACCATATTTCTCAAAAATCGATTTGCCTGTATAAAGAAAACCAATTCACTTCCATTATGTTGCCAGTGCGCATGCTGGATATCACACGTATACGTCTTGACGTCTGTTTTTGATTTTGAAAAACATTTAAAATCCTCATGATTGATTAAGGTTTTAGCTGCTTGATTCATCAATTCGAGATCTAAGGGCTTGGCAAATTGATAGGATCGTTTTTGCAAAAAGGGATTTTTTTGTGTGGTAATGCGGTAACGATAACTCCTGCTAACCGCATCAAAGCGTGCGTGAGCATCTTGAGCAACAGCGATAATGTTGCGGACTGCAATCTCTTTTGGAAGGAGCTTATTGAGTCGAAACGTCAAGTCCTGATCGACATGTTCATCAAGGTCAACATGAGCAAACAATTGATGCGCATGTACCCCTGCGTCGGTGCGACCAGCACCAACAATGCTTAACGGTTTGCGAAATAAAATTGACAAAGCATCTTCCAAACATGACTGTATACTATCGCCCGCTGGTTGTCGTTGCCAGCCAACAAAGGGAGTACCATCGTAAGATAGTTCTATAAAATAACGCAAGGAATATTATTTTTGTTTGACAAAGATATTGTTTCTATCACCACTGCTTTCATCGCAAATGAAAAAAATACTTTTGCTTTCTGACACACATGGCTATATCGACGACCATATGATGGAGTATGTAAATCAGTCAGACGAGGTATGGCATGCTGGTGATATTGGGTCAGTTGAAGTGACAGACACGATATCCAACAGTAAGCCACTTCGTGCTGTGTATGGCAATATTGATGGTGTTGAACTAAGAATAAGATTTCTAAAAGATTTGGTGTTTACATGTGAAGGAGTTCGTGTATTTATGACTCATATTGGTGGAAGGCCTAGTCGATATGCAAAGGGAATTAGCCAACAACTCAAGTCCGTCCAGCCCAAAATTTTTATTTGTGGGCACGCTCACATATTAAAAATTCAGTTTGACAAAACCCATCAAGTCTTGTTTATCAATCCTGGAGCAATGGGCAAACAAGGGTTTCACAAGGTTCGAACAATGGTACGGTTCGAACTCTCTAAAGGAGAGATAAAGAATATGGAAGTTATCGAAGTCACGCGGTAAAATTTAGCGAAGGCGATCGGCAGATCGGACCAAATCTTCATCGCGCTTAATGGCCTTGTTAGCAAGGGAGAGAAAAATGATTGTAAGCATCGCAACAACGCAAACCAAAAGCTGATGGGTTTCATTATTATCTGCATTGAAATAGCCGATACATTGACTGAACAATACGCCGAGTGTTATTAGCAAAAGGACTCGATTCAGAACAAATTGCTGTTTTCTATTGCGAAATTGAAAAATATTCCAAAACGGAACAACAATCAGTAAGAGGTTGGATGTGAGTAAGATATAAGACTGATTGAGTTCGACAGAAACACCAGAATACAACAGACGGTCTGAAAGGAAGATAAATCCCGCAAGCTGAATGAGAAAAACAAATAATAGATAGATGGTTTGAATTCGCTGTAACACCGACAAAGTTTTAGTAAAAGTAAAAAATAGTTGTATATTTGTAAAGCAATTGGTAAAACTTCATTCCAATTTATTTACTTCCATATTATTTATTCTCAACTACATAATGTTAGAAATCGCTGAATTAAAATCAAAAAAACTTCCTGAATTACAAGAAATTGCAAAAAGTTTAGGAATCAAGGGAATTGCAGGACAAAAGAAATTGGATCTTGCTTATAATATCATTGATCACATTGCAAGTCAACCAGATACAAAAAAGGAAAAACAAGCAGATCCTGAATCAAAAAAGCCCACCAAAATAGACACTCCCGAAAAAGCTAAAAACGAAAAGCCGAAAGCTGTTAAACAACGTCAAAACAACAATGGCAAACATCAGCAATCCGACGAAAACCACAAGCTTCAACACAATAAGAAAGTAGATACTCACAACAAAGACACTCGAAACAAGTACCGACAACCCGATTATGAATTCGAAGGAATCATCGAGAGTGAAGGGGTGCTGGAAATGATGCCTGAGGGCTATGGTTTTTTGCGGTCTTCAGATTACAACTATCTTTCTTCTCCAGATGATATTTATGTCTCTCAGTCGCAAGTTCGATTGTTTGGCTTAAAAACAGGTGATACCGTTCTTGGGCATGTGCGTCCCCCTAAAGAGGGAGAGAAATATTTTCCCCTAATCAAGGTAAGCACAATAAATGGGCTAAGCCCAAATGTAGTTCGCGATCGCGTTTCATTTGAGCATTTAACCCCATTGTTTCCAAACGAAAAATTCAATATTGCCGAAAAGCAGAGCACAATATCAACAAGAATCATGGACTTGTTCTCCCCCATTGGAAAAGGGCAACGTGGAATGATTGTGTCGCAACCCAAAACTGGTAAAACCATGTTGTTAAAGGATGTTGCCAATGCGATTGCTGCAAATCACCCAGAGGTCTATCAGATCATTCTTTTGATTGATGAAAGACCAGAAGAAGTAACCGATATGCAACGCAACGTGAAAGGGGAAGTCGTAGCCTCTACTTTTGACGAGCCAGCTGACAGACACGTAAAGGTTGCGAATATCGTTCTTGAAAAGGCAAAAAGATTGGTGGAATGTGGCCACGATGTGGTGATACTTCTCGATTCAATTACTCGTTTGGCTCGTGCGTACAACACGGTTCAACCCGCTTCAGGAAAAATTTTAAGTGGTGGTGTTGATGCCAATGCATTGCACAAACCAAAGCGTTTCTTTGGGGCTGCTAGAAATATCGAAAATGGAGGGTCTTTGTCGATCATCGCAACCGCATTGACAGAAACTGGTTCGAAAATGGATGAAGTTATTTTTGAAGAGTTCAAGGGTACGGGTAACATGGAGCTTCAACTTGATCGTAGAATTTCAAACCGAAGGATTTTCCCTGCAATTGATTTGGTTTCTTCAAGCACACGTAGAGATGATATGCTCCTCGATGAAAACGCCGTTCAAAGAATGTGGGTGATGAGAAAATACCTTGCTGACATGAACCCCGTTGAGGCAATGGAGTTTATTGAAAATCGAATCAAGAGAACGCTCAATAATGAAGAATTTTTGATCTCAATGAATAACTAAAAAAAACAGTCATAAAAAAAGGGCTTCCATTGGAAGCCCTTTTTTTTGATATATATACAGCTTACAAAGAAGCTACGTGATTTGTAAGTTTCGATTTTATGTTAGCAGCTTTGTTCGCATGAATGATATTGCGTTTAGCAAGCTTATCGATCTTAGAAATCAAAGAAGGGAGCGCTTTGGTAGCAGCTTTCTTCGTTTTAATCTCCTGAAAATCTCTCAACGCATTGCGCATCGTTTTGTGTTGTAAACGGTTGCGAAGACGTTTTGTCTCGTCAGAGCGTATGTTTTTTAAAGCGGACTTATGGTTAGCCATAGTGATTTATATTTTGTAGCCCGTAGGGGAATCGAACCCCTCTTACCAGGATGAAAACCTGGCGTCCTAGCCGATAGACGAACGGGCCTTTTTTTATTTTAGGTGGCAAATTTAATTGAAAAAAATGATAATGCAATTAATTTTAATATGTTTTGTATTAAAACGATAAATAAAGTCGTTTTGAGAATGTTCATTAATTTTTCTACTTTTACACAAATCCCCATAACATGCCCCAAAAAGCAATACCCGTAATTTTCTGAATACTGTTTTTTTATTCCTTTAGATCTAAACAGCTAAAGGATGGCTACATAGCCCACTTCAACACCGCAAGTCAAAAACTCATTGGTGATGGCTATGATTTGGTAAGCTACTTTTACGAAAACAAGCCCGTCAAAGGAAAGTCATCGATTTCGAGTCAATATCAAGGTCTTCTATTTTATTTTTCATACCAATAGAACAAAGACTTCTTCATCAGCGATCCAACAAAATATTTACCAAAATATGTTGGTTGGTCTGCTTATGCAATAGAAGACTACGCTAAAAAATTTGATGGAGAACACAGAATATACAATTCAGCTCTAATACGCCTTTGCAAAAAGCACACGCTGACTTGAGGGTTTACCAGAATAAATACATTTGCCTTCCTTCTTTTCAGTGTCAATGGGAATACAGCGAATGGTCGCCTTGGTTTCTTGTTTGATTTTTATTTCTGTCTCTGCAGTTCCATCCCAATGAGCAGAGATGAACCCCCCTTTGTCCTCTAATATCTTTTTAAAGTCCTCATAAGAATCACAAACTGTGGTATGACTTTCGCGAAACGCAAGTGCCCGATCAAACAAATTTCTCTGAATTTCGGAAAGAAGGTTATTGACATGTGAAGCTAAATCGTCTTGAGAAACAAAAGACTTGGTCAAATTATCTCGGCGAGCCAGCTCAACTGTACCTTTTTCAATGTCTTTTGGCCCAATTCCCAATCGAATGGGAACTCCCTTAAGCTCATAATCATTAAATTTATAACCAGGAGTGTGGGTGTCACGATCATCGAGCTTAACCCGAACGCCTGCTGCATCTAAATCCTCATAAAGTTTTTTGGCTTGGCTCAACACCGTGTTTTTCTGGTCTTCTCCTTTATAAATTGGCACGATAACAACCTGAAATGGAGCGAGATTAGGTGGAAGCACCAAACCCTTGTCATCGCTATGAGTCATAATCAATGCTCCCATCAATCGTGTAGATACGCCCCAAGAAGTCGCCCATACATATTCTAATCCGCCTTCTTTGTTTGCAAATTTCACATCAAATGCTTTGGCAAAATTTTGGCCTAAAAAGTGGGCCGTTCCCGCTTGCAAAGCTTTCCCGTCCTGCATAAGGGCCTCAATGCAATAAGTTTCGATTGCACCTGCAAAGCGTTCACTCTCCGATTTGGTTCCTTGAATCACAGGAATGCCCATAAAATCCTCAACAAACTTTGCATATATTTCATTCATTTGAATGGTTTCAGCAACTGCCTCCTCCTTGGTTGAATGTGCTGTATGACCTTCTTGCCATAAAAATTCAGCTGTACGTAAAAACAAACGCGTCCTCATTTCCCAACGAACTACATTGGCCCACTGGTTGAGAAGAATTGGCAGGTCTCTGTAAGACTGAATCCAATTTTTATAGGTGTTCCAAATAATTGCCTCACTTGTGGGTCTTACAATAAGTTCTTCTTCCAGCTTGGCATTTGGATCAACACGTAGTTTTCCCGCATTGTCAGGGTCGTTTTCCAAACGATAGTGGGTAACGATTGCACATTCTTTCGCAAAGCCCTCTGCATTTTTTTCTTCGGCTTCAAACAGGCTTTTTGGCACAAATAAAGGAAAATATGCATTGGAATGTCCTGAGTCTTTAAACATCTTGTCCAACTCTCTTTGCATACGTTCCCATATCGCATAGCCATAGGGTTTGATTACCATGCATCCGCGTACAGCTGAGTTTTCTGCTAAATCTGCTCGAACAACAAGTTCGTTGTACCACTTAGAATAATCTTGACTCCGTGTTGTTAAATTTTGCCCCATTTTTAGTTTGGCATAGAATTTGAAATGTTAATTTTAGCAAAGCTAATTAAATTTGAAGAGTTTAACCCGCAATCATGTCATTATGAAAACACAATTTTCCAACACCCCATTTATTTTGTTGCCCTTGTTTGCTGTATTGTTTCTAATCACTAGTTGTGGGTCTTTCAGTCCAGTTGGACACTACAATGACGGGATTTATGGCGATGCTCCTCCTCCAAAAAAACAATACAGTAATAATACTGATGGTAAGTATTATAAAAAGTATTTTGGAAATAAAGCAAAAGAATTAGTTGACAATAACCAAGATGCGGAAATAGATTCGCTTTCATCGGCCACACAAAGCAATCGAGATATAGACAATATCAACATCAATGTATATGGCTATGGATCGCATGGGGTTTATCATGATTACAACTATCATTGGAACGACTATTATTATCGGCCGTGGTGGAGACATAATCGATATCGACCTTGGCATTCTTGGTCGTATTACTACGAACCTTATTATTACGGGTGGTCGTATCACAGCCCTTACAACGCTTATAACCCTTATTACTACTACGGATACAACCCCTATTACCATTCTTACGGATCGAGTTACTACACAAATCCAAATCAGTATGTAGCAAGTAGCGGTCGTCGTGGCGCCCCAGTAAGAGGAACTTCTAACTTGAGAAATAATTCCATAAACTCGTCGAGTGAAGATGGCTACAGCATTCAACGACGCTCTCCAAACGGTAGCATCAGCACAGTAAACTATAATGTAGGACGGCGTACATCGAGCAGCGCACCGAGTTCGACAGCAAAAGAGAGTCAACAAAACAATGCATCTGATTTTATGACGCGAAATTACTCAACCAAGCGGAATTATAGGTCGAGTTCGAATCGCAGCAACCTCTATGAATCAAACAATTCATACCAATCTAAACGGACAAGGTCATCGAATGATAATTACAATACATCTAGTTCAAGTAATCGATCGTACAGTTCTGGAAACTCAAGCAACTCTAGGAAATCTAGTAGCTCAAGAAGTTCAAGTGGATCATCGTCCAGGTCATCCAGTAGTGGTAGAAGATAAATAAACTAATTCCTTATTAATGAAAATCCGAATATTTCCTTTTATAACTTTATTTATGAGTTTTTGGACATTACCCGCTCAAAATCTCGATTTAGTTTACAACATCACTCAGGAAAACATCAGTGGAAACTCACGTTTTGAAGGGATGTCAGGTGCTTTTGGCGCATTGGGAGGCAATCTCTCTGCAATTCATACCAATCCTGCAGCGAGTGCCGTATTCAATGTCAATCAATTTGGCTTGAGTACGTCTACACAATCAACCACAAACAATACTTCATATTTCGGTACTTCTACTCCCACTGAAAACCGAAATAGTGGACTCAACCAGATTGGTGGAATATTGTTATTGAAAAACAACAATTCAGAAATGGCATGGAAAAAAATTGCCTTTGGATTTAACGCACAAATGCAAAGCTCTTACAACAATACGATTCAAATTAACGGCACGAACCCTGAGAATGGTTTGGATACCTATTTTCTGGATTATGCAGCTGGAAAAGATGGGGGCGTGTTTGGACTGAATGATGGGGAAACAATCCGAAGTGTTTATCAATTTTTTGGAGAGTCTGCTGGTTATGGATTTGAATATCAACAGGCATTTTTAGGATATCAAGGATATATCTTTGATTACTTTGAGGAAGATGGCTTATTTGTTCCCAATGCGATTTATTCTTCCGTTCAACACAATCACAAAATTCAGACAAGTGGAGACAAATGGGATATGGCATTTACCCTTTCGGGGCAATATAATGATTGGTTATACCTGGGAGCAAATATGAATATTTCTGGAATTGAATACCGCCAAATCAGTTCAACAACAGAAAGTGGCTATGACGCAGACTCCCTTTTGCGTGAAACCTATTTTCAAAACGAGCTTTATACCTATGGTGGTGGCGTTTCTTTACAATTTGGTGCCATTGCCACGCCAAATAAAAACATTCGATTGGGAGCAAGCTATAAATCCCCGACCTGGTATTCATTGAAAGATGAGTTTTCACAATTTTTGGAAACAAAATCAACTGATGCGGAGGGGAATTCATTCAATGATGTCCTCGACCTAACCAATACGATAAATATATATGAAGATTATACCATCAAAACACCGAGTGAATTGCGTGGGAGTTTGGCGTATATTTTTGGTTCTAGGGGGTTAATCTCATTTGATTATACCTTAAAAAGCTATCAAAACACACACATTGGACCCAACGATAATGATGTGTTTATTGCTCTCAATAATCAAATCGATCAAAGCTGGACTTCAACATCAAGCTACCGAATCGGGGGTGAATATCGGCAAGGCGGTGTGAGTCTTCGGGCTGGTTACCATCTTGAAGAGTCCCCATACAACAATACGAATATCCTAGGAGATCGCTCAGGATATTCTTTCGGAATAGGATTTAATTTCAAGTCGAGTGTTATCAATTTATCTGTGCTAAACAGTGAGCAACGTCGAAGCCATCAACTCTACGACACTGGGCTGGTTGATCGTGCGGGTAATGACATCGATTTACAGCAATTTGCCGTGAGTTGGAACTTCAAGTTTTAGCAGAAATAAAGCCTTGTCAACGTAATTTTATAAATAAGTATCTTTGTGTTCTATATGGATGCAATGAAATTTGACAAATTACTACAAGAAACCTTAGAAGACTTTGACGCGAACGACCACCAAAGCAGTTCAGCAGAGACGCCTTTACGTGAAGATGCTTTTGAGCTATCCGATGAAGAAAAAATCTCTCGTATAGAAAAAGATGTTGCAAATATCTTGGAAACGATAGGAATGGATATGACTGACGATAGTCTGAAGGGAACGCCAAAGCGAGTGGCAAAAATGTTTGTCCAAGAAGTGTTTGGAGGCCTTAACCCCAAAAACTCTCCTAAACTATCCACTTTTGATAACAAGTACAAGTATGGTCATATGTTGGTAGAGAAAAACATTACGCTTTACTCGACTTGTGAACACCATTTATTACCCATCGTAGGAAAGGCGCATGTTGCCTATATTTCTAACGGGACTGTGATTGGGCTATCCAAAATGAATCGAATTGTTGATTTCTTTGCCAAAAGACCCCAGGTACAAGAGCGTCTCACTCGTCAGGTTGTGCACATGCTTCAGTCTGCCCTTGAAACCAAAGATGTGGCTTGTGTAATCGACGCAAAACACCTGTGTGTCAATTCGAGAGGGATTCGCGATGTGGATTGCAGTACAATTACTGCAGAATTTGGTGGCGCATTCAATAAGCCAGAAGTCAAAAAAGAATTTTTAGAATACATCCGGCTAGAAACCGCATTCTAAACGATCATGAAATCCATTGAAGAACAGCGTATTCAATTTTACAACTCCCTAAGCGGAACCAAAGAGGAATTTGTGCCCTTTCACGGGAATATGGTTGGGATGTATGTTTGTGGACCAACCGTTTACAACAATGTTCACCTTGGAAATTGCAGAACCTTTATCTCATTTGATATCATCTTTAGATACCTAAAGTACTTGGGTTATAAAGTGAGATATGTACGCAATATTACAGATGCAGGGCATTTGGAAAATGACGCTGATGAAGGGGAAGACCGTATTGCTAAGAAAGCGAGAATTGAGGAGATTGAACCCATGGAAGTGGTTCAAAAATACACAGTTGATTTTCATAAAACACTTGCCAAATTTAACACCCTCCCGCCGAGTATTGAGCCAACCGCTACTGGACATATTGTCGAACAGATCGAGTTGGTCAAACAGATCTTGGATGCTGATTTTGCTTACGAAGTAGAGGGCTCGGTTTACTTTGATGTGTTGAAATTCAATGAAAGTTCGACATACGGAAAACTCAGTGGGCGAAAGCTTGAAGATATGATCCACAATACCCGCGAGACAAGTGGTCAAAGCGAAAAGCGTAATCCACAAGACTTTGCATTATGGAAAAAAGCACAACCCGAACACATTATGCGCTGGCCTTCACCATGGGGCGATGGTTTTCCAGGTTGGCATTTGGAGTGTACTGCGATGAGCACCAAGTATCTTGGCAAACAATTTGATATCCACGGAGGGGGTATGGATCTTAAATTCCCTCATCACGAGTGCGAGATCGCACAGGGTGAAGCCGTTTCCAATTGTTCTCCCGCCAATTATTGGGTACACGCAAATATGCTGACCCTGAATGGTAAAAAAATGGCAAAAAGTACAGGAAATAACATTTTACCTGATGAAATTTTTAGTGGAGAAAATGAAATCATGGAGCGTCCTTTCTCCCCCACTGTCACTCGATTTTTTATGCTCCAAGCGCATTATCGATCAGTCCTTGATTTCAGCAATGATGCCATGCTTGCGTCTGAAAAAGGGTTTTCAAAATTGATGCAAGGGCTATCCCTTGTCGGTTCACTCGATACTGCTAAGGAAACGACTGGTTTCGACCTTGATAAATGGAGGCAAAAGTGCCACAATGCCATGAATGACGACTTTAATACGCCTATCCTTATCGCTAATCTGTTTGATGCGGTTAAATTTGTACAAAATGTCAATGACGGGAGAGAGACCATTACCAAAGAGGATTTAAGTGTCCTACAGACAACACTTCATAACTTTGTGTATGATGTGCTCGGACTAACCAAAGAAGAACAGGGAAGTGATCATTATTTAGAAGACGCGCTAAACCTGCTGATTGAACTTCGAAATGATGCGAGAAAACGTAAGGACTTTGCTACCTCTGACAAAATTCGCGATGAACTCTCAAAAGCTGGAATTGTATTACAAGATGGCCCACAAGAAACCACTTTTACCCTGAAATAGTGAAAAGAGTTTTGATTTTTCCATTCTTGGTCTGTATCAAAATTTACCAAACTGCGATCTCCCCTTTTTTTCCAGCAACATGTCGGTTCGATCCAAGTTGCTCGCATTATGCCTTTGTATCACTCCAAAAACACGGGTTGTGGAAGGGACTCCGCTTATCGATCAAACGGATTGGAAAATGTCATCCATGGGGTGGAAAAGGCTATGACCCTGTACCCTAATTGATCTACATCAAAATAGTATATTTACAAAAATTCCAATTATGATTTTATACAAGTTCGAATGGGCGCCGAGTGAAACCATTTTCAAAATCGGATCGTTTGGTCTTCATTACTATAGCTTGATGTTTGTCATTGCTTTTGCAGTTGGCTACTACATGATGCGAAAATTTTATCACCATGAAAAAGTTTCTGAAGAATATCTCGAGCCCTTGTTTGTTTTTACCATCGTCGGTACATTGCTTGGAGCTCGTCTAGGTGAGGTATTCTTCTACAATTGGGATTATTATCAAAACAACTTGGCCGAAATTCTTTTGCCAATAAAAGTAACTCCTGACGGAATAGAATTTACTGGTTACCGAGGGCTAGCAAGTCATGGTGCTGCCATTGGGATAATCACTTCTCTCTATTTGTATCAAAGAAAATATTCTTATAAGCCTTTGCTTTGGATTTTGGATCGTTTGGGCATTACAGTAGTATTTGCAGGAATTTTTATCCGTATTGGAAACTTCTTTAACTCTGAGATTGTAGGGCTGTACAGCAACAGTGATTTTGGAGTTGTTTTTCTTAACAGAGGTGAGATACTGCCACGACATCCTGTGCAGCTTTATGAATCTTTTGGCTACCTGATTGTATTTCTTATTCTTCGTCACTTGTATTGGAAGACGAATCGAAAAGATCAAACTGGCTACCTCTTTGGCGCCTTTTTTATATTGTTATTTGGTGTGCGATTTATCACAGAATATGTAAAAGAAAGTCAAGGTGGGCTCGAAACATCACTTGGACTCCTGTCAACTGGGCAATGGTTAAGCATCCCACTTATTCTTATTGGGTTTTACCTCGTAAAAAGAGCTCAGTCAAAGGTCAAATCAGGTTAGTCCTCCTTTTTTTCTTCGAGTGATTTGTTACTGAGTGTATCAAACATAATAGGTGTTGCGATAAACATCGAAGAATAGGTACCAACAATGACACCAACAATCAAAGCAAACATAAATCCACGAATCGCCTCACCGCCAAACAGAAAAATAGCAAGTAACACGACTAGTGTAGTCAACGAAGTGTTCAATGTTCGACTTAAGGTGCTGTTCAAGGCGCCATTGACCGTATGATTATACGGCCAACTGCTATGCACTTTTGCGTATTCACGAATGCGGTCAAATACAACAACGGTATCGTTTAGAGAATACCCAATCACGGTAAGTATGGCAGCGATGAAAGCCTGATTGATTTCCATATTAAATGGCATAAACGTATAGGTTAAAGAGAATATCCCCAAAACCAACAACACATCGTGGAATACGGCAGCAACCGCTCCAAGGGAAAATTGCCACTTTCTGAATCGCAATAAAATGTACAAGAATACTACGATAAGTGAACCGAATACAGCCAAGAAGGAATTGTTTTTGATGTCATCGGCAATTGTCGGTCCGACTTTAATAGATGACATAATCCCGATTTGTTTTTCTTCACTCGTGGTTACAAAACTGTCATAGTCTGTACCGTCAGGTAGATAGGTTTGTAAAGCACCGTACATCAACTGTTGGATTTCATCATCTACGTCAGCACCTTCGACATCGACTTTGTAATTTGTGGTGATTTTTAACTGGTTATCGTTACCAAAAATTTTCGCTTCGGCATTTCCTAAAACCGCAACGAGGTCGGACTTCACTTCAGCTGAGTTGATGGCTTTAGCGAATCGCACTGTATAAGATCTCCCACCGACAAAATCTACCCCTTGGTTGAGACCATTGGTAAACAAAGAAGTCACTGCAATGACTATGAGTAAACCAGAAAGGATATAGGAAAATTTTCGTTTTTCTAGGAAAGTGATTGTCAAATTTCGAAACAAATTTTTGGTTACAGAGGTAGAGAAACGCAGTGCTTTCTTTTTTGCAACTCGAGAGTCAACTAAGATTCTTGTGATAAAGATCGCTGTGAACAAAGAGGTGGCGATACCAATCAATAGGGTTGTTGCAAATCCTTTAATCGGACCTGTTCCAAATAAGAATAAAATTAATGCGGTTAAGCCAGTTGTAATATTAGCATCTAAGATGGATGAAAGGGCATTTTGAAACCCATCAGAAACGGACAGTTTCAATCCCTTTTCTCTTGTCAGCTCCTCTCTGATTCTCTCAAAAATTAGTACGTTGGCATCAACAGACATTCCGATAGTTAACACAATACCAGCAATACCTGGTAGAGTCAGTACAGCTCCTAAACCGGCAAGGATACCGAAAATCAAAATGAGGTTTAATGTCAGAGCTATGTCTGCATAAAGTCCTGCGCGACCATAATAAAACATCATCCACACCAAAACGAGAAGTAAAGCAATTACAAAAGAGTTGATTCCACTTTTAATGGCTTCAGCACCTAAAGATGGGCCGATGATTTCAGATTGAATAATTTCAGCTGCAGCTGGAAGTTTACCAGCACGCAGTACATTGGCCAAGTCGGTTGCTTCATTAACTGTAAACTGACCAGATATTTCGGAACGCCCACCAGAAATAGCACCTTTAGAAACTCCTGGTGCAGAGTAGACCAAGTTATCGAGAACGATGGCGATGTTTCCGCTTTCACGAAAAGCTTTACCTGTCATTTCCTCCCAAGTACGAGCTCCTTTTGCATTCATTTGCATGCTTACCGCTGGGGAATTGAATTGGTCATAGGTACTTCGCGCATCAACAATCACACTACCGCCTAATGGAGGTGTGTTTGTACGATTGGATCGAATAGCGTACAGGTCGATGAGTTCGGAGTTGGAGTCAGTTTTACTCCATAAAAATTTTGTAAACCTAAGTTCGGCTGGTAACAAATTTCTCACCTCTGACCGCTGGAGATAGCTATCAAAAGTTCCTTTGTCTTTTTCTGCAATACGAACAAGAACAGGCCCAGGAAAATCGATATCAACGACTAGGTCAAAAATGGGGTTTTGAAGAACAGATAACGAATCTTGTTGTGTCTCAATATCAGCCAACAAATCATCGATTTCTGAATTGTCATCTTGTGGTTTTTCGGCTGTATCCTGAACAATAGTTTGCTTTAATAGCTCATTTGCTTGGAACAAAAATGAGGTCAACTTATCTTTTGATTCGGTTTCCCAAAATTCAAGTTGTGCAGTACTTTGCAATAAGTTTTTGACACGCTCAATATCACGTGCTCCCGGAAGTTCGACTAGTATACGCCCAGAATTCCCTAGTCGTTGAATATTCGGCTGGGTAACGCCAAATTTATCGATTCGCTTACGCAAAACTTCGAAGGCAGAAACAATGGACTCGTCAATTTTAGTGCGGATAATTGGCCTTACCTCATCATCGGTCATGTCAATCCGAATGTCGTCACTCAAGGTTCGATTCGCAAAAATGCTTGGGCTAGCCAGATTTTGATCTCCTTTAAGAGATTCAAACGCTGTAAAAAAGCTTTCAACATAGCTTTCGTCTGATGACTTTTGAAGTTCATCAGCTTGAGCAAGCGACTGATTGAATAACGGACTTCGTGTGTTTTCAGCTAAACCTTTTAAAATATCTTTCACAGAAATTTGCAGGATCACATTAATTCCCCCTTTCAGGTCAAGACCTTTATTGAGTTCTCTGACCTTAGAATTGGTATACCCAAAATGCTGATCTGTTGAAACAGAATCGAGATACAGACGTTCTGTGGCGTTGAGAGCATCAAAATAGTTTGGTGTGTTCTCATCGACCTTTTCTAAGGCATAGGCACGAGCGTTGTCTTCGGTTCGATTGACAATAAATGTGAAAGAGAGTTGATAAATACTTACCAACACAAATAATACGGCGAATAATTTAACCAGTCCGTTATTTTGCATGATCGTTTGTTTTAATCAAAAAGCAAGCAAATATAACGCTTACTTCTGATACATCTATAATTGTTTGTTTTACTTGAGAATTCCTGAAAGTGCTTCATTCATCGTCCGCACAGCTGAGGCACTTTTATCAAAACTAGCTGACTCCTTATCATTTAAATTTAAATCTATGATTTTTTCCCATCCATCTCTCCCGATGATTGTTGGAACTCCGATACAGATATCCGACTGACCGTATTCCCCATCGAGCATCACTGAACAGGGAATAATTCGTTTTTGATCGTGTAAAATACTATTGACAAGGTAGGCAACCGATGCGCCAGGGGCATACCATGCCGAAGTGCCAAGTAACTTTGTCAATGTTGCTCCCCCAACCATCGTTGCAGCAGCGACCTCTTCTAATATTTCTGTGCTGAGAATCGTCGAAATCGGAATTCCGTTGTAGGTAGCAAGTCGGGTTAGCGGGATCATAGTCGTATCGCCATGGCCACCAATGACCATGCCGTGAATATCATTGGCAGGCTTTTCTAAAGCCAAAGACAAATAGGTTCTAAAGCGGCTGCTGTCTAGGGCTCCGCCCATGCCAATCACTTTATTTTTCGGCAAGCCAGTGGCTTTGAGCGTCAAATAGGTCATGGTATCCATCGGATTTGAGACAACTACTATTACGGTATCAGGGGAATGAGTCAGTACTTGATCGGCAACACTCTTGACGATTCCTGCATTGATACCAATGAGTTCCTCACGTGACATTCCTGGCTTACGAGGAACCCCAGAAGTAATAACAACGACATCGCTATTTGCTGTTTTTACATAATCTGAGGTGGTACCAGTGATTTTGGTATTAAATCCTAAGGTAGTGGCTGTTTGCATCATATCGAGGGCCTTCCCTTCTGCAAACCCCTCTTTGATGTCGAGTAAAACAACCTCGCTCGCCATGCCTTGATAGGAAATTGCATCTGCACAAGTGGCACCGACATTACCAGCGCCAACAATGGTTACTTTCATTTTATGTTAATGTATCGGTTATTATTATGTCTTTGTTTTTTCCTTAGGCGTCGATATTCGCATATTTTGCATTTTTCTCGATGAACTCTCTGCGTGGGGGTACTTCATCGCCCATTAACATTGAGAAAATACGATCGGCTTCACCTCCATTATCGATGGTAACTTGTCGAAGCGTTCGATGCTCGGGGTTCATCGTAGTTTCCCATAACTGAATCGCATTCATCTCTCCTAAACCTTTATAACGCTGAACGGAGCTTCCTTGACCAAACTCATTTTGCAATAGTTCGCGCTGGTCATCACTCCAAGCATATTGCTGTTTTCCACCTTTTTTAACAAGGTAAAGTGGTGGTGTAGCAATGTAGATATAGCCGTTTTCGATAAGTTCACGCATGTAGCGGAAGAAGAAAGTCAAAATGAGGGTTGAAATATGGCTCCCATCAACGTCTGCATCACACATAATCACAATTTTGTGATAGCGCAACTTTTCTAAATTTAAGGCTTTGCTGTCCTCTTCTGTTCCAATCGTAACACCCAAAGCGGTGTAGATATTACGAATCTCTTCATTTTCAAAGACTTTATGTTGCATTGCCTTCTCGACATTGAGAATTTTTCCTCGTAAGGGAAGTATCGCTTGAAAATGGCGATCCCGACCTTGCTTGGCGGTTCCACCTGCGGAGTCACCCTCAACCAAAAATACTTCGCATTCTGCTGGGTCTTGCGAGGCACAGTCTGATAATTTTCCAGGAAGACCTCCTCCACTCATTACCGTTTTCCGCTGTACCATCTCCCGTGCTTTACGAGCAGCGTGTCGGGCTTGCGCAGCAAGAATAACCTTCTCAACAATGATTTTTGCATCGTTCGGGTTTTCTTCCAAATAATTTTCAAGCATTTCAGAAACAGCTTGAGACACAGCCGAATTAACTTCTCTATTCCCAAGTTTGGTTTTGGTCTGACCCTCAAACTGGGGCTCTGCAACCTTAACAGAAACAATTGCTGTTAATCCTTCTCTAAAGTCATCACCTGAAATTTCAAATTTTAGCTTGTCAAGCATACCTGAAGCATCTGCATACTTTTTCAACGTAGAAGTCAGTCCTCTTCGAAAACCAGATAAATGTGTCCCGCCCTCATGGGTATTGATGTTGTTCACGTATGAATGCAGATTTTCGTTGAAGGAAGTATTGTAAACCATTGCAACTTCGACAGGGATGTCATTTTTTGATCCCTCCATCGCAATCACATCGGCGATCAATGGCTCACGATTTTCATCCAAAAAGCGTATAAATTCTCGCAAACCCTCTTTCGAGTGGAACAACTCCCCTTCTTCATTAGGGTCTTTTCCTCGTAAATCAATCAGGCGAACTGAGATTCCTTTATTCAGATATGCGAGTTCACGAAGCCTTCCAGCGAGGGTATCGTAATTAAATTCTATCGTTTGTGTGAAAATGGTCGAGTCTGGCCGAAAAGTGACTACAGTACCTGTTTTGTCTGTTTTGCCAGTGTTTTTAACTGTGTAAAGCGCCTTTCCACGTTCATACTCTTGTTCCCAAATTTCTCCATCACGATGAACGGTTGCACGCAAATGTTCTGATAACGCATTAACGCACGATACACCAACCCCATGAAGACCTCCAGAAACTTTATAGGAATCTTTGTCGAACTTTCCCCCAGCACCAATTTTTGTCATCACGACTTCAAGAGCCGAAACGCCCTCTTTCTTATGAATACCAACAGGAATACCTCGACCGTTATCTTCGACAGTTAATGATTGGTCAGCGTTGATAATTACCGTGATTTCATCACAGTATCCACCTAGTGCCTCATCAATGGAATTATCGACGACTTCATAGACCAAATGGTGCAATCCACGAACGCCCACATCTCCGATGTACATTGATGGTCGTTTACGAACGTGTTCCATGCCCTCTAGGGCCTGTATACTGTCTGCTGAATATTGATTTTTTTGGTTGTTTTCACTCATAGTTCTTTGGTAATTTATTTAACTAAATCACAATCTATCAAAGATACTTTTTATTGAGGAAAATTAACCGATTGAGCGACCCCTAAAAACGTCAAGTTATTAACAATAAGGTGTGAAGAAAAGGGCTTAATATGCATCATTATGAACCGCTCCGATTGCTCGTCCTGAGGGTTCGTTCATATTTTGAAAAGAAGCATCCCAAGCAAGGGCTGTTGGCGTGCTACAAGCAACAGATGGCACAGAGGGTACGGTAAGTGCCGCAGTTTCTGAAGGGAAATGCTCTTCAAAAATCGATCGATAATAATATTCTTCTTTGGTTCTTGGGGGTTGAGTTGGAAAACGGTGATGTACAACTTCCATATCGGTATCGCTCACTTCTCCCTCAACGACCTCTTTTAAGCTGTCAATCCAGTTATACCCTACCCCATCGCTAAATTGTTCTTTTTGACGCCAAGCTACACTCTCTGGTAAGTATTGTTCGAAAGCTTTTCGAAGAACCCATTTCTCCATGCGTTCTGGTGTAATCATTTTGTCTTTTGGATTGATTCGCATCGCTACATCCATGAACTCTTTGTCTAAAAATGGAACACGACCTTCAATTCCCCAAGCTGCCAAAGATTTGTTGGCGCGCAAACAGTCATATTGATACAATTTATCGAGCTTGCGAACGGTCTCGTCATGAAATTCTTTGGAGTCAGGAGCTTTGTGAAAATACAAATAGCCCCCAAAGATTTCATCTGCACCCTCACCAGAAAGCACCATCTTAATCCCCATCGACTTGATGACTCGTGCCAATAAGTACATGGGCGTTGATGCACGTACTGTTGTGATGTCATAAGTTTCCAAATGATAAATAACATCTCGTATCGCATCGAGGCCCTCTTGTACAGTAAACGTCACCTCGTGATGAACCGTTCCGATATGTTTCGCTACCTTTTGAGCAGCTGCCAAATCTGGCGAACCTTCAAGACCAACAGAAAAAGAGTGCAATTGAGGCCACCACGCATCCTTCTCATCGTCTGACTCAACCCGTTTTTTTGCAAACTTTTTTGCCAATGCAGAAGTAATTGATGAATCCAAACCACCTGAAAGGAGAACGCCGTAGGGAACGTCACTCATCAACTGCCTGTGAACCGCATCTTCTAGTGCTTGTTGTAGCTCAACAATTTCAGTCTTATTGTTTTCGACAACCCCATAGTCTCGCCAATCCCGATCATACCACTGCGACAGCTCACCTTTGGTGCTATCATAATAATGTCCAGGAGGAAAAACTTCAATCGTCGTACAAACGCCCTCTAAGGATTTAAGCTCAGAAGCAAAATAAAGTGTTCCATTGGCATCCCAACCCATGTAGAGCGGAATAATCCCCATGTGATCACGAGCGGCAAAAAAGCTGTTATTTTCTACATCATAGAGGGCAAAAGCAAAAATCCCGTTAAGTTCGTCGACAAAATTAACTCCTTTGGCTTGGTATAAGGCAAGTATGACCTCACAATCAGAACCGGTTTGGTATGCATAATTCGTTGTTTGTTTGCGCAATTCTCTATGATTGTAAATCTCGCCGTTTGCTGCTAGGATAAGCTGTTTGTTTTCACTGTACAAAGGTTGTTTTCCAGAAGCTGGATCAACAATAGCCAGACGCTCGTGAGCTAATATTGCATGCTTATTCACATGAATACCACTCCAGTCAGGACCGCGATGCCGAATCTGCTTCGACATGGATAAGAGTTGAGAACGTAAACCCTCGATTTCAATTTTATCATTATATGCACATACAATACCACACATATCAAATTTTTTCACAAAGATATGTTTTGTGCATATAATTAAAAGGTAGACTTATATTTTTATAACTATTTTATACTAAAAATTGAATTTTAATTAATATTTTATGTTTTAAAGATAAAAAATAAGTCAAAAAGTTTAAGATTGTTTGTGTGATAGTTTTTAATTTAGAGGGCTAAATCATGGATAAACACATTATTTCGTTTGTTGGTGCCACAATCTCACAAGACAAAAAAGTGGTTTTGCATGATGTTTCATTTACACTTGATCCGGGTGCGTTTGTTTATCTGATCGGTAGGACAGGTACTGGAAAAAGTAGCTTACTAAAAACACTTTATGGCGATATCAAGCTCCGAGAGGGAAAAGGGAAAGTTGTTGATTGTGATTTGCTAAAGTTGCGAGAGCGGCATATTCCAGATATGCGACGACAACTCGGGATTGTTTTCCAAGACTTTCAACTTCTTTCTGATCGCAGTGTAGAGCGAAACCTCGACTTTGTGTTGCGGGCAACGGGTTGGAAATCAGCTGACAAACGAACAGAACGTATTTGTAAGGTATTAGATGCCGTGGGACTTGAAGACAAACTCAAGTTTTTCCCACATGAACTTTCCGGGGGAGAGCAACAACGAATTGCGATTGCGCGCGCTTTGCTGAACGAACCAAAGCTCATCTTAGCCGACGAGCCAACGGGAAATTTAGATCCAATTACAAGCGAAGAAGTAATGAAACTTCTTCATGAAATCAACCAACATGGAACAACGATTTTGATGGCGACGCATGATTTTGGGTTGATATCAAAATTTCCCAAAAGAACCTTGATGTGTGAGGATCAACAAGTGGTTGAGGTAAAATCAAAATCCTAAGTCTTGTTATCCATTTGCATTCCGACTTATAATACTGATTGCTCAGCATTGTTAGATATTTTGGCAAAACAGATTGCGCTAATCGAAGAAACTGTAGAGGTTTTAGTCTGTGATGATTTTTCGACAGATTATGTCCGTAAGAATCAAGAAGCTTGTGAACGAAATGGGTTTTCTTTTTTTGAAAATACGTCGAATTTGGGGAGTATTTCAACAAGGATAAAATTGGCCAAAAAGAGTAGTTTTAATTGGCTGCTTTTTGTAGATGCCGACATGTTACCAAAGACAGATGAATATGTAATTCAATACACAAATTTCATCACATTCAACAAAGCTGACATTGCAATTGGTGGCTGTTGTTATGCAAACGAAATAAAACCATTTAACCTCCGTTTAAGGTATGGGAGGAATCGTGAGGAAATAAGTGCCGAAAAGAGACAGTTGAATCCATACAACTCAATTTTATTTGGAAACGTTTTGATAAAAAAACAATTATTTAATGTAGTTTTTGATAACTTTAATAACAAGGCTTATGGAGAAGACATTTACTTGTCTTCATCTCTAAAATCACTAAATAAAAAAGTAGTTCATTTACAAAATGAAGCATATCACTTGGGGCTTGAAAACAACAGAGAATTTGTCAAAAAAATTCAAAAATCTGGAGAGATGCATGCCAAACTTGATTCCAACTCTTCATTAAATTTATACCATATCAAACTTGTAAGAACATATTCTCTTTTAAAAAGATACAAGTTAAACAATCCGTTGAAATTAGCCCTAACGATCACAAGTCCATTTCTTAAAACAGTGTTATATGTATTTGGGGCGCCTATACTTTTTGTTGATTTGCTGAGATTATTCTATTTCTTAAAAGCAAAGTAAATGGAGGTCTATTTTTCAGTTGTGATACCGCTATATAACAAGGAGGCATATGTTGCAAAAACCCTAGGCAGTGTGCTAAGTCAGACTAATCAAAACTTTGAAGTTATCATTGTAGATGACTGCTCGACCGATAACAGTTTAAGAGTAGTTGAGAAAATTGATAATAACAGAATTAAGATTATTAAACACAGTAGAAATAAAGGGCTTTCTGCATCTAGAAATACAGGGATAAAAGCAGCAACACACTCTTACATCGCTTTCTTAGATGCAGATGATCACTGGGACTCTATCTATTTGGAAACGATCGGAAACCTTATAAAAGAATATCCAAACGAGTCTATTTTTGCAACTCGTTACAGAGAAAATTTCAAGGGCAAAAAATTTGAGCCGAAATCAAAAATTCCTCTTAGCTCAAAAGAAAAGTCCCTAATAGTGAATGATTTTTTTAAAGTAAACCTCGGACGTTTGATTCTCACACAAAGTTGTGTTGTGGTAAACAAAAGTGTTTTTCAGCAAGTAGGAAACTATGACGAGAACGTGACTTTTGCCGAGGATATTGATTTTTTTATTCGTTGCTTTTCTGTTTATAACCTTGCATACTGTAATGATATTTGTCATACTCAAAACACTGGATTATCAGGCAGTTTGACTCAGAGCTCAACCAAAAACAAAATTTACCCCTTGTTAGAAAAATATCTCGGCGGACCAACATCCTTAGAGAAGTTTTTACACTTCAATATGTACTGTTTTTGTCAAAAAATAAAAGCTGAAAAAAGATTCGAGGACATGAAAATTTTTCGAAAAAAAATAGATCTCAAATTTTTGAATTTTACGCAACGCGTTTTATTATTATCTCCACTGTTTATTTACAAGCCAATAATCATTTTTAAGAAAATTGTAAAGTCATTTGGAATTGAACTAAATACCTATTGAAATGATAAAGCTTTCGGTTCACATGATGACCTATAATTGTGAAAACTATATTGATCAGTCACTGAAATCGGTTCTTCGGCAAAAAACAACATTCCCGTTCGAAATCATTATTTCAGACGACGCTTCAACAGATAAAACCTATCAAATCGTTACAACTATCGCTGAAAAGCATGATTTTATCAAGCCGCATCAAAACAAAGATAATTTAGGGGTTTTAAAAAACTTTGTCACAACGCTTCACCGATGCCAAGGTGAGTATGTTTTTGACCTAGCTGGCGACGATTGGTTGTCAGACCCCTATGCGCTTCAAACTTTGGTGGATGAACTGGATCAAAATCCAAGTTTTAGCTTTGTGGATAGTGGTTTTGACTGTTACTACCAACGATCTGGCAAAATCAAATCATTTGTTAACAAAAGCATCCTAAAGTCTGCTAAAGCAGCATATATAGCAAGACACAAAATTTACGGCACGAGTTTTATGGGGTGTTGTTACAGAAAATCTTCAATTGAAAAATATGTGTACTTTGACGAATACAGAAATCAACAAATTGATTTTGAAGATTACCCAATTTTGACAGATTTAATGATGAATAGTGAGTTTGGTCTTATTCCAAAAGTGTTAAGTGTATATCGCAAACACAGGGATTCTCACTCTCACCAAGCGGATTCTTATCTGAGAGCCAAATTATATTTTGCAAAAAAATACAACTACTCCAAAACAGAGGTGAAAAAAATTCATCAAATCCACGACGACTATATGCTTCACAACGCAAGCTTGATCAGTGATAAAAAATCTGGGCGCCAACATTATAAACCCTTACGACAACCCATTCTACGCAATTTTGTGTATTTCTTATCAAGCCAGAGTCATCTTGCACAAAGATTTTTTACCCTTTTTCGAAAAATTTAAAGCGGTTTCCAAAGTAAATCACCGCCCATAACAAATACAAGAAATAAGTTCCTGCATAGGCAATTGATGCGCCAACAACTCCGTAGAGATCAATAAACAACGTACTCAACACCAAAAATAAAAAACCAGAAATCAATTCTGATAAAACAAAGACTGTTGTTAGTTTTTTGGCGATCATAATAAATGAAACGGTAAACGAAAGCAGTTTTAAAAACGTACCCAACAACTCCCATTTCAACAGAAAAATAGCTTCCAAAAAATTCGTCGTGTACAACAATGATATGACATCACTGCCAAATAAAAAGATTAGCAGCATCGCAGGGAATGCTACGACAAATAAGAATTTGACACCCCAAAGAACAACTTTCAACATTTCCTGTCCTGTATTGGCTTCAACGAGTTTTGGCAGAAAGTACAAGGATATTGATGAGATTGCCAAACCGCTCATAAACAGAGATAGTCTGCTATACCCTTCCCAGTAGGAAGCAAGTTCAACCCCCGAATATTCAACAAGCAAACTTCGAATTGCGATGAACACAGATGGAAATACGATTGCTGCAACTGCTGACATTGCAGTAAAAGATAGTAGCGGTTTAAAAATATACAAGCGAAAAGGTTTACCGAAAAGCACCCGACCAAAATGCCAAGATTTACGAAAATGAAAACAATAGGTCAATAGCAAGATCACACTTGGTACAAAAACACTCAAGATTAGCCCAAGCTTATTTGCATAATAAATCAAAGCTGTAGAGACTCCCAAAGTCAACAGAGCAGAAATCAAAGTTGATTGCACGATGATTTTATACGATTTTAAGCCATGAAAAAAAGATTGCATCAGGGTATGAAAAACAAAGCAGAGCAAACTCAGCATAACCCCCCCTGTGAGCCAAGGAATAAGTTCCCGATCTTTTTCACCAAGCTGTAAAAGGTCAAAGATTTGATCGTATAGAATAAAATAAAGAGCAGTGGAAATAAAAAATCCAAGGAGCATAAGTGATAAGCATGCCTGTAAAACAAACGTTTGACGGTCTTTATATTCTCCCGAGAGGTACTTCACCGCACCTTCATATACCCCTGCCCCGCTGATTTGCTGAAGAATCGTGAATACACTTTTTAGATTTCCTACAAATAACAAAGCAGAAGAACCTAAAAATACAACAATCACTTTGTTGATAATAAGGGAAGAAATGGCTTTGACAAACTGCGCAATCCCGTTTAGAACTGTGTAAAACGTCCCATTTGAAATCATCAGCTGATCAGCTTTTCGACAAGCGAGTAGTTTCCGATGTTAACCTTATAAAAATCATGGGTCAGGGTGCTCCCTCCAAAACTCTCTTTCCAATAACTCAATGTGTGATTAAGCACACGACCATTGTCCTCATTGGAGTGACCAAAACTAAAATAGTCAAATGCGTTGCTTTTCTCTTGAATAATATGAGCAAATAGTACAGAAAGTGCATCCGTAGATTTCCCATAAGGGGTTGCAGAAATATACTGTGCCAAGGATGTTTTTCGGGTATTAAATAAGGTTGTTCCGCCTAGGATTTTATCTCCTTCATAAATATCGTATTGTTTGATATGTTCTGGAAATGCATCTTTTAAGAATTGAATTTCTTGTAGAGAATGTACGGGTGTACCCCCATGGCTTATCTGCAAATTGGGAATTAATACTTCATTCCAAAACGGTTCCATATTGTCTGTATCACGGATTTGGAAATCGTGTGAATTGGCCGATTTAATTTTTCGCTTTCGATTTTCATTAGGTCTAAACGAAGATGGCCGTAAACAAATCGCAGCATCCCTGCGATATAGTTCCGCTTGGGCAACAAACAAAGCATATTGAATTTCTTCGGACGGCTGCATATGATAAAGTGCTGGCGTTTGCTTGATGATTAGATTCAAAAATCCATTGTGATCGTAGTGTTTCAGTATTTCTGCAAAAGCAGCCAAAGCATCACTGAGGTTAATTTGTTTTGGCAACACCAATCCCCCATAACTCAAACCTTGATGGGAGTAAATTGTTTGTTCACTGCTATTGGCTGGAAAGACAGCAACGAGCTTCTCTTTCTTATAAACTAGCAGGGAGTCATCTGTAAAACGATCGCCATGATATCCTATGAATTTACGTGAGAGCATAAAAGTTCCATTCTTGGATCTTTCTACAAAATCATCCCAAACGTCACTGAGGGAATCCGTATATCGCTTAATATTAAATCCTTTCATGCTTAAGAAAACGCAAAATTACTTAATAAATTACCCGAACTGTTTTTCTTGACGTTTCCGCTCGTTTTCGTCGAGATAGATTTTTCGCAATCGCTGAGAGTTGGGAGTTACCTCTACATACTCATCTTTTTGGATATACTCCAATGCCTCTTCTAAGCTAAACTGAATTGGCGGTGCTAATTTGACCTTATCATCAGATCCCGCAGCACGCACATTGGATAGTTTTTTGGTCTTGGTCACATTGACAACCAAATCATCTGCTCGAGAGTTTTCCCCAATGACTTGACCCGTGTAAATTTCCTCTCCTGGGTGGATAAAAAACTTTCCACGGTCCTGCAATTTGTCTAAGGAATAAGGAATAGCCGTCCCCTTCTCCATCGAAATCAAAGAGCCATTAATCCGTCCTTGTATTTCACCCTTAAAGGGCTCAAATGCAATAAAGCGGTGATTCATTATTGCCTCCCCGGCTGTAGCGGTGAGAAGTTGGTTTCGCAAGCCAATAATTCCGCGTGATGGGATCTTGAATGAGCAAATCATTCGGCCTCCCTTTGGCTCCATCGCTACGATCTCACCCTTTCTAGTGGTGACCATTTCTACTGCTTTGCCAGAAACCTCTTCTGGCAAGTCAATGGTAAGTTCCTCAACTGGTTCACACTTTTTTCCATCAATCTCTTTGATAATGACCTGTGGCTGCCCGATTTGAAGCTCATAGCCTTCTCTCCGCATGGTTTCGATCAGCACGGACAAATGCAAGACCCCACGTCCGTACACAATAAACTTATCGGCTGTATCTGTTTCTTCCAACCGCATGGCAAGGTTACGTTCGAGCTCTTTCTCTAATCGATCTTTAATGTGGCGAGACGTCACAAATTTTCCTTCCTTTCCAAAAAATGGCGAATCATTGATGGTAAACAACATACTCATTGTGGGCTCATCAATTGCAATCGTCGGTAGACCTTCTGGCGAATCAATATCCGCGACGGTATCACCGATCTCAAAATCATCTAAACCAACAATCGCACATAAGTCACCCGCTACAACCTGCTCTACCTTTTTTCTTCCTAAACCATCAAAGACGAGTAATTCTTTGATTTTGGACTTCACAACCGATCCATCTCTTTTGACCAAAGAAACAGCATCAGATGCTTTCAACTCACCTCGGTGCAATCGCCCAATGGCAATCCGACCTGTAAATGAAGAATAATCCAATGAGGTAATCAGCATTTGTTTGGTTCCGTCTTCAACTTTTGGGGAAGGAATATGTGTGATGACTGCATCCAGTAAGGGTTCGACCGAATCTGTTTGGGCTTGATAATCCTCCGACATCCAATTGTGTTTTGCAGAACCGTATAAAACAGGGAAATCGAGCTGCCACTCTTCAGCACCAAGCTCAAACATCAAGTCAAAAACCGCTTCATATACCTCTTCAGGAGTACAATTTTCTTTATCTACTTTGTTGATAACGACTATGGGCTTAAGCTTCAGGTCAATTGCTTTTTGCAAAACAAAGCGAGTTTGAGGCATGGGTCCCTCAAAGGCATCAACTAACAACAAAACGCCATCAGCCATATTCAAAACACGTTCTACTTCACCACCAAAATCGGCATGACCAGGCGTATCAATAATATTGATTTTATTACCCATGTACGGAACAGAAACATTTTTTGAGAGAATTGTAATGCCGCGTTCGCGTTCCAAGTCATTGTTGTCGAGAATCAACTCCCCTTTGGGTTCATTTTCACGAAAAAGTTGGCAGTGATGAAGAATTTTATCAACCAAAGTGGTCTTGCCATGGTCTACGTGGGCGATAATCGCAATATTTCGGATGTTTTCCATTTCCAATTTTATCGGCGCAAATGTACATTATTTACAGCGAGTATGTAGATTTCGAAAGCAAATCCTAAATTCCTATTTTTGCACCATGAAAACATTTGATGAACGTTTGTCATCCGTAAACTCCTTTCTTCTTCTCGCTGGACCTTGCGCCATAGAGGGGGAGGGAATGGCGATGCGAATCGCAGAGCATCTGGTTAAGGTCACCGATCAACTAAAAATTCCTTTTGTTTTTAAAGGAAGTTTTAAAAAAGCAAACCGCAGTCGAATCGATAGCTTCACTGGAATTGGCGATGAAAAAGCATTAAAAATACTTCAAAAAGTAGGCAAGGAATTTGGGATTCCAACAGTTACTGATATCCATGAGATTGATGATGCAAAAAAAGCTGCAGAATATGTAGATGTTCTTCAAATTCCTGCCTTTTTGGTTCGACAGACAGACTTGGTCGTCGCCGCTGCGAAAACAGGAAAATATGTAAATCTTAAAAAAGGACAGTTTATGAGTCCAGAGAGTATGCAACATGCTGTTCGGAAAGTGACTGATTCTTCGAACGACAAGGTCTGGATAACGGATCGTGGAACCATGTTTGGATACCAGGATATGGTGGTTGACTTTCGGGGTGTTCCAGTGATGAAATCATTTGCTCCCACGATTTTGGACGTCACCCATTCGTTGCAACAGCCCAACCAGTCAAGTGGCGTGACAGGTGGGCGTCCTGAAATGATTGAAACCATAGCACGAGCAGGGGTTGCAGCAGGAGTTGATGGGCTATTTATGGAAACACATTTTGACACAAAACAGGCAAAAAGTGACGGCGCGAATATGCTTCCGTTGGAACTTATGGAGGGTCTTTTAACACGACTTCATAAGCTTTATCAAGCTGCTGCCTCATTGTAGTTCATCTTCAGCTGAAAAATGTTTATTTTTGCAACACTCTAAATTTTGGAGTATGTTCATTGAAACACATCGGGGTCGACTGGTATTGACAGCGAGATAGATGTGACGGTAAGCAAGTCGAGCGCTGGACTACAGCTCGCAAATCTCATAGTACCACCATTTTAAATGGCGAGAATAACTACGCTCTTGCAGCCTAATCGACTGAATTATAGTAAGTCCAGGCCTTTGTCCCACTAGGTGGGAAGGTAAGATGTCTTGGTGCGGCCCTTGTTGACGGCAACACAATTCAAGGCACCATTAAAGTCAACATAGAAATCTTGGCGCTTCGACAGGATTTTAAATCAAAGAAGATAAGGTATAGATAGACAGTTTTCGGTCAGTCTATATTCGAAAACTAAGCGATAACTAAACTTGTAGAAAGCAGTTGTATCACTTGTTTGGACGAGGGTTCGATTCCCTCCGACTCCACAGATTATTTTCAGAAATAATAATTTATTCTTGAAAATATTTTTTTTAATCTTTAAGAAGAAAATTTACATGGAAGTATTGATCACTCCATTGATTATCAGAAAGGGTTGTTAAATTTGAGGGGAATGTTCCGTCACCATCTGTGTTTCTTGAAAAAAATGGAGATGATGTCACATTCAAAGGAGTAATTCTACTATCATAATCTGAACTTACTAAATTTGAATCAAAATACCCAAACTTACTTGAACCCTCATAATTTCCGATAATGAGGTATTCATTTCCCGGAAGCAAAACAAAATCATCAATTCTAATATACCTTGAATTTCCAATAACAACCCCAGTTGAAGCAGTTATCACTTTTTCCAAAACCAAAACATCATTTTTATAGATAGCTATTGGAACTGAAAAATTGGATGCATCTGGGCAAGAGCTGAATTCATCATTTACTTCAATGTTATGCCCTTCATCCCAGGCACCTATTGCAGTTATGGTTTGTGTGTCACTGACGCTAAATTTAAATCCAAGCCAAAACCCTTCACAAGATACTCCAGAGTACGATTTATTGTTATGGTTAATTGCTGCAGTTCCTTGTGGGGTAGTAAGTCCATCAATTTGACTTTGCAAATTTGATATTAGCGCATCAACCTGGGCTTGTGTGTACATTGTTGGTGTATCACTCAAATCATTATAACTCCCACTAAAAGAGTTAATATTACCATCTACATAACTTTTTGTAGCTGCATCCTGAGCATAAACAGGGTCGGCTACATTTTTTATTGAATTATTTTCTATACTAACATCGCCACTCATTAATATATCTGCAGGCATTAAAGAACCGTTGTTAGCTACAAAATAAGGGTTTGCATTAGTCCCGTGAAGATTAATTGTGTGGTTAGCATTACTAGAATCTTTAAAGGCATCAGTTTCATTTGCTACGTTTAGAAGAAGTTCTGTTCCAGAAATGTTTTCTAAATCTTCGAAAACAGGCGTAAAATCTGATGTATATACAGCGGCGCCCTTTACATACCTGATTTTACGCCTGTTTTCGAAGATTTAGAAAACATTTCTGGAACAGAACTTCTTCTAAACGTA
>Ga0233438_10001073_pt1 | contig 31382 bp, 30 predicted proteins | sample SI_123_September_FD_182720 | JGI IMG/M metagenome (GOLD analysis project Ga0233438, IMG submission 182720) | Seawater microbial communities from Saanich Inlet, British Columbia, Canada - SI_123_September2016_10_MG | ecosystem: Environmental > Aquatic > Marine > Inlet | place: Canada: British...
ACATTAAGAAGTTAACCGATAAGGCGCAGTCGCTCACCGGAAAAACCATTACGGTAAAGGTGGAAGAAGAAATAGAACTCAGCGGCGCAATAGACGGCCTTTTAGTGTGGCAAAAACTTGGCGAAGAATGATTGCTCGGTTGCAGGCAATCCAGCCATATTTTACGGTGAATTACGGTGGTCAAGACATAAAAATGACATGAAGAAAAAAGCAGTTATAGTATCCGGATACTTTAACCCCATTCATAAAGGGCACTTAGAGTATTTTAACAATTCCAAGACCATGGCTGACGAGCTTTTTGTAATCGTGAACAACGACCATCAAAGAGTGCTGAAAGGCAGTAAGGAGTTCCAAGTAGAAGAAGAGCGCATGATTATTGTGTCCAACATCAAAGCTGTAGATCAAGCGATTCTTTCTGTGGATGAAGACCGTACCGTTTGTGCGACATTAGAAAAGATTGCCAATGAATACGGTGACAACTACGAGTTAGCTTTTGCTAATGGTGGCGATCAAAACAACGACACCATACCAGAACGCCCAATCTGTGAAAAAATGGGTATCGCCCTCATCGACGGGCTAGGTGATAAAATTCAATCGAGCAGTTGGTTACTCAAGAAGTTATAAAGAAGAGTTATGAGTAAAGTAGCATTAATAACAGGGGTAACAGGCCAAGACGGTGCTTACCTAACAGAGTTTTTGCTTAAAAAAGACTATGTAGTTCATGGCCTAAAACGCAGAACCTCCTTATTCAACACCGATCGTATAGATCATTTGTACCAGGACCCACACATTGACGGGGCTAGCTTTTTCATGCATTATGGCGACATGACAGACAGTACGAATTTGGTTCGTTTAATTCAAGAAATACAGCCGGATGAGATTTACAACCTTGCCGCCATGAGTCATGTTCGTGTATCATTTGATGTTCCGGAGTACGTAGCCGATGCTGATGGTATTGGAACCCTGCGACTATTAGAAGCTATTCGTATTCTAGGATTGGAAAAGAAAACGCGCATTTATCAAGCGTCTACATCGGAGCTTTATGGTAAAGTACAAGAGGTGCCCCAAACAGAGAAGACACCTTTTTACCCGCGCTCTCCTTATGCTGTGGCAAAAATGTATGCCTATTGGATTACTGTAAACTACCGTGAAGCATATGGAATCTTCGCTTCTAACGGTATTCTCTTTAATCACGAGAGCCCTATTCGTGGGGAGACTTTTGTTACGAGAAAGATTACCCGTGCAGTATCAAGAATTGCGTTAGGACTTCAGGACAAATTCTATCTAGGAAATTTGGACTCCAAAAGAGACTGGGGACATGCTAAGGATTACGTTCGAATGATGTGGATGATTCTACAAGCTGAAGAATCTGAAGATTGGGTCATAGCTACAGGAAAGACGACTAAGATTCGTGACTTTGTAAAAATGGCTTTTGACCATGTAGGTATCGAACTAGAATTTTCAGGTTCAGGAGTTGATGAGGTGGCTAAAGTTGCGAAGTGTAATAATCCGAGCTACCAGTTAGAAATAGGGAAGGAAGTTTTGGCCATTGATCCAAAATACTTCCGTCCGACAGAGGTGGATCTTTTGATTGGTGACCCAACAAAAGCAAAAGTTAAACTAGGCTGGGAACCAAAGATTCAGTTAGCTGAACTAGTGGAGGATATGATGAGTTCAGACCTCAAACTGATGCAAAAAGACAAATACCTTGAAGACGGAGGCTATCAAACGCTTAATTACTTCGAGTAATGATTAATAAGTCTGATAAAATATACATTGCGGGCCATCGTGGAATGGTGGGTTCGGCATGTTGGAGAGCTCTAGAAAAAGAGGGGTACACAAATCTTATTGGAAAGACTTCGAAAGAGCTTGACTTACGAGATCAGAAGGCTGTTGAGGAGTTCATTAGAACAGAAAAGCCTGATGCGATAATAAATGCAGCAGCAAAAGTCGGAGGTATTCTGGCCAATGACACCTATCCTTATGAGTTCTTGATGGATAACATGCTTATTCAGAATAACCTTATTCGTTCTGCGCATGAAAACGATGTGCCCAAATTTATCTTCTTGGGGTCAAGCTGTATTTATCCAAAGTTTGCGCCACAGCCCTTAAAGGAAGAATACCTGCTGACCGATTCTTTGGAACCAACCAATGAATGGTATGCAATTGCGAAAATCTCAGGCGTGAAGCTCATAGAAGCGTTGCGTAAGGAATACGGAAGAGATTATGTTTCTCTAATGCCAACCAATCTTTATGGACCTAATGACAACTTTGACTTAAAGTCATCACATGTACTGCCGGCAATGATCCGGAAGTTTTACGAAGCTAAATTAAATGGTAACACCGCTGTGGAAATATGGGGTACAGGTTCTCCAATGCGCGAGTTTTTGCATGTGGATGATTTGGGTCAAGCGGTATTATTTACTTTAGAAAATAGACTAGAAGAGCATCTGTATAACGTTGGCACCGGCGTAGACCTTACAATCAGAGATTTAGCAGAGCAAATTCAATCAAAAGTTGGACATCAGGGAGAAATTATTTGGGACAATACTAAACCCGATGGTACACCAAGAAAGCTTATGGATAATTCAAAACTGGAAGCTCAAGGCTGGTCATCATCGATTCAACTGAGTGATGGGATTAGGTCAACCTACGATTGGTTTAAAGATTCGTATTCTAAAATTAGAGAAATTCACATATGAAGATTACCGTAATTGGAACAGGCTACGTAGGTCTAGTAACAGGCGCATGTCTTTCGGACGTGGGCATAGATGTAACCTGTGTAGATATCGATCAGAATAAAATTGACGGCCTTAAAAACGGCATCCTTCCCATCTATGAACCGGGTCTTGAGGAGATCGTTAAGCGCAACTATAAAAAGGGTCGTTTAAATTTCTCTACCGATTTAGGCGATGCCATTCGCGGCTCTGAGGCAGCATTTATCGCCGTGGGCACGCCCCCGGGCGAAGACGGCTCTGCGGACCTAAAGTACGTCTTGGCCGTTGCCGACCAGATTGGCAAAACCATGACGGATTACCTGGTAGTCATCACCAAAAGTACCGTTCCAGTAGGTACTGCTGAAAAGGTACGTGGCGCCTTAGCGGATGCTTTGGATCTGCGCGATGTAGATTTTGGCTTTGATGTGGCTTCTAACCCTGAGTTCTTGAAAGAAGGTGCAGCGATCGACGACTTCATGAAACCTGACCGTATTGTGGTGGGCGTGGATAGCGAAGAAGCTCAAAAAACATTGGACAAGCTCTACCGTCCGTTCACCTTGAACGGCCACCCGGTGATCTTTATGGACATTCCATCGGCGGAGATGACTAAATATGCCGCAAATGCCATGTTGGCGACGAAGATTTCCTTCATGAACGACATCGCTAACTTGTGTGAGAAGATGGGTGCGGATGTGAACTGGGTGCGCAAGGGCATTGGTTCAGATCCTAGAATAGGCAACAAATTCATCTACCCGGGTATTGGGTACGGCGGTTCTTGTTTCCCTAAAGACGTAAAAGCATTGGCGCGTACGGGCCGAGAAAACGGACACACCATGCGCATCCTCGAAGCTGTTGAGGCAGTAAACGACGATCAAAAGAGTGTGCTGTTCAATAAAATTAACGCGTATTTCGGCGGCGACCTTCAGGGCAAGACTGTTGCTTTCTGGGGACTGTCGTTCAAGCCAAATACCGACGACATGCGTGAGGCGCCGTCTATCGTATTAGCGAATCTACTTACTAAAGCAGGGGCGCATGTACGTGCCTACGACCCAGTAGCTATGGAAGAAGCCAAGCACGATTTAGGCGATACGATCACCTACTGTGAAAGCGATATGGAAGCCATCCAAGGCGCCGATGCCTTAGCGCTGATCACCGAATGGACAGAGTTCCGCGTACCCAACTGGGAGAAAGTAGGCGCTGCCATGAAGACCAAGGTAGTCTTTGACGGCCGTAACCTCTACCGCAACGCGATTTTGGCGGAAGCAGGTTTTGATTACTACGGAATAGGAATGGGCGAGAACATCGCTGAAAAAACATAAGAGATGCCGAGAGTACTCATCACAGGAGCTGCAGGATTTATCGGAATGCATGCTTCAATACGTTTCTTGGAAGAAGGTTGGGATGTCGTTGGACTAGATAACATGAATAACTATTATTCTGTTGGTTTAAAGCGTGACCGATTAAAGGAAATAACAGGGAAAGCCACAAAGCTGGAACGTAGTTTTAAAATATTCGAGGCTGACTTAAATTCCGATGTCTGGAATGAATTGGAATCTTATGAATTTGAAGCAATCGTTCATTTAGCGGCGCAAGCAGGTGTTAGATATAGCATTGAAAATCCAGACGCGTATTTAGAATCCAATGTTTTAGGGTTTCAAAAAGTACTTGATTTTGTGAAAATGACACAAATTCAACGATTTGTTTATGCAAGTAGCAGCTCAGTTTACGGTACAACATCTGAGCAACCTTTTAAGGAAACGGAATCTTGTAATAACCCTGAAAGCTATTATGCTGCCACAAAAAAAATGAATGAACTGATGGCGAAGTCTTATTTCAAAGTTCATGAAATAAGTTCGATCGGGTTAAGATTTTTTACTGTTTATGGTCCTTGGGGCCGACCTGATATGGCCCCAATGCTGTTTGCAGATGCAGCTTTTAATAACAAGGTTATTAAGGTCTTTAATTATGGCAATCAAAGCAGAGATTTTACATATATCGACGATATTGTTGAAGGAATCTTCAGGTTGATAAAATTAGAGACCTTTCCAACAGGAGCAAGTGTGTGTAATATCGGAAATGGAGCGCCAATAAAACTGTTAAACTTCATAATGGAAATTGAGAAAGCAACATCAATCGAGTTAAAAAAAGAACTTGTTGAGGCTCAAAAAGGAGATGTTGCTCATACTTATGCAGATACTTCTAACATAAACGAGTTAACAGGCTACAGAGCTAAAACAGACCTTCACCAAGGAGTTCTTTTGTTTATTGATTGGTATAAGAAATACTATAAATTATGAAGAAAAAATATCAAGATTTAGTAATTAAAAAGGGGAATTTTATCGGCGATTGGGATCAATTATACTCTGACTTTGAAAACCCTTGGCACCAGACAGATGATTCGGTTTTCACCTCTAGGTCAAGAAGAAAGGTTTTAGAATATATAAAGGATTATAACATACATTCAATTGTTGAGATTGGCTGTGGACTAGGTTTTACTACAGAGTTTTTGTTTTCCAACTCTAGGGAATTGAACATTCTCGGTGTTGACATCTCTAAAAAGGCCATCGATAAAGCAGTCATAAACTTTCCTCATCTAGCATTTCAAGAAGCAGATATTTTAGAAGCAGTAAAATTTAAAAACTATCAAGCTTTTTTTATGAGCGAAATCACGTGGTACTTGCTTGAAGATGGGAAGCTAAATGAGGTAATAGACGGTCTTATTCGTAGCGAATACAAGTTTTTAATACATAATCTAACCTTTTATAAAAATGGGCAGTCATATGGGAACCAGTTCTTTACAACACTCAACGAGTTTATCGCAAAGATTCCATTCGCTAAACTTGATCATTTCTCTTATTCCGAACCACATTGGAATAGCATCGAGACATCAGTAATTTTTGAAATAAATAAACAATGAGCGAAGTAACGCAATACATTCCTTACAAAGTTAAAGATATGTCATTGGCCGATTGGGGCCGCACAGAAATCAAGCTTGCTGAAGCAGAGATGCCAGGTCTTATGGCCCTGCGTGAGGAGTTTGGTGCAAGTAAACCTTTGGCAGGTGCGCGCATCGCCGGTTGTTTGCACATGACCATCCAAACGGCGGTATTGATTGAAACATTAGTAGAGCTGGGTGCAGATGTTACCTGGTCGTCTTGTAACATTTTCTCAACCCAAGACCACGCAGCAGCGGCTATCGCAGCAGCAGGTATTCCAGTATACGCTTGGAAGGGTATGAACGAGGAAGAGTTCAACTGGTGTATTGAGCAGACATTATTCTTCGGTGAAGACCGTCAACCATTGAACATGATTTTGGACGATGGTGGTGATTTGACCAACATGGTATTCGATGAGTACCCAGAGTTGGTAGAAGGCATCAAAGGATTGTCTGAAGAGACGACTACAGGTGTTCACCGTTTGTACGAGCGTGAGATCAACGGAACGCTTGTACTTCCAGCGATTAACGTAAACGACTCTGTAACGAAGTCGAAGTTTGATAACAAATACGGTTGTCAAGAATCAGCAGTAGATGCGATCCGTCGTGCTACGGATGTGATGATTGCAGGTAAAGTTGCAGTTGTTGCCGGTTACGGTGACGTAGGTAAGGGTACTGCGGCGTCATTGCGCGGTGCAGGTGCTCGTGTTATTGTTACTGAGATCGATCCAATTTGTGCATTGCAAGCAGCGATGGACGGCTTCGAAGTGAAGCGTATGGATAACGCTATCCCGCGCGCACAGATTGTTGTAACAGCAACAGGAAACAAAGACATCATCACAGAAGAGCACTTCAAGATGATGAACGATAAAACCATCCTTTGTAACATTGGCCACTTCGATAACGAGATCGACATGGCATGGTTGAACGGTGCGTACGGCGATACGAAGAAGGTGATTAAGCCTCAAGTAGACCTTTATAATGTAGAAGGCAACGAGATTATCGTATTGGCAGAGGGCCGATTAGTGAACCTCGGTTGTGCTACCGGTCACCCGTCGTTTGTAATGTCAAACAGCTTCACCAACCAGGTATTGGCACAGTTGGAGTTGTGGAACCACAGCGATAAATACGAGAACAAGGTTTACACGCTTCCTAAGCACTTGGATGAGAAGGTAGCAGCCTTGCACTTGGCTAAGATTGGTGTAGAGCTCGAGACGCTTCGTAAAGACCAAGCCGATTACATCGGTGTTAAGGTTGAAGGACCGTTCAAGCCGGAGCACTATAGATATTAAAAATCATAGATTATGGGAATACTTGATACTGGTATTAAAACTATTCAAAATGTCTCTAAGGTTTCTTTTGGGCTCGGATCGTTCTCTGACCTAAATACCTTAATTGAAGATAAAAAGTCTACTGATGGATACGCAGTTGTGTTTCTAGACACATATTTCTCTAATAGTATTTTATCTGATCGACTTTCACAATACGAAGTGATTATTGTGGATACTTCTGTAGAGCCTAAGACAACAACAATAGACAACATAATGTCTACACTAAGGTCTAAGTATGACAAAGCGCCTAATATAATTGTTGGAATTGGAGGAGGATCTACATTAGATACTGCAAAGGCGTGCTCGAATTTGTTCACGAATCCGGGAAGCGCATCTGACTACCAAGGATGGGATAAAGTTCAAAACAAAGGAGTTTTCAAAGTAGGAGTACCAACTATAAGTGGAACAGGTTCTGAAGCTACTAGAACATGTGTAATGACGAACCCCAAAAACGGACTTAAGCTCGGAATGAATAGCGATTATACAGTCTTTGATCATATTATATTGGATCCGAATTTAACAGAAACGGTTCCGAGAGATCAGTATCTGTATACGGGAATGGATGCTTATATTCATTGTATGGAGGCCTTAGAAGGGGGGTACCGTAATCCTGTTGGTGATGCGTATTCTCGTGAGACTCTGAAGTTATGTCGTGAAGTATTTAATAGTAGTGATATGCTTGAGACTTCCATGAGAGAAAAGTTAATGGTTGCTTCATATTTAGGTGGTTGTTCTATTGCTACTTCCTATGTGGGTGTTGTTCATCCTTTTTCGGCAGGCTTAAGTGTAGTTTTGGGAACACATCATTGCGAGGCTAACTGTATTGTAATGAATGCAATGGAGGAGTTTTATCCTAAATATTATCATGAGTTCCATTCTATGGTCAAAAGACAAAATGTTCACCTCCGCAAGGGAATAGCTTCTGAATTAACAGATGAACAATATGATGAATTATATAATGCTACCATAATTCATGAAAAGCCTCTTTACAATGCTTTGGGTAAGAACTTTAAAGAAATTCTGAATAAGGATAGAGTAATCGAAATATTTAAACAGATGTAATTATGCCTGGTTTTGAGTTAATTGGGAAGGAAGAGCACGACGAGCTTAATCACTTGATGGCTAGTTCATCAATACTTTTTAGACATGGTTTTGATGGCCTTCGGAATGGAGTTTACAAGGTCCGAGATTTTGAAAAAGCATTTGCTGAAAAAATGGGTGCGGATAATGCGTTAGCAGTAACCTCGGGTACAGCGGCACTTTTGGTTGCGCTCAAAGCCTTTGGAATTGGTAGAGGTGATGAGGTTATAACGCAGGCTTTCACCTTTGTTGCGACAGTTGAGGCCATTGTCGAATCGGGTGCATCGCCGGTAATAGCCGAGATAGATCATAGTCTAAACATTGCACCGGAATTAATAGAAGAGTTAATTACACCTGCTACTAAAGCTATAATTGTAGTACACATGTTGGGCATACCGGTTGACATGGAAAAGGTAAACCGTTTAGCTAAAAAGCATAATCTTTATGTAATAGAAGACACTGCATGGGGGTGTGGAGGAAGATTGAACAACTTAGCACTCGGCACTCTATCCGATGCAGGAACTTACAGTTTTGACTTTGCCAAGACAATGACTACCGGTGAAGGAGGAATGGTCGTCTTTAAAGATCATCAGTTTTATCAAAAAGCAGCTGCGTATCATGATCACGGACATGAAAATAATCCCGATTTTCCTAGGTGGGAGGACACAAGATCCTCTACAGGATTCAACTACAGAATGTCTGAGCTTCAAGGCGCTGTTGGTTTGGCTCAATTACAAAAGCTAGACGGTATAGTAAGTGCACAGCGCCATAATGCAAAGCGAATAACTGAAATACTTCTAAAAAAGGGTTTTCAACTGCGTGACAAACCTAATAACTCCTACGAAACTTCAGACGCAGTCGTATTTTTCTGTGAAAGCTCAAAAGAAGCAGTATCAACAAGAGAAAAACTACTAAAGGTTGAAATTTCGACTAAGATTCTACCAGAGGCAATTTCTTGGCATTTCGCTGGATCTTGGAATCATATACCTGAGATCAAAAACTTTGAGTCATCTAATCGATTTGAAATTAGTCACTCTATTCTATCTAAGGCCGTTGCAATCCCAATTTTTGTAAATATGAACGAAAGTTTCTTTGATAAAATAGACTTAGCGTTATGATCCCCAAAATAAGTGTTATCATACCTGCATACAACTGCGCCAAATGGATTACTCGTTCAATCCGCTCCATTTTAGATCAGTCATTAGTCGATAATGATTACGAGGTAATTGTTGTTAACGATGGCTCCACTGACGATTTGACCCAAGTTCTCACACCGTATTTAAATAGGATTAAGTTTATTAATCGTAAAGAAAATAAAGGACTGCCCTATTCACTTAATGAGGGGATAGCTCGCTCGGAAGGACGATTCATAATAAGGCTTGATAGTGACGACTATGTTCACAGGGATTATCTGAAGATACCCTATATGTTCTTGTCTATGAACCCTGATCTCGATGCAATAGCTCTAGACTATATCAAAGTAGACGAAAAAGAATTGGTGATTTCACGTCATAACTGTGAAACAGATCCAATTGGTTGTGGGATTATGTTTAGGCACGAGCATCTTATTACTTTGGGGCTTTACAATGTTGATCAGAAGCTCCACGAAGAAAAAGAATTGATGGAGCGTTTTCAGAAACAATATACGCTTACTAGAGTTCCACTCCCCTTATACAGATATAGAGACAGGGTGGACAGCATTTCCAAAGATGAAGAACTTATAAAAATTTATGGCGATGACTACAAAAACTAGTTTAGGAGAAGAATTATATGTAATCGCCGAAATAGGTGTGAATCACGGCGGCAATATAGCGCTAGCTAAAGATTTGATTGATTTAGCTAAAAAAGGTGGAGCTCATGCCGCTAAGTTCCAGTCATATAAAGCACATAAAATTGCAGCGAAGGACAGTCCAGCTTATTGGGATACTTCAAAAGAGCCAACCGAAAGTCAATTTGAATTATTTAAGAAGTTTGATTCTTTTGGCCCCAGTGATTATGAGGAATTGGCCGCGCACTGCAATAAAGTGGGTATAGACTTTTTGTCTACACCTTTCGACTTAGAAGCTGTTGACTTTCTAAATCCATTACAGAGACTTATTAAGGTTGCAAGTGCTGATATTACTAATTTCCCATTACTGCGGAAAGTAGCAGCTTCAAAAAAACCAATAATACTTTCTACTGGATGCAGTACAATCCAAGAAATACGAGGTGCGGTGACTGAATTGAAAAACTATGGGGCAACTGATATAGTTCTTCTGCATTGCATTTTAAATTATCCTACAAACGATGAGAACGCGAATCTAGGCATGATTACGTCATTACAAAAAGAGTTCCCAAACTGTCATATTGGATATTCAGACCATACAATACCCTCTGATGAAATGACCGTGCTGTGCACGTCATACTTGCTAGGGGCGAGAGTTATTGAAAAGCACTTTACTCATGACAAGACCCTTCAGGGAAATGATCATTACCATAGTATGGACTGGAAAGACTTAAAGAATTTTATTGATAGATGTATTAGTCTAGATAGTATAATAGGATTAAAAAAGAAACAGCCATTAGCGTCTGAATTGAATTCAATTAAATATGCTAGAAGAAGTTTGTACTATAATTCTGATTTAAAGAAAGGACTTGTTTTGTCCGAAAACGATATAATTGCATTGCGCCCGGGTACAGGAATAAGTCCTGTTGAGTATGATCGAATATTGGGTAAAAAATTGATTAAGAATGTTACGAGAAATGAACCGATAAGACTAAGTGATTTTGAAAAAGATTAACATAATCATTCAGGCCAGATTATCTTCTTCGCGATTTCCGTCGAAAATTTTTGAACACCTTTGGGGTCAGAGAATTATTGATCGTGTTGTAAATGAATGTTTGAAAGTTGAAAAAGTTGATTGCGTAGTTTTGGCGATTCCAAAAACGGAATTTGAATTAAGTAATTATTTGCGAGAAAGGTTTTCAAATAAAATAGTCATTGTTGAAGGTAGTATGACGGATGTTCGATCTCGGTTCATAGATGCCATCAATCTGTATCCTTGTGAAGCTTTCATCAGGGTGTGTGCCGATAATCCTTTAATTCAGGCCTCATTCTTAAGCGAATTAATTAGCACATACTATGAAGGTGATTATGATTATATATACAACGACTCAAGAAGAAGTAAAGGGGATGAATTCATAGATGGATTCGGAGCGGAATTAATTAAAGCAGAAGCATTTTTAGAGCGATCTAAAGAGCAGTTTGACGATTTAGTTAAGGAACATGTTACTTGGGGCTTTTCGAATGATCAAAGGTTCAAATTGTGTGTGCCATCCTGGGTTACTAACAATTTTCGAAGTGAGCTCATTGTTGATATTAATACTTTAGAAGATCTTAAGGTTTTAAATTCAATACAGGAGCCTAATGTGGGTTATTCTTCTCACGAGTTATTAAAATATCTCCATGAACATACAGGATAAATTGACGATATATCGTGTGCGATATTCTCATGAACAACGCAGGCTTAATTTCCTCATTAAACATACTGAAAATTGCATTAGCAAGGTGTTCCTTCCACACTTGGTTAGAATCGTTAATGGAGACGGTGCTATTGAATCACTTAAATCGGATTTCACTACCCATGTTAGTTTAGCGGTTAAATTATTGAATAAGTTTTCCATATTCAAAAAAAGGGTATATGTCTCCGCTCACGTTCCATTTCTTAAAAAATATATTTGGTTAAATTTTACAAACTTGTTCGGGCAATTTGAGGTGATTGACTCAATTTGCTTTACGTCCGGTGAAAAAGACAAGTTGATTAGTAAGATTGATAACTTATTGTCAAGTCCAGAACTTAACCTTAGCGATGTAAGAAGAATGGACTATGTGATATTGTTAAGGGAGAATTTGTTAGTGGATGATCATTTTTCAGCAGCTAAATCGAAAGTCGTTATTGGGTCTGGAATGAGTATACTAAATCGGTGGATGGCATGGAAATTCGGTGATGCTCATATTACACAGTTTAATCATTTAGGAGTGAATCCATCGATTTATAGAGAAGAATTTATGGTTAATACTGAAGTTCTCACGAGTAATTATGTTTACACTCATGAGTTTGAGGGAAGTTACCCTGTTCAGAACCCTCAATTTATTTATGTGCCTACTTCCTTTTCAGGCGGCTATCTATATGGTCCAGATCGACAGTGGCTAGATGAAGATTATCTAGATTGGATGCGGCATCTACTCAAGCTTTTCAATAGCTATTCAAAGAATGTGATTTGTAAATCACATCCTAAATCTATGATAAACAAAGAATTAGGTGATTTATTGAATTGTAAAATTACACATAAATCGCTTGAAGAACTCTTTAAGGATGCATGTAACATCTATATTTTCGATTATCCGGGTAGTGCTTTTTTTCGTGCCTTGAGATCCGGGCAAAAGATTGTTTACATTGATTTAGGTATTAGGAAGATTGAAGAAAATTTTTTGAAACTCTTGATTTCTCGGCGTATTACCTATTTTTCTTTGGCCGAATCCTCGCCAGATCTCGAAACGTTTATCAAAACATTGGTGGATGAAGAGATGTCTCTATTACAAAGTTTAAAATAAATGGTAGGATGATCAGACGTATCAAGTTTTTGCTTTCTTACAGAGCAAATCAATTCATTGTTGCTATTGTTTTTAAGTTGATTGCAAGTATTAGCGAGATTTTGAGCTTTGCCGAGTTAGGTGGAGTCTTGTTTGGTTCCAAGAGCATTTTAAGGACAGTTGGATTGACTTCGAGTTACATCGTTGTAATTTGTCTATTATTATTAACTTTGGTGTTAAATCTTATCGCAAAGTATCAGTTTGAGTCGTTTCGGTTTACGTCAATTATGGACATCCGTGAAAACTCAGCTTTGAAGATGTGGTTTCATGACGTTGAACACAATAACGAAAGTTTAAATAAAATAAGTGTTTTAACAAGTGAGGCTGAGCGGCTCTCGTTTTCATTGTCGGCATTGACAATCATGGTAGAATCTTGTGTAATGGCGTTTGTGTACTTTGGGTTCAGTTTGATATTAAGCTTCTTAGCTAGTTCCTCCTTTTTAATCATACTCGGAGTCTTATTATTTCCCTTGAGATATATTTCGGGTTACATTAAGGTACAGAGTATAGTCTTCCAAAGTGCTGTTGACAAATTATATCGGTCTCTCGCTAATTTTTTTGATTTTTCAGATTATTCAAGAGTTACCGAGGATAGGCTGGGCACACGTAATAAACTGAAGATAAGTTTAAAAGAGTGGACTCGTAAGGGGTTAAAGCTTAACTATATTAGTTCGGTCGGGACGCATTTCAGAGAAAGTTTTGTCTTCATAGGTTTAATTACATGGTATTGGCTTATGCACGACTATTTTAATTTTACAAGTGAGGCCCTTTTAGCAAGTGTTGTTTTTTTGAACTATCGTGCAGTTGGAAAGACCACAAGATTTGGTGAGAATCTCCAGAAATTTTATTCAACTTATGCTACTATAGATTTGTTTTCTAAAATTCATGGGTACAAACGGAGCGGTTTCTTTGTAAAAAATAGCGAATCTCTAGAAGACAACTTGGTACTCAAACACACTGACTTGAGCTATAGTCGGGGGTCGTGTAATTTCTTGTTTAAAGAAAGATGTTTTGAGAAGGGTAAGGTTTATGCCATTAAGGGTGCTTCTGGCGTAGGAAAAAGCACTTATTTGAAGTGTTTAGTTGGGTTAGAAGGTGGCATTGATGGAATTGTAACTTTCAACAAGGATATTAGCCTTGGATATATATCGCAAGGTCAGACATTATTTGACGGATTGATACGGGATAATTTTGAGGTTTTCTCTTCAACTATGTTGGCGCGTGTTCTATTTGAGCTTGAATTAACGACAAATGAAGAGCTGGCGACTTTTCTTCAAAGAAGTTCTAGTGGCGTGAAGAGTGAAGTGAGCGGTGGTCAGGCGCAACGCCTAGCACTTGCAAGAGAGATTTTGGCTCAGCCTGACGTGCTATTTTTGGATGAAGCTATTAGTGGACTTGATCCATCGAGTATTAAGCAGTTGTTTAGTGTCTTTAAAGGTCATTTGCCGAATACAACAATAATATTGATTAGTCATCAATCCCTTGAAAACGTGGATGAATGGATAGAGTTGTCTTAGGTCTGTTATTTGCGTTCTTATTGTTTTTCGATAGTACAAGATTGGGTGGTGTTGTTGGTGCGTTTGCGGTTTTACTCATGTTAATAGCAGGAATTAGAAAATGGGATAAGACAGTACTTACTTTAATGTTAATTGTATTGGTCTTGTCTTTGAGGTCGTTTTTTGATACCGCTTTGGGATTTTATGGAATTACACATGCATTAGGGAAAATCGTTCTATTCATTTTAGTACTTAATTCGATAAGCAACGTTCCCGTGGATTGGGTTTATTCACTTGGTATTAGAGTTGTATATTTCGAATTAGTTGTGACATTATTGCAAAAATTTGACTTTCTCATTTATTTTGGTAAAGAAGGTGTTCCTAATGGCACTTTAACTAGTGCGAATAACCTCGCAACGCTACTTGGATTACTCTTGGTATTTGTCATGACGGAGTACGACCGATTAGGCATTCGACGTGTGCTAAAAGTGGGTATTCCGATAGCTTTTATGCTGCTATTTATTTTGGACAGTGTCACAACCTTACTTGCTCTTTTTATAACAGCGGTTGCCTTTAACTTAAAGAAAATTAGGTTAACGTATTTTCTTTTTTTGATCATTTCTGTACCGTTGATACTCCTTGGCTTTTATAGTACATTTTCCGACATCGTAGAAAAGTTGAATACCTATTCGTTACGTTTTGTGTTGAATTCCAATGGAATAGGGTTAGGTAGTTTACTGTGGCGAATTTGGGCATGGAATAACTATATAGTCCTATCGTTCCAAGATATTTTCAGTTTTTTATTTGGCCATGGACTAGGTGTAACCAATAAAAATAACATGAATTTTATAGGGCACATAGTCGGACAAGATCCTCATAATAGTTATGTGTCGATTTTATTGGAATTCGGACTTTTTGGATTATTGATATTTCTAAAATTCTTTCAATTAGCTTATAAAATATTGCCGAGAAAAAGGAAGATTGTATTGTTTTATTTAATGATTGCAATTTTTCCAAGCAATTCTTTATTGAGTATTCCCGTAGTGTTTTTTACAATATTTATATTAAATGCAGATTATGTACGTAATTACCCGTTATCTTAAAGCTGATTTATATGGAGGCGTTGAGCAAAAGATATCATTAATTGCTGAGGCACTATCAAAGCGATCTATAGATGTTTTAATCATTACTGGTTTGAGCGCAGGGCGTTTTCAGGATAAATTGAAGGATCTTGATATCAAGTTCGTAGTAGTCGAATCTCGGTTAGAGATGATGCTTGTTTTGTTGAGACTAGTCCGTAAAATTCGGGTATTGCAAAGCCATGAAGCTGTGGATAGTATTCTAGTTAGATTCATAAAGTTAATTCGCCCTAGCATCATTCATTTATACCGTGTGCACACTTATATGGATGGTTATTTTACAGGTTTTAGAAAGTTAGTTGTTTCATATTTTGATATGATATCATCCTTTCTTGTGGATAGGTATGTCATACTCTCGAAAGCGTTGGAGAATGAGATATTGTGTAATGACAGAAAGAAATATTTATTACGGAATGGCATTGATATACCGCGGTCAAGGCCGTGTCATGTGGCTAAAACTCAATTGAAGACGATTGCTATTATTGGTGATATTCAAGAAAGAAAGCAAATTGTAATGACGGTTCAAGCACTTCTTAATTGCTCTAATTTTGAGAAAATTTATATAGCCGGAAACCCTAAGGAAAATAGCGAGTTTGAACGATTAAATAGACTGATAAGTTCTAATTCAGACATTATTGAATATCTAGGCTTTTTAGATAGAGTAGGTGTTGAGCTTTTGCTAAAGCGTGTAGACTGCGTTTGTTTGTTGAGTAAGGCTGAGGGCTTGCCAACCGTTTTATTAGAATCGTTCTATTACGGTGCAATTCCTGTCTTTAATAACGTAGGAGGTGTTGGTGAGGTTTTATTTGATAAGGTTAATGGGTTTGTTATGTCATTCGATAATTTGGATGAACTTGTAAGAATATCTAGAGATGAGGAGTTAATCAAAAGAATCTCAAGGAACTCATATGATTCATTCACGAAGGAATATACTAAAGAATTCATGGCGAATTATTTTATTAGAATTTATGAATTATTTTAAAACAATTATTGCTAATATATTGTTTTATTTTAAACAATTCAGCAATGAAGTTGTGTCCACACCGCTGAAGTATCAAATTTATCGAGAAAAAGGTTATCATATTTTCCAGGGATACTATGGCCAAAGAGTTGGGAATACAGAGTATATTGCCTACAATAGACTGAAAATAAATAGTGACCTAAGGGATGGCAATGATGCTTGCGAAATCATTCTGCTCGATCGACTTAATGGTTTAACTAGAGTCGTCGAAACTGAATATACTTGGAATTGGCAGCTAGGTGTGCTATTAAATTTCGTAGGGGATTTATTAGTCTTTAATGGTCTTGAAAATAATCGAGCAGTTACAAAGTTTTATAGTTTAAATAGTGGGGAGTTTAGATTCTTTGATGGTCATTACTCTCTATTTCTTGGCAAGAGGAACTTGCGATTTGTTGTAAGTTATAAAAAGCTGGCAGACTGCAATTCAGAATATGGAATGTACTACAAGTATAGTGAAAGTATACCGGATGATGTGGCATTTTTGATATGCGATGAGGCTAAAGTACTTTTGGAGATTAGTTATGCAGAGCTAATAGCTAAAGCTGAGCTTAAAGGTGTTGGTGTTGAAAGTATGTTTGTTAATCATTTTTTTGCTGATTCTGGCGAAAATAATGTCTCTTTTATTCTTCGGTGGCATGATAGTATGGGAGATAGAAATGATAGATTGTTTGTTTTAGATTTAGAGGAAAATACATTGTCATGTATTCCAGATGTAAAGCATATAAGTCATTTACATTGGAATGGGAAAGGTGGAATTGTTTGCTCGATATTGAAACCAAAAATATCTTATTGCGTAATTGAGAAGCGTGAAGGAAATTGGATTAAAAATAATTTTGAGTATGCTCGGTTATCTTATGATACACACTTTGTTTTTACTGACGAATGTGAGTTTTATGCAGACACATACCCGGGATATGGCAGAAAAGCTAAACTCATAAAAGTACGGCATGATGGTCAAAAGGTTGAACTATTGGCAAATTTGCAGAGTGGTCGTTTTCGTGGTGAAACCAGATGTGACTTACATGTTAAACAGAGTATCCATAGTGTCACATGTGACATTGCAGTGAACGCTATTGAGAGAGGTGTTATTGAGTTGTTTGAATAATGGTATCTGTAGTTATAGCTAGTAAAAATGGAAGAGCTTTTTTGGGCCAAACCTTGGAAAGCATTCATAGACAGACTTTTTTTGGTGATATTGAAGTAGTCTTAGTTGATGATGGATCTGACATACCCTATGATTATACAGAAGAACTATTGGCGCCATATAATAATATAAGGGTATTCAGGACTGATGGAATTGGTCAAGGCGCCGCATTAAATCTAGGGATTCAGCACTCCTTATATGATGTTATTTGCAGGATAGATGATGATGATTTGATGACCAAGGATAGAATTAACGAGCAATTTGAGATACTCCAAAAAAACTCATCATGCTCTGTAGTATATACGCCTTTAAATTTCATGTATAATGGGCGGTACGTAAATGCGAAGACACGATATGTCGATGTGAATTCATCGCTTGTGGAGTGGTCTTCTTCTTACAGATTTCCAATAGCACACTCTAGTTTGATGTTTAGGAAGTCTGATTTTTTCCAAATAGGCGGATATAGATATTTTAATATAGCACAAGATTTAGATCTTATATTGGGATTGATGAGTCTTGGACAAGCCTTGCCAACTATCTCTTCGCGTACATTTTATAGATTAAGGATGTCTGGAGCTTCCTTGAAATCCGCTAAATTGCGCTATTCCATTTATAATGAAACCCTCGTTTATCGCGGAATACTGGCTTGTTCTCCTAGTCTTAGTGACTTAGATTTGCGTCGTAAGGTATATTGGAATAAGGCCAAGAGGATTGTTTTGGTTTTGAAGATAATTTCTATTGGAAAAAAAATAAGTGAAAAAAATTCCTAATACCGCTGTTGATAGCCGTTTAGACTTGCTTTCTCTGTATGAGAACAATGACAATAGTCTAGAAAGATTTTTGTTTTTAACGGAGTATTTATTGCCAAGGCCAGAGTTTTGCACAAAAAATAATAAGAGGATTTCGATATTGTGGATTATAAAAAATATCTTGTTAGGTCTTTATTATGCCATTAGATATTTTATCAAATCTGCGACTTTATTCAGCAATAGGAGAGTAATTCCGTTATCGGGACGAATTAGGGTTAATTGGCCTGGAATCTACACAACCGAAAAACCCCATGAGAAGTATCCATATGATCCTGACGTTAACTTCGTGAATTTTCTGGGAGATTATGTTTTTCACAAGGACGTGAAAGATGTTCGGAAAAGTTTGGATAAATATTTTATTGAAAGGTATGGTTCACTGTTTTTATTAATAACAAGCCTTTTAAGTTTTTTAGTCGATTATTTGAGGTTTCTTGTTGCTGACTATCATAAGTTCAAATCTTCTGTAGGCGTCAATGGATTGAGAAATCTTAAACAGATTCCAACGCTTTATTATCAATCAGCAATGTTCGAGCGCTTTCTAAGGACAAGTCAGGGTCTTAGTCACATTGATTTCATATTATGGGAATTGCCAGTAGCTAGATACCTTGTAAAGCAGAGTTTGAGACATTCCAATGCTTCTATTCGTCTGTATCAGCACGGCGATTTTAAGAGAAGTCAATGGCCGATTTTAGATTTGTATAAAAGCGACCGTATAACCTATTACACCTATAACCACGAACAGTATTTAAAAACAGAATTGCCATTCGATAATATGAGATTATTCTCAAGATATGAGGAAAATCTAGTGCCAAAAATGGATACTGATAGTAAAAGAGTTTTGTTGATTACGAGTTTGCATTTTCACTTTAGAGAGTACAGTGTAGCCAAAGATTTGTTCAGCGATTATGAAATTGTCGTAAAAGTACATCCAAGGATAGCTGGATCGATTACTTATAATATTTGGCAGAATGAGAGTGTGTCTTATGTATTGGTAGGGCAAACTAGTCTGGCTAGAAATGTTATTTTTGATACGAGTCGAATCTATTATCTATCGAATGATGGAAGTAATCCTTATGAGTATAAAAAAATGATTTTATGTTAAACATTGTATTGTTAAATCTTAATGGTGGTGGTGCTGAGAAAATTGGATTATTACAATCACAATTTCTACATAACCTAGGATTTAAGGTGCGATTGGTTACTTTTGATTACAGAGAATATTATAATGTCGAGGAGCAAGAATTCGACAAATTAATTTTAAATTTTACTCCTAAGGTGTCGAATGTAATTAAGTTAATGAGATTTTTAATTATGAATCGACAGGATAAGTATATCCTACATACAAGTTGGATAAATATTTACGTTGGACTGGGTTGCATATTATTGGGTATTAAGTTTTTAGTTTTTGAGCACAATAATCTGGAGAGAAGGATTGCTTACTTACCTACATATAAGAGGTTAGTTTATCAGAGAGTAATGAGTTTTGTGTACCGCAGGGCAGTCCATGTTTATGTTGTGAGCAATGGGTTGAAGGACGAAATAATATCGTTTTGCGGTAAGGGACTAAATCCTTTGGTCCTATATAATGATGTATCGAGATCTATAAGTCGAAACTTAAATTCTGATGTTGTTGGTAATAAAATTTTATTAGTTGGGCGCAACGTTAATCAAAAAGGATTTGACAGAGTTGTTAAATTAATTAATACAATTGAAACAGAATTCTTAGTTAAGAACAAAGTCGTCTTTACTTTTCTAGGTTTGGGGGTTGAGGAGTTGATGACACTTGTTGTTGATTGTAAAAAACAATTTGTACGGTGCCTGTCGTTTAGCAATGATATAGATTATCATTATAAGTCTAGTAAATTATTACTTTTTAGCAGTAGATATGAGGGATTTGGTAATGTCTTATTAGAAGCAATTAGTTTTGGGCTACCTGTATTAGGCAGTCACTGTAAGCATGGTCCAAGCGAGATTTTAGGAGAGAATTACCCAACAATGTCTGCGGAATGGGATGAATCTTTTGTACTTCAGATGCTTAAACGGCTCCTTTTAGATAAGGAATTCTATTCTAGTGTAGGTATGGTGTCCCATCAGCGTGCTCTTGCGTTTGACAAGATAGTTAAAGCGCAGAGAAAGGATTTCTTAGAAAATATGGTTAGATTATGACGTACCATTTTGTAAATCTTGTAAGTTGGCGATTTTTCTTAAACAAACAATCTTTTGGTCGTGTAATAAACCTTGATTCTGTCTCAATTCATTTTCTCTCTAAATTGTTCGGTTACAATTTAGGCAAACTTAGTGGAGTTACGTTTTATAATTCTAGTGATTTTCATGATTCTAGCACGCTTTATATGTCGGCAAAAGAAATGGGTTTTAAGAATGAGATTATTTTGCCCTTTTGGAAGTCATTAGATGAGGTAAATATAGGGTTTTTGGAAGATGAAATTTACAGTTTTAAAAAGGTAGTCCTAGGTGTGTCTAGTCCTAAGCAAGATAAGTTGGCGGAATTATTGATGGACTCTAGAAAGTTTTCTGATGATGTGGAGATTTATTGCTTAGGAGCTGCTATCTATCTTGAGAAGTCCCATATTGCTGAGAGTCGTTCGGTTCATTGGTTAAGTTTTCTGTTAAGTGATCCACTAAGAACAGTGTATAAATTAAGGATGACAGTCGTTGAGTTGATCAAAATATTATTTTTAAAAAAGGATAGAGAAAAGTTTAAATTATTTTTGGATTTAATCTAGGTGGTTGGGGTCATCCAAGTTGTATTATGTCGCCACGGTAATTACAGTTTGCTGTGTTGACTAATGGGTCATCGATTGGCGGAGTTTAGCCTTGAATAGAGATGTCTTATCTGAAACATTATTATAGAAAACATTAGAATCTTATTTCATGAAAATATTGGATTGTACAATTAGAGACGGAGGTTATTACACGAATTGGGATTTCAGTAAAGAGACTGTTAAAACTTATTTACGGTCGATAAACAAATTGCCTATTGATTTCATTGAGGTGGGATATAGAAACCCTGATTTGTCAGGATATTTCGGCGAATATTATTTCTTGCCGACTCATACTATGGAGTTTTTAAGACTCCACAGTGAAAAGGCGATTGCAATAATTCTTAACGAGAAGGACTTTCGCGTCAATATGCTGCCAGATCTTCTCGGACCTTGTCATGGGTTAGTGGACTTAGTAAGAATTGCTATTGACCCGAAAAATTATAGTCGAGCTTTAGAATTAGCCAAAGAGATAAAAAAGATGGGGTTTGATGTTGCATTTAACGTAATGTATATGTCAAAATGGAGTGAACACCCGGAAATGATGCAACGCTTAAATGAATTAGATGGTGTTGTAGATTATTTCTATATGGTCGATTCTTTTGGAGGAGTATTTCCTGATGATGTCAGAGAGACAATAAAAAGTATTCGCGCCAAGACCAATGTAAATATAGGATTCCATGGCCATAATAACCTAGAAATGGCTCTTGCTAACACCTTAGCAGCGATTGATGAAGGTGTTGATATCGTCGATGCTACTATTACTGGTATGGGGCGAGGAGCTGGGAATTTAAAAACAGAATTGCTACTGACAGCTTTGAATGGTCTGAATGGATTAGATGTTAATTTTAACGCACTCAGTGATACTGTAGCGGATTTTGAAAAGCTTCAGGATTCATATAAATGGGGGACGTCTTTGCCATACATGGTTTCTGGGGCTAAATCATTGCCTCAGAAACAGGTTATGGAATGGGTTTCTAAGAGATATTATTCTATCAATAGTATAGTTCGGGCGTTGAACAACGTAAGTGACAATAAAGCAGACAATGAAAAGTTTTCAGTTTTCCTAGAGACTTATGATTTTAAAGATGTTGTCATCGTAGGTGGCGGCCCTAGTGTTGTCTATCACCAAGAAGCCATATATAAATTTTTGAGTGATAATGTTCATATCCCAATCATACATGCATCGAGTAAAAATGCGCGGTCATTTGATGGATTAACAAATGAGCAATACTACTGTCTAGCTGGAAGCGAAGGTCTTAGGCTTGAGAAAGTATTTGAGGAAAATTTAAATCCAAATAGTAAGTGTATTTTACCACCATACCCTAGAAAGATGGGAACCTATATTCCAGAAAGCGTCAGGGGAAATACCTATGAATTAGATGCTATAGACTTTTGTGAAGAAGAATTCGATTCCCACACTGCCATAGCCTTACAAACGGCAATTAATTTGGGTGCGGTTAACGTTTATTTAGTCGGTTACGACGGTTATATTCATGGAACAGCAGCAAAGAAGGATCAAGAGTTGTTTTTGGAAAACACCTATTTGTTTCATTCTGTAAAATCTAAGTTGAAACTGACATCCCTTTTACCAACCGAATATAAGGAGGTTGAAAACAAATCAATTTACGACATACTTAAATGATTCTGAACTATATAGTTGTTATACCGGCAAGATACGATTCCACGAGACTTCCTGGTAAACCATTAGTTGACATTGCTGGTAAGCCAATGATTCAAAGGGTCTATGAACAATGTACAAAAGCAGTGGAATCAAATCGAGTTTATATAGCTACAGATGATGATAGAATCCGTTCTGTTTGCGAGTCTTTTGGAGCTAAAGTCATTATGACTTCATCTCAATGCTTTACTGGTACGGACAGGGTCGCTGAGGTTGCCAGAAAAATAGATGCACGATATTATATCAATGTCCAAGGTGATGAGCCTCTTTTTAATCCTGCGGATATTAAGTTATTGATCAATCAATTGAATTTTGAAGTAGACGAGATAGTTATGGGTTATTGTTCTATTGATTCAAAAGTCGATTTTGAAAACCGTTCTATTCCTAAAATGATATTTTCAGAGCACAAACAGCTTTTATATATGTCAAGAAGTCCCATACCTGGAAATAAAAGGGGTGAATTCTTTAGTGCGTGGCGACAAGTATGTGGATATGCTTTTCCGAAGGCTTCGCTAGAGGTGTTTAGTTCTGTGTCGTCAAAGTACCCGATTGAAGAAATTGAGGATCTAGAGATGCTTAGATTTTTGGAGAAAGGAGTTCCTATAAAAGTAGTAGAAATGTCTTCAGATTCGATTGCTGTAGACCACCTTGAGGATATCGAAAAGGTATTAAAAAAGATTAGAGAATGAGGCCTAGTGACTTTGAAGTAATTCTTTGGGATTTTGATGGTGTTATTATTGATTCCAATTCAGTTCGGGAGTTTGGCTTTCGAGAAGTTTTAAAGGAATTCGATCCTGAAGAAGTGGAACAACTGATTCATTTTCATAATGCTAACGGGGGATTGTCACGTTATGTGAAGTTTCGTTATTTCTATGAAGAAATACTAAAACGTCAAATCAGTGATAGTAAAGTCCAAGAGCTTGCAAATAGTTTTAGCGCTATTATGGTAAAGAGTTTACCTAATCCTGAATTGTTAATCGAAGAGACTGTCCGTTTTATTCAGAAGATGTATTCACAAGGAAAACAGATGCACATTGTCTCTGGCTCTGATGGTAATGAATTAAGGTCTCTTTGTTCGCGGTTAGGGTTATCAAAATATTTTTTATCCATTAATGGTTCACCAACACCGAAAACAACCTTAGTTAAATCAATAGTTGAAAATAGTAACATTGCAGCGAGCCAATACTGTCTTATCGGGGATGCTGTAAACGACTACGATGCTGCAAAGGCGAATACAATAACTTTTTTTGGATTCAACAATGCATCACTATCCAATTTTGGCAATTATATCGATAAATTTTAACGAGTCGATAACGCCTCTTCCCACTTCCAGCTGTCTTTCATGGACATTGAGAGTCCTTTTTTTGCTTTCCAACCTATTTTAGACTCAATTTTTGAAGTGTCCGTGTAGATTGCTTCAATATCCCCAGGTCTTCTGTCTCCAATTGAATAATTAAGCTTTAGCTTATTCACTTTTTCGAAAGTATCTATCAGCTCTAGTATAGTATTCCCTTGACCTGTACCCACATTGAATATATCCAGGGTATCATTCATTTTTTCTGAGTAATTCAGAGCAGCAATATGGGCTTCTGCAAGATCAACAACGTGGATGAAGTCTCTAATACAAGTACCGTCTTTGGTATTGTAATCATTCCCAAACACAGTCAGTTTTTCTCTTTTTCCTGCAGCCGTTTGCGTAATATAAGGAACGAGGTTGTTTGGAATTCCATTAGGAAGTTCGCCGATCATAGCACTCTCATGTGCTCCGACAGGATTAAAATAACGCAATAATATAGTTTTGAATTCTTGTATACCAGATTGAAGAATTTTCTCTCCTAGAATCTTAGTATGTCCATATGGATTCAAGGGCTTTCCTAGAGGTGTTTCTTCAGTAACACAGCTTTGTTCAGTATCGCCGTACACAGTGGCACTTGAAGAAAATATGAAGCTTTTGGCTTTCTTTTCATTGGCCACTTGGATAATGCTAAGTAAGGATTCAAGGTTTTCGGTATAATACTCCATTGGCTTCTCAATGGATTCTCCCACACTTTTTAATGCAGCGAAGTGAATTACTCCATCAATATTCCCGATTGATGCAGAAACTGCAATGGCGTCTTTTGCGTCTAGTTGATAGAACTCAAGCGACTTGCCGGTGATTTCTTCGATAGCCTGCTTTACAGAAATCCTTGTGTTTCGCAAGCTATCTATGACTACCGGATGATAACCGGCTTCGATCAAGGCAACACATGTATGAGAGCCTATATATCCTAGTCCACCAGTAACAAGAATTCTATTCATTGGGTTGGGTTTGATTCCTTTCAAAAGTACGAAACCTTATACAGTATTAGTAAAGATTTGAGTTTGTTAATTACTGTGGGAAAACCCAGTCTTTCTGTACTCATAACTATTTATAACTTGCTGATATACAGTATTTAAAAAATATATAATTAGTATCCGTGACCCGTAAAAAGGATTTAATGGTTCTATGGAGTAGATAGAGTAACCATAGAAGATTGGAGAAGAAATAGAGGATTGAAGATGATAGAAGTTTCTACCCAATCAAAATATATTACAGAAAAGGATTTATTCGAGTGGGAAAATAGTTTGAAGAGCAATATTAAAGTTTAAATAATCAAAGTGTATCAAAATGAAGTTATAAGAAGATTTGATAGACTCTTCTGAAAAAGGAATATTCAACTACTCTATCAGTATTTCAAAGAGGAGGTTTCTTGTAACTGAGAAATGACTTTTTCCCCAAACCCCAATCGGGGAGATTTTAATATCGGGGTTAATTTTTTACCCAATTGAAAATCATTTGGTTTAAGTCAAACAACCAACCAAAATTATGATTATTTATTTAAAAACAGTAACAACTTTTAATCAATACAACTGTATAATTTAGGGTCCGAATGTCCAAGTTCTTTATTTAGGTATCTATCGACAATATCGTCATTAAATAAATTATAAATTACTCTAAGATGGGATGGATTGAAATCTTTTCCAACCCAAACTCTTCCGCTTGTTTTTTGAAGAACCCCATTAAATGATCCGTAGGTTTTAAAATGATTTATAACTTTAATTATTTCATCCTTAGATTTAAGTACACATTTCACACCAACGTCATGGATTGTATCCCCAATTTCTAGATTGGGGATAAATTGGTGGATAATTTCACCTTGATCAGCACTCTTTGTAATTTGATGTATTGTAACTCCTGCATGGTTTGGTTGTAAATAATAAAATGGCCAAAACAAAGTAGCTCCTCCTTTATACCACGGAGATAAACCTAAATGAATGTTTATTTTATTTTTTGGGAGTTCGCTTAAAACAGGATCTAATATCAAATTAACTCCAAAAACCATACAAATATCAGCATTGAATTCTTTTACTTTATTTAATACCTTTGTGGAGTTTAAATCATGAGGTTTTACTATAATTTTCTCATGAGATTTGAAAACACTTTCATACGACAACTCACCATATGCTTCTTTTTCCTTTTCATATCTGTTTTGAAAATGTCTTATGAAATTATCTTTGTCTTCCTGAGTAATATTTAAAGGGGGAGACGGTATTAATTCTTCCCTTTGCATTATAACAATAAAGGTTTCATCAAAATGCTTAATAATTTCAGAGTTTACAAAAAGGTGTCTTGGATGTGTTCCAGAAAAAAGAAGTAGTTTCATTTATTTAGTTTTAATAATTTTTTTTTCTCAAAAAGTTGAATGGATTCATTGATAACATCTATATCAATTTTTGAAAGTTTAGCGATTTCAAAATTAGATTTTTTTCCATCACAAAAATACATTAACCAATGAAAAGCTTCTAAATGCTTACCAGAAATAATTTCATTGTCAAAAGTTCTATTTTGGAAACCACTATTATTTTCCTCATGTAATGGTTGATTTAAAGTGCCCCCTAAAGTTGGATATAATCCTCTTTTTCCTAACTGAAACTCTCCATACTTCATGATTCTCTCGGGATAGCAATAAGACTCAATGTATTGTATCCATTTGATGTGAACTTTTAGCGATTCCAAAATATTTAATGCAGAGATAAATTCTAGATTATCATCAGAGGTGTGATATTCATTATACTCATAATATTTTGATTTGTGAATGGAGGGTGTTACAATTTTAAAACCAGGGGAAGAATATTGTCTTTCATCACTTCCATCAGGAACGAATGGATACTTAATATAATTATCTTGAGTATGATTTTTCAACGATAGATGAGCAGCCTCATTAATCCAATGACTAGAATCAAAACCCTCCTTTATTGATAATTTATCTGGTCCCCCCACGCATGTCACAACCATTCCTCCAATAATTTTTTTTGTTTCGGCCCTTGATAAAAAACATAATGCACCAATTGTTTCTGGGACTATAACTAATCTATACGAAAAAAAGGTATCAATTTTATCTAACTCTCTCATAAGAAATGAAGCCATGACCAAACCACTCAAGTTGTCATTTGCTAATGAAGGGTGACATAAATATGTTGATATTAAAATTTCACCATCAGAACTCCCTTTCTTTTTATACTCCAACCAGTTCAAAACCCCATCATCTTTAAAATGAGAATCTATCAAAACTTCAAAAGGACCAACAAAGTCATCACTTGAGATTAAATTATGAGTACAACAAAAACCCCAGGTTTTGTTGTAATAGCTAGTCCTATAAGGTATGGTTTCTGGTTTATCTGGTAAAGTGTGTAAATGATTTAAGAGTTCTTGTTTTGTTAATTTGCCTTCAAAGGGGACTGAATACGATACAACATGTAAGTTGTTTTTTTTAAAATCAATAATTTTTTTTCCAAACTTATTTATCACATAAGCATCATAGATTTCCCACTGCTGAGGGACTTTCCAGTCATAAACCTTATCACCTGACTTAATTGATTTAATTTCCCCTCCATTAAGGATATTTTTTTTTAAAAAATCTATGGTTTGATTGTTTCCCTCTCCAGTAAGACTCCTACATATAGGAAAAAGATTTTCCAATGATTCATTAATTTCTTTTTCAGATACCATCCTCTACTTTTTTTCCAAATTTAACTATTATAAAATAGTACTAAAACATACCCCCACAAATCTCCTCTTCAACTTATAACTAACCCTTCCAGTTCCACTCCCCATAAAAGGGTCTAAAACCAATTCAAACTCTTTAGAGGCTTGAAGAATGGGTAGGGTGATTATTTCTTCAGGAAAAGGAGCGGGGTGTTCTCCTTGAACATCTAACTTTTGATTTGCAACCGATGTTCTCACAATATCCTCATTCCAAAAATCTCCCATATTCTTCCCTTTGATGTTGGGTAGGTAGGGTGATATGGAGTTTGAGTATCCTCCCCTTACACTTCTGTGTCGAGGTGGAAGAGAAGGTTTAGTTTTATCAGAGAGTTTAGTTAGCGTTGTATAGTAATCGTATTCCATTGATTTGGTCAGATTAAAGATGAACTCATATGAAGGAGTAAGATTAGATTTTGATGATGAGGGTTTGGGGTTGGCTTTAGACCAGATAATAGTATTTCTCAATATCTATCCTTGTTCTTGAAGTTTGAGGATTACTCTGTGAGGTACATTTGAAGGTTTTTATTATAAAAGGTGATTCTAATTATTTTTATAGTCTAACCTGTAATAAAGCCCCATTAATTAGCCCATTATCTCTGTCAAATATATGAAAAATTCTTGAATTTTAGTACCTTAAAGGATGTTTTGTGAAAAAACCTCAACAAGTTGTAACTTAACAAGTTGAGTTTTGCCGTTGGTGGTCCCACCTGGACTTGTGTTCGTTTGAAATCGTGATTATGATTAGGGGTAAGAATCACAAAAACAGAAGATTATGGGAAAGTTCACTTCACAAACAGCAAGGATTGCAGGTCAGAAGAGTAAAAGAGGTAGGGCCAAAAGAGACCCAATTGTTCATGATGCCATGGAAATCCTTTTGACTGAAGGAATGACTAAGCTCTATGAGAAGATGGATGAGCTTAATGCAAGTCAGTTATTAAAGCTTGTTCAGATATCGGCGAACTATGTTATACCCAAGGTTAAACCACAAGATGATCGCTTTACACAAGAGTTTAAGGATAGTAGATCTCTAGATTGGAGCAGGAGTAAAACGGATTATCTGAATGAAGAACGAGATCGTAAGTAATTATATACTCGCTGCACGCATCATAAAAGCATCGGCCATCGCGTCCTTATTTGGGTTGGCGCCTATGTAGGAAAGGAATGTGGTTTCTTTAGAGTGGCCTGTAATGGACATTAGTATTGGTGTTTCTACTTTTCCGAAATAGTTGGTGGCAAAGGATCGTCTGAGGTCATGGGCACAAATCAGTTCATACTTTGGGAAGATTCCCGGTTCCTTTCGTCTAGTCTCTGGGTTCTGTTTGAATCCTTTCACGTGCTCCGTCATCCCAGCTTTTTTGCAAACGGCTTTGATGTACTTATTAAAGAGTATCGCAGATAACGGCTTGGGGAATTCTTCCTTAATTATCTTAATTGTCGTTGGGTCGCTCACTCCAATGGTGACATGCTTACCCGTTTTTTGCTGAGTCACATCTATATAGACGCCATTCATTGCATGTCTTACCTGTGCTTCTGTAAGTTTAAGAAGGTCGCTTACACGTTGGCCTGAATAGAAGCCAATCAACATCCACTTTCTTGTATTCTCAAGCTCTGGAGCCAGATCTTTCAGATTCTTTATGCGTTCTATTTCTTCAAAACTGACGGTATGGATGATCCGCTCGGACCTGCGCTGGCGAAAACCTTCGATGTGTTTGGTGAATGGATGGACCTGTAATCCATTTCGGTCAGCTTCTTTACAAATGGTCTTTATTTGCTTCAGTTGATGGCCAGTATTATTAGTACTGTATTTCTGAACTTTGAGCATCCAGTGCGTAAAGCTGTCTATTAGTGCTTTATCGATATGCTCAATGAGTACGGGTTGTCCACGGTACTCTTCGAAGTTCTTGATGATCTTTTCGAATAGTTCGTAGGAGCGTATGGTATTATAAGATAAGCCGATGCTTCCAGTGGATCGAACACGTTTCGTATCTGCTACATTAATGTAGCGACGTATTTGATAGGTAAGCTTAGATCGGTTGTCTTTATCCGGTCTATTGAAACATGCGCTGATCTGACTTTCGAGCCATCCTCTGGTAAATTCTTGAGAACTGGAGTGGAGATTGTTGTATTGGAAAACAAGATGTCTTTCCAGTTGATCGAGATATCCGTTCAGACGGACACCATTTTCATCTGAGATTCTGGCGCGCATTTTCTTAATGTCCCATTCGTCTCGTAAAACCACAAAACCAGTTTTCGCTTCCAATCTTGTTTTGAATGGTCCATACAGGTAGACATAAATGCTGACCTGTTTGTTGACCTTGCTCCGAATTCTAAATCCTATTTTACCCATGTTCCTTCCTTCAAATTACCCTGTCAAAAAGTGTCACTTTTGGTGTTCAGAAGTGTTCAGTTTTCGACTTTTTAACGAGAGCGAAATTTCGTTAGGCCATTTATTTGACATGCTAATTTTGGCCTTAACGTTCCCTCTCGGGTAGGAAGTTACGTTACTTTTTCCGTTAATTAAGGGGGGTTTTGAGGAAAATTAGGGGTTGACAAAGGAGAAGTTCATGAAAAAATGACTGCGGGCTGCAGGCATTTTTACGGCATAAAAAACCCAGCTGTTTTTAAGCTGGGTTTTTTATTTAAGTCATAGTTTTCTTAACGAATCATTCCCGCTGCAACCGTTTCATTAGTTGCTTCATCCACTAGAATCAATGACCCTGTGACTCTGTTTTGATTGTACTCATCAGCGAAGATGGGCTTGGTGGAACGAATCCTTACACGGGCGATATCATTCATCTTAATGTCCTTGTCTTCTTCTAACCTATGAAGGGTGTTGATGTCCATCTTGTACTGAATCTCAGTAATCATTGCACGGGCATCAGCCGTAGTTTGTTTTAGGACGTATTTCGCTCGTGGACGCGGCGGCGTGGCATTGAGCCAACATAACATTACATCTAGGTCTTGCTGCCCTTCTGGGCGGTTCTCATTGCGTACCAGCATGTCCCCGCGACTGATGTCGATATCATCTTCTAAAGTGATGGTGACAGACATAGGTGGGAAGGCCTCTTCTAGTTCTCCAGTGAGGGTGTGAATACCTGAAATGGTGCTTTCTAATCCGGATGGGAGTGCAACGACTTTATCCCCTTTTTTAAAGATTCCCCCTGCTACGCGGCCGGCATAACCGCGGAAGTCGTGGTATTCATCGCTGTGCGGGCGAATAACTGTTTGAACAGGGAAGCGGCAATCACGTAAGTTGTAATCTGCAGAGATGTGTACCGTTTCAAGGTTATGAAGGAGTGTACCACCTTCATACCAGCTCATCTGCTCACTGCGGGTAACAACGTTGTCGCCATGCAGTGCAGACATGGGGATGAATCGTACATCCTGCACGTTTAGTTTTGCAGCGAAGTCGGTGTATTCCTTTACTACTTTATCATAGGCCTCTTGACTGTAGTCCACTAAGTCCATTTTGTTAATACAAACAAAAACGTGTGGGATCTGCAAAAGGGAAGCTATGAACGTATGACGCTTGGTTTGCTCAATCACTCCTT
>Ga0233438_10001075_pt1 | contig 31328 bp, 31 predicted proteins | sample SI_123_September_FD_182720 | JGI IMG/M metagenome (GOLD analysis project Ga0233438, IMG submission 182720) | Seawater microbial communities from Saanich Inlet, British Columbia, Canada - SI_123_September2016_10_MG | ecosystem: Environmental > Aquatic > Marine > Inlet | place: Canada: British...
GACAAACCTAAGCCATTAGGTTCATTTACAACAACGCGATATTGTTCGTTAGTGCATTTAACAGTAGCATCAAATTGATCTAAATTGACCATTCCGTTTGAGGCTAGTACTCCGGCATTATTCCATGCACCTTGTGCGTCTAAGTCTAAACAAATTGGAATAGGTTGTGTGAGGTCAAAACTGCCGGAGTCAATGTCAATAGTTACTGTCCCTTTACCAATAACGGGTACTGGGAGTGGAATTTGAGCGAAAATGACTTCCGCAGGAAGACGTATTGCTAGATCATATATTTCGAGTTGACGTGATACTAATCCAAGAGTGACAGTTCCATTTAACCCAACAGGATTACGTTTGTTGGTGGTAATAGTAAGATGAGCTTGACCCGTGAGTAAGCGCCAAAAAGATAAATCCCAGGTGACATTATTTAGGATTTGATTATGCACCAATGCACTCGCTGCACGGCCTTCCCAAATTGTCCCTGAGACTTCATATAATCCCATATCGGAAGGAAAATTAATCCGGTAAATAACCTGTTTTGCAGGCATAGTCGCTATTAGCAACACTGCTAATACCGCTAAAAATCCGAATATCGATAAAATACGTAACTTCATGACTTTCCTAATTGTAATCGTCTTACTTTCACATTACCCGGCGCACCAGCCTCAGTAATGTCGACTTGTAGCACTCTAACGCCGGTGGTGTCTAAGCTGCCTAACCACTTCATGAGCGGGTTAAAACCTACTTCATCTATCCATACTTGCACTTCGTCATTGTTGGGTTGCATGCGCGTGAGGGTAATGTTACTGGCGCGAGCGGTTTGGTTGACCGCTTGGACTAGTGAACCTTTTAGGGTTGCTTTTCCCGGTCCCTGACGGCGAAACTGTAGTACTTTCGCTTGTTGTTGCACGACCCAGGTAGAAAGAGCTTGTTGTTGAGCAAGTAACTTAGTTTCACGTTCTATACTGGCATTCATAGGCGCCCAAACAAGCCCATAAAACCCCGCTATAATAAGAATGACACTGCCTACTTTTAACAATGCTTGCTCACGAGGGGCAAGCTGAGAAAACCAATCGCTAAGTGCTTGTTTATTCATTGCGATTATCCTTTAATGGTCAATGTGCCAATGACCAGATTATTACGATTATTAATCGCGCCGTCTTCGACGGTGTAACCTGCCGCTTGGGCTTGTTGTTTGAAGGTTTCCAAATCAGAGAATGCTTTGGCTTGCGCTTGTATCCTTAATTCACTGCGGTCATCATTGAATTTCAGTGACTGAGCTTTAATTTCGGAATTGGCAAATGCACTCGTTAAATTAGCTAGCATATCGACAGCTGATGATCCGCTGCCCATATTATCTATACGTTTTACATATTGTGTGATGGCTCTGCGCGCATCCCGATAGGTGCCAATATTAGGGAATCCTGACTGGATATCGGCTTTGATTTGGTTACTTAGTGTTTCATTTTGAGCCGCTAATTGTGAAATCGTTAAGCCTTTATCGATGAGACCTAATGTCAAAGCGATCACAGCCACTGCGGCTACACTGCGCCAATATTGCCACTGACCAGAGCTACGTTTGCGTTGTTGGTATTGGCCTTGGCACAAATTAAAATTAAAACTGTGAGTGGCTATTCCATCAGCCAATACATGCATAGGAAGTTCAAGTTCGGCGGTGACCGTTTGTACTTTTTGATGACTGCTAAATGCATCATCAGTGGTGTATTGCGTGAGTGAAATAGGCCCTGACTGAGCGTTAAAATATGAAGATACAACCGGTATTACCCAATCGCTTTCTCCACAAAACCCTGACCATGCACTATCACGAAGGAGAACCTGATCACGAATGGTTATGATACTAGCTGTTGCAGCGGGTTCTAGGTCTTCTTCCACAGCAGTGACCGGTGCAAGAGGTAATGCAAGTACATCCGGTAACATGATATCGCAATGTAAATTCGCGGTGGTAAGCCAATCAAGCCATTGCCTCATGGTATGATGCGCAACAATCGCTACAGCTTGTTGATCGCCTTGCTTAGGGCCAAGTGCAATAAACTGTTCATCAATATCGGTTGCTACATCATCTTCGAGCATAAAACCAATTGACTGAATGACTTTGCGAGATGCGCCTGGTGGTAGGTCAACACGCTTTAACAGGACCTCAGTAGAGGGTACTAGTACCGTTACAGGACGACCAGCAGCACGTTCTTGTAAAGAGGCTAAGGCATCAGCATCAGGTAACACCCCAGATGCTAGAATCGTACGTTCTGTGGTCTGCCAAATCGCCCAATCAATTGGCGTTTGAGCATCTGCGCCTAAGCGAAGTATGAGTTTTTCCACGTGCTACCGTCTCCCAAAAGTACGTTGTAATACACTGACATCTTCTTGTTTTGCAACATGTAACAAGCTAGTCAAAGCGAATTGAGTATTATTATACTGAGTTATTGTGGTTAAGGTAAAATACTCTGTCGTGGTATCAAACCATGCCATTTGTGATTTGGGTAATGATAACCCTGTCATCTCGGATTCACCAAAAAAATCGGCTGGATTCTCATAGCCATTTTCTGGCCGTGATTCGATCAATGACTGCGCATCTGATGTCGATAAACCCGTTAATGCTGCAAGCAAAATCGCATCATCAGTGGTGAGTGAATTTACATTGACTAACAGATTAGGATTATTTGGCAGTACGCAGACATATTCTAATAATGCTTCAAACCACTCGATATTGACGCCATTGATCAGGCGCAGTTCAGAGACTTCACTTAGTAAGGTATTCGCGCTTAGATATGGATGAGATTTGCCTAAGTAGGTATTGTCTTCCGCCCCGTTCGTGCGGGCAATGGTATCTTCATCCAAATAATCCACAATGGAATCCATGAATACATCTGCTGCATAAGTATCCCCATTAGTAAGTTCACGGATTAACGCATTGAACGCATCCATTTCTAATGAGGGACGGTCAGCGCCGAGCTCATTATTACTATCCGGTTTTTTAGATAATGCATTAATATTAAAGCAAGCTTGAGCATCAGCAATAGTCGCGGTAATTTGCCCGTTTTCAATAGGATAGACTAAAGGCACTGCCCATGGTTGATTCGCGTGGATCATGCCGTCATCTAACTCATATAAATCTTTTATGGATAGCATTGCAAAGGCTTCTGCTCCAATACTATACCAATAAGCTTGGTTATTATCTTTGATATTCGCGACACGTTGAACTTGAAGTTGCAAACGTGAGCCCATCTCAGTAGCAAGTACACTGACTAATGCCACGATAAACAGCACAATTAACAATGCCATGCCGCGTTGTTGTTGATGAGGCGCGTTCACTCTGTGCCTCCTTGATTAGCGGTAGGGCTGTTTTGACGAGGAGAATCACTATCTGAGCCGGTGGCGGTGTTAGTTGTAGAGACAATGACTGGCGGATCTAATAGTGCAAATTCGCGTCGGATCAGGCCAAAATCCTCGGTGGTGATCTCTACTGCGACACCTTTGGGCACGCTACTGTTGGTATACGTTTCATCCCATGAAATCTCATTGCGCGCATTTTTAGAGCGCATAAATTCGATATTTAAATCAGTAACACCGGTCAATAACGGCCTAATTTTAGGTTCCACACCTGAATCATTATCTACAAAGGTGGTATGCAAACGCTCTAACACTTGCTCATCATTGAGTCGATACGCTACCCCTTGCATGTTTGAACGAGGCAGACGCCACATGGGATTATGCCAGCCATTACGGACAAAACTAACACCATCATGGGTACTGTCCATTTCGCCTGCACCACCACGAAAAACAATAGTATTTTCTTCTACGCCATCTATTCGAGGTGGACGATTGACTGCTTGAAGTAAGTCTCGTTCCATAGTAGTCATAGCCCGTTGCAACATTTGTAAACGCTCAATACTCGCAGTGGACTGCTCTGAAGCTTGGATAACATTATTGAGCACCGCAGTCGATGCTGAAGCGATTAAGGAGAATATCAAGATTGCTACTAAGATCTCGATTAGGGTAAATCCATGTGCGGAGGTTGGCGCGCGCATTAACGACCTCCTGAGGTCGAAGGTTTACCAAAAAAGCTGACGACATCTGTCACCATTTGCTGATATTCGGCATCGACTGCGACACTAATACGCACTTGTACTAAGTCGTCTTCTTGGGTTTTAGTGACGGTTTGTTGCCAATACCAAGTCACTTCTGCCATTTCCATGTCACCTTTTTGATTATTACGGATGGGCCACTCTTGTTCGAGGTGCAATTGAGCAAGGCGGTTATTCGCAACAAAGGTCGCAAATGTAATGTCTTGTAGTTGATTAACACTAGATAGGTTTTCGGTTGCTGCTTTCATGACAGCCGTACCGGTTAAACCGAAAATTAGTAAGGCGACCATGACTTCGATTAACGTCATACCATGTTGACGCCTAATTGACACAATACTCATGATGCATCTTCCAACAGCGCAATGTCATTGATTAACGGTAAGTATCCTTTAGAACTCACAGTAAACTGAGCATCAGAGATGACAGGATCAAAAAACGCAAACTGTAAGGTAAATTCGGTTAAATCACCGCTAGAAAGGAACATTACTTGAGGGGGAGGCGGTGGAATATCTTCTTCATTGCCAATTTGTACGCTGTCATTGGCGACCGACAGTTGTTCATCGAACAATGAACCACTGGAAAAAAGCGATTCCTCAGATGCCCACTCAAAACCATCGAGTACTAATGTCATCACCATTTCTTCCGGTAGCTCACGCTCTACAAAAGCTTGATTTTCAGGCACATCTACCCATTCATCATTGTCGTCTAAGAATACGAACTTATAAGAATTGCGTTTATCATCAATCACCAGTCCAAATTCCATTTGGTTTAAGACAGCGAAATCAGAGGCTAATGTTGCCACCGCATGAAAGCGTTGAGCTTCACTTTTAAGCTTATCTTGAGGGTCATTACCGAAGGCATTCACCACGACATAGCCAGCCACTAAACCCATAATCACCAGCACTAACATAATTTCGATCAGCGTGAATCCGGATGAACGTTGGCGTGATAGCATGGGCTAAATTAAATCAGTTTAATTTAAGTAGTCATTCAGGTTCCAGGTACCGATGTCATCATCTGTACCGGGTTCCATATCAGGACCATTAGAAAAGATATCGACCGCACTGACTTCTCCTGGAGAGATGAGTTGGTAATCATTACCCCAAGGGTCGGTTGGTAGGCGTTGAATGTAGCCACCTTCGCGATATGCACGTGGAATAGGATCAACAGTAGGCTCGGTGACTAAAGCTTCTAGTCCTTGTTCAGTAGTAGGGAAGCGATTGTTATTGAGCTTATACATTTGCATCGCACCTTCTAAAGTTTGGATATCTATAGCGGCCTTTTTGAGCTGAGCTTCTTCTTGATTGCCAAGGATCTGAGGCACAACCATTGAGGCCATGATCCCGATGATCACTAATACGACCATTACTTCGATAAGGGTAAAACCCGCTGACTTTTTCATTACATATTCACCATACTATTAAGTGCAATTATAGGTTGGAGGATAGCCAGTACAATAAACAGCACTATGCCGGCCATGGAAACGATCAACAATGGCTCAAATACTTTGAGTGACACGCTGACCAAAGATTCAAATTCACGGTCTTGATTATCGGCTGCCCGTGCTAACATTTGTTGTAATTCACCAGAGCGTTCACCGGATGCAATCATGTGCATCATCATGGGTGGGAACATTTTTGTTTTATCTAGTGCCGCCCTGAGGCTTGCGCCTTCTTTGACCATAACCGCTGATTCAGCGACTTGGGCTTTGATATGACGGTTAAGTAATACATCGCTAGCAATTTTCATTGCTTCTAATAAAGGTACCGCACTGGCAGTCAAAATCGATAGTGTGCGGGCAAACCGAGCCGTATTTAAACCGCGGTTCACTTTACCTAACAAAGGGACTCCTAAGAGCCATTTGTGAAAGCGCAGTTGCATAGCAGGTACAGCAAGTGCACGTTGCGCAACAATCACACCGAGGATTAATAAGCCCACCACCCACATCCAAGAGGCTTGCAGGAAAGTTGAGATATCCATAACTAGCTGAGTAATCGGGGGTAAACCTTGGCCCATGTGCTGAAATTGGGTTACGATTTTAGGGACGACCACAGTGAGTAATAATACGGTAATCGCTACAGCAAAAAACATCATGAGTGCAGGATAAATCATCGCTTGAACCACTTGGCTACGCGTTTTTTCTCGATTTTCGGTGTAGTCTGCTAATCGGTTTAAGACGATATCTAGATGACCCGATTTTTCACCTGCCGCGACCATTGCGATAAATAAAGTATCAAATACACTTGGAAAATCTCCGAGTGCTTCGGCTAGACCAAACCCTTCTACGACTTTTGAACGTACTGCCATCATCATGTTTTTTTGGCGCGGTTTTTCACTTTGTTCAGCAACTGCAAGTAACGCTTCTTCGATTGGTAATGAAGCTTCTACTAAGGTCGCTAATTGACGCGTGAGTAAGGAAAGTTCGCTAGCAGAGATACGTGGCTTGAAGAAAGTAAATTCAAAGGAGGTTGAGCTTTTCTTTGCTTGTTCTTTAACTTGTTCGACAGTCACTGGGATGAGTTTTTGTTCCCGCAGTTGTTGGCGAATTTGACGCGCATTATCGCCTTCAAGTACCCCTTTTTGGGTCTTGCCTTTGGCATTGACTGCTTCAAATGCAAACGCGGCCATTATCGCTTATTCCTCACGCGTCACGCGCAGGACTTCTTCTAAAGAAGTCTCGCCGCTCAAAACTTTATCGATACCATCACCACGTATACTCGGTGTATGTGCGCGGATATGCTTTTCGATAGCTTGTTCGCCTTTACCACTATGCATGATCTCTCGCACTGAATCATCTACTTTAAGCAATTCATGAATACCAGTACGACCACGATATCCAGTGTGATTACATGATACACAATCACCCGGCGAGTAAATGGTGCGCGGAGCGCTAATACCTAATACTTCACATTCTGTAGTCGTTGCTTCATGAGGCTGTTTACAGTCGTTACATAAGGTACGTACTAAACGTTGCGATAGTACCGCGAGTAAACTTGATGAGAGAAGAAATGACTCAATTCCCATGTCTTCAAGACGAGTAATGGCGCCGGCAGCAGTATTGGTGTGCAAAGTCGATAAGACTAAGTGACCAGTCAAACTCGCTTGAACGGCGATTTGTGCAGTTTCTAAGTCACGTATCTCACCAATCATGACCACATCAGGATCTTGACGTAAAATTGCGCGTAAACCGCGAGCAAAGGTCATATCGACTCGTGTATTAACTTGAGTTTGTCCAATGCCTTGTAAATCAAATTCAATGGGATCTTCGACGGTCAAAATATTCCGGTCTTTGGAGTTAATCTCCGTTAACCCAGCATATAAGGTGGTGGATTTACCCGAGCCGGTAGGACCTGTGACAAGTATAATGCCATGGGGTTTACGGATAAGCTCGGAGAAAACATCACGGTTAGCTTCCGTCATGCCTAAATCTTCAAGGTTTAAACGAGCATTGTTTTTATCTAATAAACGTAATACCACACGCTCGCCATGACTAGAAGGCATGGTGGACACCCTGACATCAACTGCGCGGCCTGCAATTTTTAATGAAATGCGGCCATCTTGTGGGACACGTTTTTCAGCAATATCAAGTTTTGCCATGACCTTGATTCTGGACACAAGCATTGAAGACATTTTACGATTCGGTTTTAAAATTTCTCTTAGTACGCCATCGACTCTGAAGCGCACAACAAGCTGATTTTCAAACGTTTCGATATGTATGTCTGAAGCACCCTCTTTAATCGCTTCGCCTAGCATTGCGTTAATCAGTTTAATGATAGGGGCATCATCTTCACTATCGAGTAAGTCTTCGGTATCGGGAAGATCTTCTGCAAGAGCAAATAGGTCACTTTCATTACCTAGGTCTTCCATTAGCTGTTTAGCTTCAGATGAATCACGCTGGTAAAAAGTGGTCAGCAGAGTCTCAAATTTATCGCTGGCAACTTGTTCTAAATTAAAGCCTTGCCCAAATACACGACGAATTTCAGCAAATACAGTTAAGTCTGTATCCGCGGTATAAAAAACAGTAGGAGCTACCGGATCGAGCAACACCTGATGACGTTTGGCAAAGCTAAATGAAATGTCCATATGCAGCCGCCTTAGTTATTCTCTTTCGTTTGCTTATCTTTTTCCATCAAATAATCTTCAAATGATGGTGGTAAAGTGAGCGCATCGTTCCACTCTGGCAAACTTGGCCCTTTTGAATTAGGCATTAAAGGGATTCCATCAGCTTGACGCTTGAGCTGTTCAGCTCGGATAAAGTTATATTTACGATGAGAAATTTCGTTCATGGTCACGCCATCACGCACAATCGTTGGGCGCAAAAAGACCATTAAGTTTCGTTTGCGTTTACTGGACGTCGTGGTTTTGAATAAGTGACCGACAAACGGAATGTCCCCGAGTAATGGGACTTTTGAGACACTTTCTTGGACATCTTCATCAATCAAGCCGCCGAGAACGATAGTACCGCCGTCATCAACAATGACAGTGGTTTTAATTTCACGTTTATTAATTGAAATATCGACAGAAGTTGCACCTGACACGCTAGAGACTTCTTGTTCGATCAATAATTGTACCGCATCTCCTTCATTGATTTGCGGCGTGACCTTAAGTTTGATGCCCACTTCTTGGCGGTCGACTGTTTGGAAAGGATTCGAATTATTTGAGCCGGTGCTAGTACCCGTAATAATAGGGACTTCTTGGCCCACAATGAAAAAGGCTTCTTCATTATCCATCGTGGTTAAATGTGGAGTTGCTAAGATATTGGAGTTAGTGTCGGTGGATACTGCTTGGACAACGGCACCCCAACCATTTTCAATAATACCTGCAATCATGCCGTTAGCGCCGCCAAGGATATTTGCCAATGCGGTAAAATCACCTTCAATCGTATCTATCGCTTGCACCGCAGAGCCATCTTGCGCAGTAGTTGAGCGGTTTACTTCACGATCTTCTGCTTGACGCAGAGCTACCCCTAAAGAGCCGACCCCGGCAACGCCATTGGTAAACTGAGTGCCACCACCTTCTTCAGAGACAAGTTGTACCCCTAATGTGGTGCCATCACCTTCAAAGACTTCAACGATAATGGCTTCTACTTGTACTTGAGCACGGCGGACATCGAGTTGACGAATAACTTCCTCAAGTGAACGCATCATGTCTGGTTCAGCAGTGATGACGAGAGAATTTGAATCTTCATGCGCATCAATGCTGACATCGCGAGTGTTTGCATTTTTTGAGCGTGAATTACTAGATGTCCCTTTTTCTTCAGCTTGGATACTCTCAGAGACGCCTTTTAGGACTTTGACCAAATCATCCGCTTTGGCGTAATTTAAGAAGATAACACGAGTATTTCCGCTAGTTTCAAGTTCTTGATCCATGCGGGTGATAAGATTAATTAAGCGTTGACGTGCTTTGACATCACCACTGACTATCACAGAATTAGTTCGATCATCAGCAACTACGCGAGGCTCAGATTTGGCACTAGTTTGTGCAGCCTTGCCTTGAGATTTATTGATACTTTCAATGATACGTACCATTTCCGATGCAGATGCGTACTTAAGTTTCACGATTTCTACTTCTTCGTCACCGGCTCTATCGACACGTTCTATGATTTCAACTAGACGATTTATGACGGCAGCACGACCGGTCAACATCATGACGTTTGATGCGTCATGGCTGACGACGTTACCACCACCAGCACTGTCATTAAGCTGGCGCAGTAAAGGTGTTAACTCGCGAACGGGAACGTTATACACAGGGATGACACGGGTAATCATTTCATCGCCATTAGGGATGTTACCTTCGACGACTGGTAGGTTTGAGCTTTTGGCATCCTTGGAACGGATCACTTTAAGGATACCATTAGGCATTTCAACTACCGCAAAGTCATAGACTTGGAGTACGTTTAAAAAGAACTGGTAATACTGTTCTTCATCGAGTAAATCATAACTACGCACCGAGATTTTTCCGCGGACATTGGGATCAACAATAATGGTGCGTTGTAAATTTTTACCGACAATTGCAATGAATTCATTGATATCGGTATTTTTAAAATTAGGGGAATATTGAGCTGCCTGGACAACAAAGGATGTTGTCGATACTGGGATTACCGCAGCAAAAATAGCAAACGAAAGTACGCTTGCAATAGAGACAGTTTTACAATGTGAAACCAAATTAGACAACATAAACATAATACCTTGTGATGTGTTCACCTAAAGACGTCATCGTTATGGTAACGAGAGTGATAACGTCATGGGTTGATCGTTGCGTAGCAATGTTAACTCTAAGCTATCTGCTTCTCGTAAGGCTTGCATGGCTTGCACCGCTTCGCGCGGCTGCGTTAAATCTAAACCGTTAATATACGTAATGATATCACCGGCTTTTAATCCTGAATCGTTAAATAAGGCTGTTTCTTTGCCAGGGCTAACGCGATAGCCTCGTAGTTCATCGTCCTCTCTTACAGGAGCAACTTTGATGAAATCAATGAATTTTTCTGGTGCCGCCCGTAATTGCGCAATGCTATCTGCACTGGGACCTTCAACTTGTTTGACTACGCTTTTAGGTATACTGGTATTGGCAGGGAAAAATACGGTGTCATTTACCGAGCTCGATGATGATGACATTTTGCTAAAATCGATACCATCGAGCATTAACGTTTCTTTCGTTCCACGATTACTAATAATAACGCGGTCGGCAAAAACCCGATTAAGGGTTGCTTGTGTCCCTTCGATTTTGTCGCCAATACCGTAGGTGTTTTGTTTGTTGCGGTTGGCGATAATCGCTGCCCCATCGTCTTCAGTGGTAGATGCGACAACACCGGTGAGTACCAAATTGAGTTTAGTTTCGGGCGCATCGGTCACCGTTGATATCGGTTGCGCAGTTATTTTGTCAGCTTCACCAAAAATGTTCAACGCGATCAAATCGTTAATGCTGTTGGTCTGAACAGGAGTGCCACCTTGTTTTTGCGTTACTTGAAGAGGAATTGTCGGTGATGCTGGAGAGGGAGCAATTTGCCAAACCATATTCGCTAATGCAAATATGATATAAATGAACAATAGCATCAACGCCAAGGTCTTCAATAATACCTTGTTTTTTGGTTGGTTAAGCACGTTTAAGAATGCTTGAAAATTAAGTTGATGTGTCGTCATTATTCTTATTGTAAAATGTAAACTGCAGTTTTGAAATGATAGTATCTTTCCGAATGTATGAATATACGCTGAATAGGGTAAAATATACAGTGTCCACATTAATTTTTTATAACTTAATATATCAGTAAGTGTAGTAATGAATGGAAAATGTCCGAATTGATAAATGGCTATGGGCTGCAAGGTTATTTAAAACGCGTGCAAATGCACGTGAAGCTGTGCAGGCAGGTAAAATCCATTATAATGGACAGCGAACCAAGCCAAGTAAAATTGTAGAGTTAAACGCGACGTTAAAAGTACCTGCGGGATTTGATACAAAAGAACTGGTTATCCGTGAAATATTCGATAAACGACGTTCGGCAGCCTTAGTTTTAGGAATGTATGAAGAGACACTTGAGAGTATTGAAAAGCGTGAGCGCAATGCTGAGGCACGAAAATTATCGGCTTTTCATAGTCCAAAGCCTGACAGCAAACCCGATAAAAAACAGCGCCGACAAATAATTCATTTAAAACACCAATAATGCCCTTATATAGGGTGTAACTAATTTAAGAGAACCTGTTATGTCTGAGATTGCCAGTGTTGATCAACTCCAACGATTTTTATTTAACCAAGCCAACGTGCGTGGAGAGTTGGTTCAGTTAAAATCTACTTATCAGCATATTTTGGATTCCTATGCTTACCCTCCTGTCATTCAAACGTTATTAGGCGAGCTAATGGCAGCCACTGCGTTACTTAATGCAACGTTAAAGTTTGAAGGTGAGATTGGTTTGCAAATCCAATCCGAGGGCATTGTTAAGTATGCTGTCGTCAATGGTACCCATGATTTGAAACTTCGCGGTGTAGCGCGTTGGGACGAGACGTTAACTGAATTACCGGAGTCATTTAGTGCGCTATTTAGCAAAGGTTATCTAGTGATCACTATCACCCCGAAAGATGGTGAGCGTTATCAAGGAATTGTTGGATTGGATCAAGATAGCTTAGCGGCTTGTATTGAAGAATATTTCCTGCAATCAGAGCAGCTTATGACACAAGTGCGTTTATTTGCTCAACAGGGCGAGAAGCCAATGGCAGGCGGTACTTTATTGCAAGTCTTACCGACTTCAAGTGAAGCGACAAACGTTGCTGAATCAACCGAGTTTGGTCATATTGCGGCGTTAACTGATACGTTAAAAGCCGAAGAGTTATTTTCACTCGAAGCGAATGATGTAATGTATCGCTTATATCACCAAGAAGAAGTCGAAGTATTTACGCCTGCTGATGTCAAATTTGAATGTCATTGTTCACGCGAGAGCACTATTGGCGCATTACAAAATATAGCGAAAGAAGAACTTCTTAGTATCATTGCTGAAGAAGGTGCTATCAAGATGAATTGCCAATTCTGTCATACCGATTATGTGTTTGATGCTATGGATGTGGAAACGATTCATTCAGGATTTGATCCTGATGCGAGTAAAACAGCCCAATAAGCGAATAATGTATTAATGGATAGCCAAACTTAGGTAATAGAATCGGTTAGTGGTAATTTAAATACCACTAACAGTCCTCCTTCAGGGTGATTTGTAAAGGCTACTTCGCCATGATGCATATCGATTATGCGTTTAATAATGGCAAGCCCTAAGCCTGAACCTGAACTCCCTCGAGCACGGTCCCCTTGGGTAAAGGGTTGGAGTAAGTTAGGTAGTTGCTCTTCAGGGATCCCTGTACCAAAATCACGAATATGGCAAATAATGCGTTTTTCCTTAGCGGAGAATCCAGTATATATTTCCAAATGATCAGATCCATAGCGGAAGGCATTCTCAATTAAATTATCCAACACCCGTTTGATAGCAACACGCCGTAAACTGATCTCGGGAAGAGGGTTTAGTCGCTGTGCAATGGTATGGTGATCATCAAAATGTCGAGCTTGAACAACTTCTTCAATAATTGTATTGAGATTCACTGTTTCGCGCTGTTCTTCTCGATCTTGTCGAGCGTAATTAATAAATTGATCGATAATATCGTTCATATCTTCAATATCTTGGACAATTCCCTCTTTGACCCATTCATGCTGCTCATCAATCATTTCAGTTGCTAAGCGTATACGGGTGAGTGGAGTGCGTAAATCATGCGATATACCCGCTGTCATAAGATTTCTATCTTGCTCTAAGCGCTTGATACTACTAGACATTTGATTAAATGCTTGCGTCACTGCTTTCATCTCACTCGCGCCAGAGGGTTCGATGGGTTCAGGGAACTCACCTTGTCCTACTTCTTTGGCTGCAATTTGTAAGGCTCGTAAAGGTCGTGTCATTCTTAGGACAAAGATATAACCACCAATCACGCTTAATATACCGATCACTAACAGAATGACGGTTAAAGGTGAAAAGTTAGTTTCACCTACTCCGGGCATAGGTATAACGATCCATATTTCAGGATTTTGGGGTGGATTTATCCAAATGCGATAAGGTATGTGAGTGCTCAAACGAACGTCTGTCTTTCCACCAAGTTCTTCTGCAATTTGATTGGACATAAACCGGTAGTAGGTCGCGTTATTTAATCCTTTTAAAACAGCTTCACTATTACTGTAAAATTCAATGCCAGTTCGCTGCGTAAAGCGTGCTCGGCGTTTGGGGACTGTTACGATATCTTGGTCAAAAATGGTGTCAACTTGGGTGGCGACTAAGGAATTAATTTGTTGATAACTAGGCTGAATAAAATAATAAGTCACCGATAAATAAGATACCACTTGGTTTATTAATAGCAGTACACCTACCAATAATACCGTTTGGCCAAAGGCACTTTGCGGAAATAATCTCATAGTTTGCTAGTACTAGCTTACATCTGAACCATCTGGAACAAAGACGTAGCCTAATCCCCAGACAGTTTGAATATAACGTGGATTAGTAGGATCTTGTTCTAGCATTCGACGCAGACGTGATACCTGAACATCGATGCTTCGCTCTAAGGCTCCGTAATCACGACCGCGAGCAAGATTCATTAGTTTGTCCCGTGATAACGGTTCACGGGGGTGTGTCACTAATGATTTAAGTACTGCAAACTCGCCGCTGGTTAATGTCATCGGTTTACCATCTGCTGACATTTCGCGAGTAGCTAAATTTAATTTATAGTGCGCAAATTCAACAATTTGCTCTGCTTGAGAGGGAGCTCCAGGCGCTTCGGCTGATTTTCGTCTAAGAACAGCTTTGGCTCGGGCTAGTAATTCACGTGGATTGAATGGTTTTGGCAGATAGTCATCGGCCCCCATTTCAAGCCCTATGATACGGTCTATTTCATCTCCTTTAGCCGTCAACATAATAATAGGAATTGTATTTTCCTTTTGACGCAAACGACGACAGATTGACAACCCATCTTCACCTGGAAGCATTAGATCAAGGACAATTAAATGGAAGTTTTCGCGTTCGAGTAAGCGGTCCATTTGTTCGGCGTTTGCTGCAGAACGAACTTGGAAACCTTGTTCAACAAGATAACGTTCCAATAAACTACGTAACCGCATGTCATCGTCGACTACTAGAATTTTAGATGTTTCCTGACCCATATACACATACTCCGTCATCATTTATTCATACACTATAATGTAAGTGATTAAAAAGCCAAATGATTTTATGTAAATCTATACTTGGATGATGTTACAAAGTTTGTCTAAGAAATAATCTCAAATGTTATTGATCTTGGACCCAATCCATTTGGATTCTTGAACGACGTTTAGCTTCTAAAATGTCTTCAATTAATGGGGTTAATATCAATTCCATTGCTAATCCCATTTTGCCACCCGGAACGACGATAGTGTTCATGCGCGACATAAACGAACCATCAATCATTTTAAGGAGGTAAGGGTAGTCAACATTGGTCATTTCTTGGCGGAAACGCACAACGACAAAGCTTTCATCTTGGCTTGGGATCTCTCTAGCACTAAAGGGATTAGAGGTATCGACCGTTGGTACGCGTTGGAAGTTAACATGTGTTTGTGAAAATTGTGGGGTGATATATTGGAAGTAATCATCCAATGATCTAACAATGCTACTCATTACCGCTTCGCGGCTATGGCCTCGATCAGTGGTGTCACGCACAATTTTTTGAATCCATTCTAAATTAACTATCGGTACCATGCCCACGAGTAAATCGACATGCTTAGCGACGTTGTGATCTTCCGTCGCGATCCCTCCATGTAAACCTTCATAAAACAATAAATCAGTATTTGTTGGTAGGTCTTGCCATGGTGTAAATGTACCAGGCATTTGATTAAAAGGAACGGCTTCATCAAAAGTATGTAAATACTGACGGTATTGCCCAGAGCCATCTTTGGCATATTGAGTAAAGAGATTTTCAAGTAGCTCGAAATCATTAGCAACAGGGCCAAAATAACTAATATGCTTACCTTGGTCTTGGGCTTTACGGATTTCTAGTTCCATTTCAGGTCGGGTATAGCGGTGAAAACTATCACCGCTGACTACAGCAGCGTTGACACTTAAATTGCGAAAAATATGACGGATAGCATTGGTAGTGGTGGTTGTCCCAGCACCAGATGAACCCGTAATAGCAATAATAGGGTGTTTCGCTGACATAATTACCTTCCTAGTTATTTTCTCGGGCAATTGCACGATATGCAATATCATTGCGATGGAACATACCATCCCATGAGATTTTTTTGGCAAGTTGATAAGCCGATTGTTGTGCTTGCGTGACTGACTCACCTAATGCAGTTGCACATAAGACACGTCCACCGGCAGTGACGACTGAACCATTATGAGATGCTGTACCTGCATGAAACACCTTAGCATCATCAGATTCACCTGTGCCAAGACCTGAAATTTCAATGCCTTTTGCATAACTGCCAGGATATCCGCCAGCAGCTAATACGACACCTACTGCAGGACGTGAATCAAATTCAATAACGGTATCAGCTAATTCGCCTTGTGTTGCTTTTAAGCATAGTGCGACGAGATCAGATTGCAAACGCATCATGATCGGCTGTGTTTCTGGATCGCCAAAACGACAATTGTACTCAATCACTTTTGGTGTGCCATCTGCAGTAATCATTAATCCGGCATAAAGAAACCCAGTATAATCGTTACCTTCAGAAGCCATACCTGCTACGGTCGGTTCAATGACTTCTTGCATGATACGATCATGAATTTCTGGAGTAACAACGGGGGCTGGCGAATATGCGCCCATTCCACCTGTGTTAAGGCCAGTATCACCATCACCGACACGTTTGTGATCTTGAGAAGTGGCAAAAGACGCAATATTTTTACCGTCTACCATGACGATAAAGCTAGCTTCTTCACCATCTAAAAATTCTTCAATCACGACACGACTACCTGCTTCACCAAAGGCATTACCCGCGAGCATATCTTTGATCGCATCTTCGGCTTCAACTAAAGTCATGGCGACAATTACACCCTTACCAGCGGCTAAACCGTCAGCTTTGACTACGATGGGGGCCCCTTTTTCACGTACATAAGCGATGGCAGGTTCGATTTCAGTGAAGTTTTGATATGCGCCAGTAGGGATGTTATGACGCGCTAAAAAATCTTTAGTAAAAGCCTTTGAACCTTCTAACTGAGCCGCTGCTGCAGTAGGACCAAAGCAAGCTAATCCTGCCGCGTTGAATGCATCTACCACACCATCCACAAGGGGTTGTTCAGGTCCAACAATCGTCAATTCAATGGCATTGTTTTGTGCAAATGCCACCAATCCTGCAATGTCACCAACACTAATATCAACATTTTCTAAATTTGCTTCAGTAGCAGTACCTGCGTTACCCGGTGCAACAAATACCTTTGTCACATCTGCACATTGAGCCGCTTTCCATGCCAGTGCATGTTCGCGACCCCCGCTACCTATAACTAATACTTGCATAATAATTCCTTAATATTCGTTGGTTTAGTGGCGGAAATGGCGCATGCCAGTAAATACCATAGCAATGCCCGCTTCATCAGCAGCAGCGATGACTTCATCATCTCGCATCGAACCGCCTGGCTGAATGACCGCACTAATACCTGCAGCAGCGGCTGCGTCAATTCCATCTCTAAATGGGAAGAACGCATCTGATGCCATGACACTGCCCTCAACCACAAGACCTTCATCTGCGGCTTTAATACCCGCAATTTTTGCAGAATAGACACGGCTCATTTGACCGGCACCCACACCAATCGTCATACCGTCTTTGCAGTAAACAATCGCATTAGATTTAACATATTTAGCCACTTTCCACGTAAATAATAGATCTTGTAACTGAGCTTCAGTTGGCTTGACTTTAGTGACGACAGTTAAATCATCTAATTCAACCATGCCAAAATCACGCTCTTGGATCAATAATCCACCATTGACGCGTTTGAAATCGAACCCATCAGTAAGCTGGCCTTGCCAATCACCACAGGCTAATACGCGTACGTTCTGTTTAGCACTTAGTACTGTTTGTGCTTCTTTGCTGACAGTGGGAGCGATGATAACTTCTACAAACTGACGATCGATAATTGCTTGAGCGGTGTTCGCATCAAGTTCACGGTTAAATGCGATGATACCACCAAAAGCCGATGTTGGATCAGTCTGATAAGCACGGTTATAAGCGGCTAAAATATCGTCGCCTAATGCTACACCACATGGATTAGCATGTTTCACTATAACACAAGCTGGCTCAGCAAATTCTTTAACACATTCTAAGGCGGAGTCGGTATCAGCGATATTGTTAAACGATAACTCTTTACCTTGTAATTGCTCTGCAGTCGCAACTGATGCTTCTTGGATATCGTTTTCAACATAAAATGCTGCAGATTGATGAGCGTTTTCACCATAGCGTAAATCTTGTTTTTTGCTTACTTGGATATTATAAGTACGCGGGAATTCACTGTGCTCATGTCCACAATCATCATCACAATTTGCAGAGTCTAAACGAGCGCCAAAGTAGTTAGCAATCATGCCATCATACTCTGCCGTATGTTCAAATGCTTTAATCGCCAGGTCAAATCGGGTCGCGTGATCAACCGCGCCATTATTATCTGACATTTGTTGAAGTACATGAGCATAATCAGAAGCATTCACCACAATAGTGACATCGTTATGGTTTTTAGCTGCTGCACGGACCATGGTTGGGCCACCAATATCAATATTTTCAATTGCGTCAGGTAAAGTACAGTCAGGGTTGGCTACGGTTGCTGCGAACGGATATAGGTTGACCACAACTAAATCAATAGCTTGGATATTATTATCTGCCATCACCGCTTCGTCTTGACCACGGCGAGCTAAAATACCACCATGAATCATTGGGTGTAAGGTTTTTACTCGACCATCCATAATTTCAGGATGTCCCGTGTAATCAGACACTTCAATCACAGGTAAGCCCGCTTCTGCAAGCAGCTTTGCTGTGCCACCCGTAGATAACAATTCTACGTCTTGGGCGACTAAAGCTGAGGCAAACTCAACGATGCCAGTTTTATCAGATACGCTTAACAAAGCGCGGCGAATAGGAGATGATGTAGACATAATAATATACTTCTTATGTGTGCTTAGTGAAAAATTCTATGCGTAGGTAAAACGAAAAGAGCACCTCAAAAGGTGCTCTTAGCTTAGGGGAATCCCCTTTGCAATACTAGCCCATGCCGTATTGCTTTAATTTTTTGCGAAGAGTACCACGGTTGATACCCATCATATTCGCTGCTTTAGTCTGATTACCACGGGTGTAGGTCATCACTTCTTCAAGTAGTGGTGCTTCCACTTCGCTTAACACCATATCGTATAAGGTTTCGATATTTGTGTTTTCTAGCTGCTTAAGATACTTGTTAACTGCTTGTTTTACTGACTCGCGTAAAGGCTTCTGGGCGGTAGTTTGTGCAGGGGTAGTAACTATAGTAGTAAACGGTGACGATGCATTTTGATCAAACATATATACTGCTCTTTATTATTTTAGACAATTAAGCGACTGAAGAAACTAATTTCTTATGAAGTCGTGAATAGAACATTTCTAGTGCATCTAGCTGCTCTGCAGCATCATCAATACCGTTGAAGTGTTCACGAAAACTTCTTCCTTGATCATATTTAGCGATATACCAACCCACATGCTTTCGAGCAATTCTTACACCACTAATTCCACCATAAAAATTGTGGACATTGGACACATGTTCCAACATGACAGTGCATTGTTCGGTTAGCTCTGGTTCAGGTAAACGCTCACCATGCTCTAAATAATGTAAAATTTCACGGAAAATCCAAGGGTTTCCTTGGGCTCCACGACCTATCATTAATCCGTCAGCATTGGTGTGTTGCAAAACATATTTCGCTTTTTCTGGTGTCGTAATATCACCATTAGCAATGACTGGGATTTCCACCGCACGTTTAATTGCACGGATCGTATCGTATTCAGCATTACCTTTATACATACAGGCTTTGGTTCGGCCATGTACTGCTAAGGATTGGATATTGTACTGTTGTGCAAGTTTAGCAATTTGCACACCGTTTCGATTATCCGTATCCCAACCAGTTCGTATTTTTAGTGTCACTGGCACATCTACACTATTAACAACAGCATCGAGAATTTCTTCTACAATTTCTGGATACTGCAGTAACGCAGAGCCTGCCATTTTTTTATTTACTTTCTTTGCTGGACAACCCATGTTGATATCGATGATTTGCGCACCGTTATTGACATTAAATTGTGCAGCCTCAGCCATGAGATTCGGGTCAGAGCCCGCTATTTGAACGGAACGAACTCCATGTTCCCCAGTATGGTCCATACGCATTTTTGACTTTTCAGTATGCCAAACCTTAGGGTTACTCGAGAGCATCTCTGAAACCACTAAACCTGCGCCCATCTGTTTGCACATTTGACGAAAAGGCCTATCAGTTACACCTGCCATAGGTGCTAACATCAAGTTATTTTCTAGTGAATAAGCACCAATTTGAATAGGAGAGTTCAACTACGACCTCATGTACTTAACCAAAAAAAATAATCGCAAAATGCATAAAAAACACGCATATTGTGCAATTAATAACCTGAAATTCGTCAAAGGAGCGCAATATTACGCCTTTTTGAGTTATTTGAAAAGACTATTTTTTAATCAAAATGTAATTTTTTTACTTGACATGTATGAAAGTAAATAACTAGAGCTTGGTGCCGCTAATACTTGCCCAATCACCTTCCACAACGATGTCATTGATGGAAAAGTCAGCTCGGTAAAGATCGGCGATTTCTGCTGCTTGTTCGACTAATATACCTGACAGGATAATTTGTCCACCTTGTTTACAATATCCACTGATGACCTCTCTTAGCTCACGAAGTGGTGCAGCAAGGATATTGGCACATACGATATCAGCCAGGTATTGAGGATCATCTTTTGGTAATGCAAGGGTAAGTTTATCTGCGACACCATTACGTTGAGCGTTCGCTTCAGTGGCTTGTAAAGCTTGTGGATCAATATCAATACCTAACATGTCCGCAGCACCTAATTTTAAAGCCGCAATACCTAAAATCCCGCTACCACATCCAAAATCGAGTACTTTTGCTCCTGAAAGGGACAAACTATCTAACCAACGTAAGCATAACGCTGTAGTTGCGTGTGTCCCGGTACCAAATGCCAGCCCCGGATCGAGCATCACATTGACCGCATCAGGTTCGGGAATTTCACGCCATGAAGGGCATACCCATAGACGCTCACCAAAACGCATAGCGTGGAAATTGTCCATCCATTCACGCTCCCAATCTTTATCTTCGAGTGGGTCAAGGACATATACAAATTCGTCTTTAAGTAGCTTAGATTGTGCCAGTCGTTCAATAATTCCCTGCATATCATCCGCGGCATCAAATAATCCAATGACTTGAGTGTCAGGCCACAGCATTACTTCCCCTGGCTTCGGTTCATACATCGGAGTGTCTTTTGCATCTAAGAATGTGACAGCTTGAGCGCCATTACCTGATAGCATATCACCAAGCGCTTCAGCGTATTCTGCAATCATATTAATTTTAAGTTGGATATATGCCACGTTATTGTGCCTGTAAAAATTGACGCATATCGTTCACGATAGCAATTAAAGAAGGCTCATGAATATACATCATGTGACCGGCTTCATAATATTTCATAGTGACCCGAGACGGATCTATACCATTATGGTTCATAGAATGTTCTGTGGCGAAAAATGGAGTCGCAAGGTCATAATAACCATTGCCAACAAAGACACGAAAATCTTTGTTTTGACGCATCGCTTTAGCGATAAAAGGCGTCACATTTAAAAATCCTTGGCTGCGGGCACTGCGCTCATACAACCAATTCCAGTTACTGAAGACCTGACCACTTAAAATATGATATTGAGCATTACGCTTAACGTTTAGTTCGGTGCGCATGTAATGATTGATTAATGCAGTGTATGCGCCATCGATAGCGTATCCAGAAGGATCAGCCTCAAAACGTTCGGCATTTAAATCACTCTCTTTACCTAAGTATCGACTATCTAAACGTCCCACGGCGAGTCCTTCATCACGCTTTAATTCTTTCATGAATTGAAATTCATTAATCCGTAAATTGGCGCGGGTTAAAAATGCTTTACTTAAACCCGTCATACGCTCAAGTTGCAATAACACCGACTCACGTTCAGCCTCAGAAGCCAAGCTACCTTTAAGTAGAACCGTTGCGTATTCTCCCAGGGCGAAGTCGCGGACTTCCTGAAGAAAGGCCTCAAGGTTAGCAAACTGGCTGCGATCAATCGCATTGTGATACCAAGCAGTGGCGGCATAAGTAGGTAAAAACGTAATAAAAGGTAAATCATTACCGACATTAAAATCACCGGTTTGAAAATCTACAATCGACGAGATGAGCATCACGCCTGATAAATCAAATGTTCCCCAGCCTTCTTGGAGTTCTTTAACCATTGCGCCAGCGCGAGTGGTGCCATAACTTTCGCCCACGAGATATTTTGGTCGATTAAATAAATTATGTTGACGGGTAAACGCCCTGACAAAATCGGCCATTACGACAGCATCTTCTTTGACGCCCCAAAAGTCTTTTCCTTGGTATTTGCCTAAAGGGTGAGAGTAGCCAGTACCGACAGGGTCAATAAATACCATGTCTGCTATGTCGATTAAACTAAGAGGATTATGGGCCAAATCGTAAGGCGGCGCACCGACAGGTTCTGCATTACTTGGCAAGACAACACGTTTAGGGCCAAATACCCCCATATGTAACCAGACACTTGAAGAGCCAGGCCCGCCATTAAAGATAAATAATATTGGACGTTCAGAGGAAGTTTGTTGATCAGCAAAATACGCGGTTGAGTATATGTTGGCTTTAGGAGTGCGGTGCTCATCATATAAAAAATGATCGCCAGCGTGGACGGAGTATTTCACGGTTTTACCATTAAACTTTGCACTATGTTGAGTGATACTCATACGTGCTTCAGGATCGGTAGCAACAGGTTGCTCAGTCGCTAAGACTTTGCCAATGCATGAAAGTGTAAGCAATAAAAAAATCAGCGTGTATAGGGTGTTTGACATAGGTTCACCTAAAGGAAATATGTTTATTCTTTGAATAGATTAATTATCACACCAATCTTATCATAATGTGCTGGGCAAAGATGAGGTATATATTAGGCCTTTGGATAACAGAACAGTTAATGACCTTACATTATTTGAATGAAAAAGCGATGTAGAATAAGAGCGTGTTTCATCTCTTATTCTAACGATTAACTCTGATATTTTATGTAGTTATGCTTTCTTCGCCCATGCAGAACACCAGCCTTTTGCTGCTACTTGTTTGCCTGGGAAAATTGCACAAGCTCGAAGTTCTTGGCCGTCTTCTCCTTGCACAAACATGCAGTTTTCACAGTATGCACCTTCGACAGGTGATACTTTCGCATATTTTAATGCTGCGGCAGTTGGGTCTGAAGGATCAAGTTCCTCTGCAGCAGCGCGTAATGATACTGAACCAAGTGTCATACCAATTAGTGCACCACCTGATAATTTTAAAAAGTCACGGCGTTTAATATCTTTCATTATGCTTCCTTAGTTTCTCATTCTATTTGGATTAAATTAAAACTCTTCGTCTTCGTTTTGTGAACGACTGCAATTAGGTTTAGATATATTTTTTGACGTTTTATCTTTTTCATCATACCGGATTTCTTCATCAGGTAGTTTGATCACGAACAAAACAAATGCAATTACAATGACACTAATAATACCGCAAATAATTAATAATTGGTCAAAGTTCGGATCCAGTGCTGGGTTCATATGAGCGTTCTCACTATTTTATCTTTGTAACAGGTTCACCTGCTTTTGCATATCCATATCGGGAAATTCGTTGAGTTTGATGGTAACTATCTAAACCGGAGATAGTGGCACTTCCTAATGATTCAAGATCGATGTATCCGTCTTCAGCGATACTCTGCTCATCGACAACGACTTCAACCACTTGGCCAATCACTAGCTCGGTTTGATTCAGCGCTAAAAGTTGAATGTCTTGGACTTCTAAGGCGATTTTCACTCGAGATTCTTGTACAAATGGGGCTTTATGCGTTGCACTGAACCAAGGAGTTAATCCAACTTCTTCAAATTCACTGACCTCTTCAGGGAAACGAGCTGAAGTATGGTGGGCGGCCTTTACAAAATCACTGTGGACATGATTAATCGTATATACACCAGTGTCTTTGATATTTTGAAGCGTATCGCGCGGGACAGTATGTGGACGCATTATCATCCCTATTAGAGGTGGGTGTGCGCCAATATGGAAAACGGAACTGACAATCGCTAAGTTGTGTTGCCCAGCAGCATTAACGGATCCAATTAAGTTAGCACTTTTAAAACCGGATAACGTGTTGATGAAGTTAGCACGATAGCGCTGTTCCATGTTGCTGATATCGCAAGCATTAAAGTGCATTATTCGTCATCCCTCTTGGCAATCATTTCTAAACCCCAGCCTGAATCTTGAATCAATAACTCTATCGGTGAACAGCAAATTTGGCAATCAACGATTTGTTGTTGCCCAACATCATTGTCAATATCAACATCCACATCGTTAATTACCATACAATATGGACATTCAAACGTTTTAGGTTCTGTTAGGCTCATTGAGGTGAGTCACTTATTAATTGAACATGATTATACTTACGCGTCGAATCAGAAAAAAGATTGTTTATTTACACTGAAAAAAACTAAATAATCCAATGATTTTACAAAAAAGCTGTATGTATATACACTATTTGGTATGAAAGATTTACCTACTTATTATTATTTAGAACACTTGCATGAATGTTTAGGCTTTATCAGTGGTAATTGCGAAGCACTACTAGAAGAGCAGCATTGGGCATTTATTGAGGTATTTAAACAGCAACCACATCATGTCCAGTGTACTTTAGCGCGCAGTTTAAACCGTAAATCACCGTTTATCGACAGTGCTTCATTACGATACGATGAAATCCCTGACCCAGAGCATGCTTTGCAAGTTTGCTTTGATAAACAATGGCTAACTCAGATCCCTGCAACCCATTTCCTTGAATGGCTTGAGCAACTGACAAAGCCAAAGTTATTGGTTTTATTGCGTGATCATGATGTGGATAATGTGCTAAGCAGTGCTTCTAAAGCGCAATTGTTATCTTTAGCACAAGCGCATTTAACATTTGCTCTGGTGTCTGAGCATGCCATATTTCATCAATATGTGTATCGCCAAGTAGATACGATCATCGATTATCTACTTTTCTTGTTTTTTGGGAATGTGGGTAGCCGCCTTAATCAGTTTTCAATGCGTGATTTAGGCGTGATGAGGACACGTAAAAAAGTAGCTCAAATGCAAGCCAGGTTTGCTTCTCTCAATGAAGCGACGTCGACATATTTCTATGCATCTGCGCTAAGTGAATTAAAACGCATTCACAAACTTGGACGAATCGCGCAACAGCCTACGTTGTGTATCGATACCTTGCCCGATGCACACGGCACACTTGCGCGACAAAAGCGTAACGAATATTTATGGTTATACGCCAAGTATCAATTACAACTAAAAAGTGATTGGCAAACAGTATTACCGATATTAGATGCCTCTGAGCTACCCGAGGCTCAAGAAAAAGCTTTGCGTATACGGTATCAGCACGCTGATAAAGAGCAGGTTAAACAACAATTAGAAGCGATTATTGAGCAGCCTGATAATTCACATATATTGGCGTTTGCTGAGGATTTTTTAGCACGTAAATACCAAAAAAAACGGACCAGCGTCATGACAGATATGCTACGTAATAGTGCTCGTCAGTTGGTACTTGATGAAGTCCATAAACATCGAGTGGAAGCCGCGACAGTTGATCACTACCAAGCGAGTGGGATCCAAGCATTACGTACTGAAAACGAATTATGGCGGGGTTTATTTGGTTTGATGTTTTGGGACATTATATTTGATCCTGCATTTGCAGTGGGTAATGAATTTGACTGGCGCCCTTATCATTTGCGTCATAATAATTTATACCATGATCAAACTGAACGGGTAGAGGCATTATTGATTCAATGTGAGACGATGGATGCGCTTAAACAACACATTATCGCCCAAGCCACTGCGCATTATGGTGAGCCTAATGGTATCTTTCGTTGGCATAAACAAATATTAAAGCGGTTGGTCCTCTTTATCGAACATGCCAAGGCGGCGTCGCTCGGTAACGTGCTAAAAGCGATGGCACAGGATTATGCAATGTATAGCGACGGCTTTCCTGACATAATGGTGATTGATAACCAGCAAGTGCGCTTTGAAGAGATCAAAGCGACCGGAGATAGCATCCGTAAGAACCAATTACTCACCCTGAGCATGTTATCCAAAGCGGGGATTTCAGTAGGTATTACAACGGTGTCATGGGGAGTTAATCCCATGCAGCCATATGTTGTTGTGGATATTGAAACGACAGGCGGACGAGCTACGAGTCATAAAATCACTGAGATTGGCATGCTCAAAGTGATTAATGGACAAATAGTAGATGAGTATCAGACTTTACTTAACCCGCAACGAAGGATCCCCCGAAATATTTCTGCGTTAACCGGAATTGATGATGTTATGGTGAGCAATGCGCCTATTTTTGCTGAGGTGGCAGACGAGGTCGCACAATTTACCAAAGGCTGTGTTTTTGTCGCGCATAATGTGAATTTTGATTATGGCTTCATTAAACAAGAATTCACTCGGTTAGAGCGGCATTTTAGTCGTGCAAAACTGTGTACGGTTAGAGAAATGCGCAAAGCCAGACCTGGCCTAGCGTCTTATTCACTGGCGAATTTGACACGACATTTTGGGATTGAGATGTCACGTCATCATCGTGCAATGTCGGATGCTATTGCGGCGAATGAATTATTGACGATAATTAATGAACATCGTTTGGCAGAGCAATCTAATTCTGAATTATAACCGTAGTAATAAGTAGATAAAATTACACCAAGATACCTATGTTAGATACACCAAGAACACCCAAGCATGCTTCGGCTAAGTTAAAGTCAGTAAAACAAGATGTTTCATCAATTCGCAAAGATAAACTTGATGAAGAAACTCGCTCACGAATTATTGAGATGGCATGGGAAGATCGCACGCCATTTGAAGCCATTGAAGCGTTATTTGGGTTAACAGAGCCTCAGGTAATCAATCTCATGCGAGCAAGTATTAAGCGTAAAACATTTAATAATTGGCGAGCGCGTGTTAGTGGACGTAAAACTAAGCATGGTGCACTTCGCTCTAAGGACGTTACACGGGGATATTGTGCAACGCAATATAAACCAGTTAGAAAGCGCTGATATCATTCATATCAACGCTAGTTTTTTAATTGGATTATTTGGCGACACTGACCTCATCAAGCAAAAAGAGTAACGATTGATAGTCAATGCCTGAATGCTGGGTTAAACCGATTTCACAGGTACGTGAGTTACTGTAACCTTTTGAGCATCCTTGCGGGATTTGAGCTTTTAAACCAGATAATGCACTGGCATTTAATTCAGGTACTGTCATACCTTTATCGCCGGCAAAACCACAACATGCGACTCCTTCAGGTTCAACGACGTGTGTCGCGCAAGCGTTAGCGACATGACGTAAATCATGTGCGATCCCCATCTTTTGACTGCTGCAAGTTACGTGCAACGCAATAGGGTTTGTGGATGGTGTAATGTGGAGCTTATCAAGCACAAACTGGGACATAAATTGGGTGGTTTCAAATATAGGTAACTCATGACCCAATTCCTGTAAACGTAATTTACAGGGGCTGGTATCAAACACGATGGGATACGCGCCTTCTTTTGACACTGCTTGTAAAGCTGTTAATAACACATTCCCTTTCTGTTGAGCTTGCTGGACAAATCCCTTAGAGTTAAATGGCATACCGCAACACAAACCATCGACAGATTCAGGAATGATGACCTCATATCCGCCTTTATCAAAGAGTGATTGGACGACTTCTGGCACGCTGCGCTGCTCTTTAGCATGAGGGTCGGCACCCATAGTGCGTGTTGCGCAGCTCGGGAAATAAATGACTTTGGGACGTTCGCTTGATGCCGCCACGAACGATGGCAGATCATGAGCGGCTTGTGGGTAACTGGCAAACCACAACGGGATCGTATTTCTGGAAATGTTATGCACAATTTTACCTAGGACATTCGTTGATTCTGGTCCAATGATTTTACTTATGCGACCTGCTACCCCTAAAGTAGCTTTAACTGTTTTAGTGATCGGTGCAAACTGCTCAGCAGAGAACGATGCAATCCTTTGACCAAAGCGTCCATGTGATTCGGCGCGTAATTCACGGATTAAATCGCCCGTATTTATACCGACAGGGCAACGTTCTGCACACAGCCCGGTAGCAGCACACGTATCGATGCCATAATATTGATAATCATGCTTGAGTTGTGCAAGTTCTTGGCGTTGTGCATCAATTAGATAGCCAAGTTCTTCAAGCTGTTGGATCCGTCGCCATATTGCAATGCGTTGACGTGGAGTAAAGGTCAATTCTTTGGATGGACAGACCGGCTCACAAAAACCACATTCGATACATTTATCCACAATATCATTAGCTCGTGGTAAAGGTTTAAGGTGCTTAATATGGGACTGGGGATCATCGTTGAGAATGACACCTGGATTAAGAGTGAATTGAGGATCAATGAGATGCTTGATACGTTTCATGATCGCATAAGCCGTGCTGCCCCATTCTAGTTCGACAAAGGGTGCCATATTGCGCCCAGTGCCATGTTCGGCTTTGAGTGAGCCACCAAACTCTACAGCAACAAGTTGAGCAACATCTTGCATGAAATTATCGTAGCGCTTAATTTGAGTGTCAGTATCAAATGCTTGGGTGAATACAAAGTGAAGGTTACCTGCGAGTGCATGCCCAAAGATCAACGCTTCGGTGTATTCATATTTATCAAACAAGGCTTGTAAACGCGTGACGCCTTGATCCATTTGTTCAAGTGGAAATGAAACGTCTTCAATAATGACGCTGGTGCCGGTTTCGCGTACTGCCCCTACCGCTGGGAAAGTGGCTTTGCGAATAGCCCACAACTGCTGAGATAGGATCTTGTCGGTGGTTAAATCAATCGATTCAATGGGGTTAAAGCGATTGACTAGTTGAGTCACTTGAGCGATTTGCTGATGTAACGTGTTAGCATCACTCGCTGCTGTTTCAATCAATAGAGCCGTGCAGCGTTTATTACGACCACAAAAACTATCGGGTAATCCCGGCTTACCCTGAACGGAATCTAAAGCGCGCTGATCTAATAATTCCACAGCATCTACAGGACTATCGCGTAATTGATCGACCAGTTGGCAAGCCTGTTGAGGCGAGTCAAACAAATATAGACCAGAAGCTTTTTGTTGATGGTCGACCACCGTGTTATAGGTAATATCAGCGATAAATCCTAATGTACCTTCTGAACCGACCATTAGATGTACCAATATATCGATAGGATCAGTAAAATCAGTCAAAGCATTAATAGCATAGCCGGTGGTGTTTTTTAGGCGATATTTATGCGCAATTAAATCCGATAACACGTTATCGTTACGAACGTCTTCACCCAGTTGAGTTAATTGGTTGAGCAAGTCAGCGTGTGAAGCAGTAAATGTAGCCACACTTTCGGGGTTGAGTGTATCCACACATGTGCCATCAGCTAAGATGATTGTCATACCAGCCAAAGTATAAAAGGTATTATTCGCCACACCACAACACATGCCTGATGCATTATTTGCGGCGATCCCCCCAATTTTACAAGTGTTTATCGAAGCTGGATCGGGCCCTATTTTACGATGGTAAGGAGCTAGATATTGATTGGCTTGTGCGCCAATGACACCAGGTTGCAGTTTGATTTGTTGGCCGTCATTGATAATTTCATGACCGCGCCAATGTTCATCCAATAAAAGTAACACCGAATCACTGACTGCTTGGCCGGATAAGCTAGTGCCGGCAGCCCGAAACGTAACACTAACGTTATGTGTTTGGCTCGTCTTTAAGATGGATTGCATTTGTTCGATGGAACTGACTTTTAACACCAGTTGTGGGATTAATTGGTAAAAACTGGCATCCGTCGCATAGGCACGACGACGTGAGATATCATCAATCATTTGAGCTTTAGGCAAAATAGCTCGAATCGCATTAATATAAGCAGGGGCGAGTGATGACATAAATGGATTTCCAAAGGTTAACGTAGGTGCCAGAGTGACTGGATCTACAAAAAAGCTAATGTACTCAATATACGCCGAAATAATACACAAAATAAGAGCAAGAGATGAAAATAACTGTTTCCAAAATTGATATAATATACGATAGTATTATATAAGATATGCTTACTAATAAAGGTGATTTTCATGCAAGCAAAGGCGGATGACATTTTTTTATTCGTTCAGGTGGTAGATGCTGGTTCTTTTTCGAAAGTGGCACAGTTACTTGAGATCACAAATTCAGTCGTCTCAAAACGTATCGCACGCTTAGAAAAAGCCCTGAATATGCAATTACTGTATCGCTCAACTCGAAAGCTGAGCCTAACGGATGGTGGTAAAACCCTTTATGCCAAAGCTAAGGTCGCTCAAGATGCATTGCAAGAAGCACATGACGCAGTGTGTGGTTATAGTGACTCTATTAGTGGCAAAATTAAAATTACCGTTCCATCGGTTTCAGCACGTTTGACCTTAACTACAGCGATTGCGGAGTTTTGTCGTTTATATAAAGAAGTGACGATAGAAATGATCATTGATGATCGGTTTGCCAATTTAATCGAGGAAGGCTATGACTTAGCTATTCGAACTGGTTATTTGGAAGATTCTAGTCTGTTAGCACGACGCTTAGTGGATTCGCATTGGGTCATTGTCGCTACGCCGCAATACCTTAAACAGCAAGGCATACCAGAATCGAGCAATGAACTTAAATTCCATAATTGTTTAACGTATAAATACAACGAAGCACAGCCAAATCATTGGCGCTTTTTGAGCGCAGAGGGAGAATATACAGAAGTGGTTCAAGGTAATTTTGTGGCCAATGATCTCAACGCATTGCATCAAGCAGTATTAGCGGGGTTAGGGATCGCCTATTTACCTAGAGTACTCGTCTATGATGATTTGCAAAATGGCGAATTAACCCAGTTACTCTCAGACCAAACGGCGAAGCGTGTTGGTATTTATGCGGTCTATCCTAAGATGCGTTCACCTGACACTAAATTAAAGTTATTGATTGAACATTTACGTAAAGCGTATTTGTCTAAAGAAAATAAGTTTTCAGCTGTATAGTTTTATCATGTTTAAATCTTAAACGAACGTCTTACACTAAGAAATTTAGGCAAAAAAAACTGGTGCGATAGGCACCAGTTTGATGATTAACTTCAATGCTACAGCTGTAGCAATACAATTATCTTAGAAAGCGAACTGAGCTGATAACTGGAAGTATGCAGAGCTTAAGTTTAAGTTTTGATCTTCTACTTTATACTCACCTAATTCAACACCATACTTTAATTTAGGTGTGACGTTAGTCATTAAGTTAACACCCCAGTGTGAGCGGTCGTTGTCTGCAATATCAGACTGGCCATTACCGTAGAATACAGTTGAACGAGTTGAATCGTTCCAGAAATGACGGTATGAAACAGTATAAGCTAAACCACTTTCAACTTCTGTCTCGCCTTGATCGTTC
>Ga0233438_10001081_pt1 | contig 31161 bp, 34 predicted proteins | sample SI_123_September_FD_182720 | JGI IMG/M metagenome (GOLD analysis project Ga0233438, IMG submission 182720) | Seawater microbial communities from Saanich Inlet, British Columbia, Canada - SI_123_September2016_10_MG | ecosystem: Environmental > Aquatic > Marine > Inlet | place: Canada: British...
CCACAAAGTCAAACGTAAAATGTCGCATTCTGCCTATTTAGGTGATTTGCTGGTCACTGGCTACTCTCTTTTTAGTCGGAATCGAATGCTAGGGACAATGATCGGAAAGGGATATACTGTCAAGTCAGCAATGACAGAAATGACTATGATCTCAGAAGGATATTACGCCACACATACTGCACACTTATTAGCAAAAGAGTTTGATAAAAAATTTCCTATTATAGATGCTGTCTATCAGATTTTATACGAGAAAAAGTCGGCCAAAAAACTAATGGCTAAAATCGCAGAAGGGCTTGACTAGTCGGCAGACGAAAACTGCTTTAAAAAACGCAAATCATTCTCATAAAACATCCGAATGTCCTCAATCCCGTAAAGCAACATCGCCATACGCTCAAGACCCATTCCAAAGGCGTAACCAGAATATTCTTCTGGATCGATATTGCAATTTTTGAGCACGTTGGGGTCAATCATTCCACAACCCATGACTTCCAACCAACCCGTCCCTTTCGTGATCCGATAGTCTGCTTCTGTTTCTAACCCCCAGTAGATGTCAACCTCCGCACTGGGTTCAGTAAACGGAAAATAAGAAGGGCGTAAACGAATTTTGGATTTGCCAAAAAGTGATTTGGTAAAATATAAAAGGGTTTGTTTGAGGTCAGCAAAAGAAACATTTTTGTCAATATAGAGACCCTCGACTTGATGGAAAACACAGTGTGATCGAGCCGAAATATCTTCGTTGCGAAACACACGCCCAGGCGAAAGCGTACGCATCGGAGGCGTGTTTGCTTCCATGTGACGCACCTGTACCGATGATGTGTGTGTGCGTAACAGTATATCAGGGTTTGTTTGCACAAAAAATGTGTCTTGCATATCACGGGCAGGATGATGTTCCGGAAGATTGAGTGCCGTAAAGTTGTGCCAATCGTCTTCAATCTCTGGGCCAGCAGATAGAGTGAATCCAATACGAGAAAAAATATCAATCACTTGGTTTCTCAAAATAGAGATCGGGTGAAGTGCTCCCACTTCGATCGGTTGACCGGGTCGTGAAAAATCTGTTGTCGTTGTTGATTTGTTTTTCGGGCCTGTCCCTTGTTTGCTTTCTTCAAGCTTGGCAGTCGCTGCCATTTTTAGGGCGTTGATTTGCTGGCCAAAAGCCTTTTTCTGATCGTTAGGAACGTCTTTAAAAGCTGCAAAAAGATCAGTGAGGATTCCTTTTTTTCCTAAAAATTGGATGCGAAAGCTTTCGATTTCAGCTGCGTCTGTTGACTGAAAGGCTTCGACTTCTGCGAGATGTGCTTTGATTTGATCGATCAAGTGTTCCATATACAGTGCAAAAATAAGGCTTTCGGTTTAGTCCATCTAAGAGCAAGGACGAAAAGTGTAAACAGATTGCAAATCTTCGTTGTACCTTTGTGCTGTGGAGATCAACTATTTAGATTTAATTTTTGGTGGACTTATCCTATTTGGAGCGTTTAAGGGTTTTCGAAAAGGGGTGATCGTCGAGCTGGCGTCCCTCCTCGCTTTGGTCTTGGGAATCTATGGCGCCATTCAGTTCTCTGGCTTTGTAGCAGATCAACTCGTAGTCTATATCGATTGGGACAAGCGCTATGTAGATTTGGCTGCTTTTGGACTGACTTCGATTGCCATTATTTTGGGGGTTTCCCTTCTTGGAAAAATACTGACTTCCCTCGCCAAACTGGTCATGCTCAATGGTATCAACCGGATGCTTGGTTTGTTGTTTGGAGGGATGAAACTCGCTGTCTTTTCAGGAGTGATTTTAATCTTTTTGATGAAAGCCAACGCACTATTTGGGTTTATCCCCACCGAAATCATCGAACAGTCATTGCTTTGTGACTCCCTTCTCGGCCTTGGGGAGTGGATTTTTGATTATGTGCCAGAAGGCAAGGCGCAAATCGATGGACTACTAGAGGGCTAGAATGCAATCCGCTGCACATCGCTTTGGGTAAGCCAGCCAACCGTGCCATTGGCCAATCGCACCTTTACCCATTGCTCGACTTGGTCTTCTACCCTGACCTTAGTGCCTTCATGCAGTTGCACCAAAATCTCAGAACGCAAGTTGGGCTCGGAACGGAAGTCGGTCGTTTGCGCAAAAATAATTGCTTCGGACTGCTGTGCGTCTCGGGCTTGCCTATCCAAAGCCAAGCCAAAACTGCTAACACTCAGCACCACCAACAATAGCGACAGGACAAAAAACTGACGTTTCTGCCGAGACTGCCGGCTTTGCAAATACACCGCAAAAGCCAAACACGCCAATGCCAATAACCCAATCACCAATCCACTCCACAGCGGGAGAGGTATAGCACCTGAAATATTCTTGATAAACAAATCAAAGGCATTTGGTGGTAACTGTTCAATAACGTCTATGGTCATGTTTTGGGCAAAGCGCAAGTTGTGCTGGATGTCCTCGTTTGTGGGGTCGAGTAACTGTGCCTTTTCATAGTTGAGGATACTCGGGGCAATGCGGTTGAGCTTATAGTGAGCGTTACCCATATTAAAGTACAATTCAGAAGAATGCAGTCCGATCTGAACAATGGAATCATAGCCTGCTAGCGCCTGCTCATAGCTGCCGAGATTGTAGTTTTTGTTGGCCCGTGAAAATATAGAATCTGGGTTTTGTGCTTGCAGTTGCACCGCCAGTAAGAACAAAAAAATCATGGGCATTCGCATCCTACAATTGTTTATCGATTTGTGTTATCATTTTGGCGGTATTGGCATAGTCTTGCTTCATCGCCTTGACAGAGGACGGAGTATAGCGCGCAAACTCACAGTTTTCGAGCACCGACACAAAGTCGTTTACCAAGGGTTCTTCTACCCCGATTTGAGACAGGATGTTTTTGATTTTTTCTTTGCTAAAATCAGCCGTTTCCATTTTGAGTTTGGCTTTGAGGTAGTTGTGCAAAGCACGTTCCAGAGCTACATAAAATTCTTCAGAATTGTTGAGGTTTCGTTTGGCTTCAGACAGGTATTTTCGAGCCATTCGATTGGCAGTTCGCATTCGTACCCCATCTGTGTCGCCCAACTGTTTGCGTAGGCGACGGGCATAAATCGCAAAAAGCAAAAGCAGCCCTAAGGGGGATATCCACAACCCATAAAACATTGACGACCCAAAAAAGACCGAAGGAGTGATCGCAACAAAAGAGGTGTCTAGAGCAATAAATTTAAACGGGGTGTCGATCGACACTGCTGCTGATGGTGTCGTGGGGTTCGCCGATCGGTTGAAGGACGGGCCTTCGGTGACATCCACCAGTTGTTCGGCAGATTTTACCGTTTGATAGCTTTTTGTTTTTGGGTTGAAAAAGGAGAATTCAACAGCTGGGATGGGGTATTTGCCTTGATACTGAGGCACAAGCGTATAGCTCTGCGTTACGGAGCCACTCATTCCGCTCAAACTACTGCGAACGTTTTCGCTGCTTTCGGGTTCGTACCGCTCCAGAGCACTCGGTGTTTGGAGTTCGGGGAGTGTAAACAGCCGAAGGTTTCCTCTTCCTGAAACCTTGACCGTCGCTTGTAATGATTCGTTTGCTTTTAACTCAGGTTTGCTTGTGGTCACGTCGATAGAAAAATTTCCCACAGCCCCACTAAAACTATCTGGTTGCCCTTCCAACGGCAAGGGTGTAACGTTGATATTCAGATTTCCTGCCGAAACAAGCTTGGGTACTTGGGTGTATATCACACGCTGGAAAAAGTCTCGCCTACCAGTAGGCACATTGACCGTAACGTCCAAGCTCAAGGGGTTGATTTGCAACTTGCCTGCACGCTGTGGATAGAGTACAACCTTGCGCCATTCTACATAGTTATAACGTTCACCTTGAAAAATGGCAGTAGCCACATCTCTCTTCTGGATGTCCACGTTATAGGACCAAAAGTCGTTGTATTTAGGCATTTCCACTACATCAACATCGGTAGGCATGACATTTTGCGCGAAGTAAAGTTTATATACGATTGTAATGGGCTCATTCACATAAGGTTTTCTGTTAGAGACCTCCGCCACCAAATGCAATTTTTCATCTACGATATATGCTGGGTCGTTTGGATCTTTGGGCACCTCTACCGCCACGGTTACATTGATCGTAACTGGCGTAGTTTTAAATATATCCCCATTGTATTCGATTTGGGCTTGCTCTATATCAAAGACCCCTTGTTTGAGCGGTGTGAGAAAATAGGTGTAGGTCATGGAATAGGTTCGTTTCCCGTTGACAAACACATTGCTCACCGACTGCATTGGGCCAGAAACAACACGAAAGGAAGAAAAAGCAGGTGGACGGAAATTGTCTCCTGGTTTGTCGATTTTAAAGTCCACGCGCAGACGTTCATTCAGCCCAAGTTTCTTTTTACTGACAGACACTTCAAAGTTTATCTGCCCCCAACTCCATGCGGAAAAGAACAACAAAACAATAAACAATGTTTTTCGCATCATGCTACCAGTCTTTTTTGGATTTTGGCTTCACCGGCTTTGCCTTTTTCGCATTGACCTTGTCTTGGACTTTCTTCTCTTCGTTGTTCATCGCCTTTAAGAGGTTTTGAATTTGCTGAGGAGAGAGTTTTGTCGGCTGACCTTTAGAGTCTTGCTCTTCTTTAGGGTTTTGTTTTTTGTCGGACTCGTTCTTTTTATCATCCTGCTCATTGCCATTTTTGTCTTGGTCTTTCTCGTCCTCGCCTTCATCTTTAGGCTCCTCTTTTTTGTCGTCGCCTTTCTTATTGTCTTTGTTGTTCTGCTCGTCTTTGTCCTTCTGATCTTGATCCTTTTTGTCCTGGTCTTTATCCTTGTCTTTGTCGTTGTTTTGGTCTTTTTTTTCCTGTTCCAAGAGCGATTTGGCTACCGCATAGTTGTAACGTGTTTGATCGTCATTTGGATTGTTTCGCAAGGCCTCTTTGTAGGTTTCAACAGCCTTGGCATACTCTTTTTTGTTCATAAACACATTCCCCATATTATGTAAGGCGCTGTGTTTTTCTGCTTTTGACTGGGCAGTCGTGGTGGCGGATTTATAGGCATTAAAAGCCTCGCCGTAGTAGGCTTCCTCAAAAAGAGTGTTCCCTAAATTGTGTTGGGCAATGGTGTTTTTTGGCGATCGAGAAAGCGCCTCACGATATTTTTTTTCTGCATTCGAATACGATTCCATGAGATGATATTCATTCCCCTCGTAGGTTAAATTATCTTCTGTTTTGGTCTCACTCGTCTGGGCAAATCCCAAAAGTCCTAAAAGAATAAAACTGTATGTTAGGAGGCTTTTTTTCATTTGTCGTTGAATAAGTTAAGGTTTCGTATCCATTTTGTCTTGCGGTCCAACAAAAATAAATCCAAGCAGATCAAAAACAAGCCAATTGCCAACAACCATTGGTATTGATCTTTAAATCGTACAAACTGTTTGGCTTCAAATTCGGCTTTATCCATTTCCAACAAGCGATTTGTGATGGCCGCAACAACCTCACTGGTGTTGTCGCCAAGCAAAAAGATTCCATTTGTGTTTTCTGCCACTTCTTTCAATATGGTCGTATTCATTCGAGTAATAACCACTTCGCCCTCTGCATCTTTTTTAAAGGTAGATGTCACCCCGTTTCGTTTGATTGGAATCACATCGCCTTTCTCTGTGCCCAGTGCAACCGTGAATATGGTAATTCCTTCTTCAGCGGCGGTTTTTGCTGCAAGCTCACCCCCTTCTTCATGGTCTTCACCATCGCTGAAGATACACAAAACACGATTGGTTTGGTTCTCATTATCAAAATAGGTTTTTGACAATTCAATGGCCTCCGCAATAGCCGTTCCCTGTGATGAAAGCATGTTGGTGTTGAGTGCTTGTAAAAACATTTTTGCAGACTCATAGTCTGTTGTAATGGGCAATTGCGGAACCGCACTTGCTGCATAGGCAATGATCCCAACACGATCGCCAGACAGTTTGTTGATCGTTTCAGAGACCAACCGTTTAGCCTTTTCCAGCCTGTTGGGAGCAATGTCTTCAGCTAGCATACTTTTGGACACATCGACTGCAAAGACCAAATCCACGCCTTCACGCTTTACTGTTTCGAGTTCTGTTCCCATTTTCGGATTCACCATCGCGAGTATAAGGGCAGAGATCCCAAGCAAGAGAACACCAAATTTTAAGTGGGTTTTAAATGCCGAGTGCCGTGGTGCCAAGGCCTCTAAAAGTACTGGTGATCCAAAACGCTTTTTTGCATTGCGCTTCCATACAAGCAAAAAGCTATAACCCATCATCATCAAAGGGATGAGGAGGAGGAAATAGAAATAATTTGGTGCGTCCCACTGTAACATTACACAATACTTTTATAAACGGTTACACGTAAAATCCACTCCAAAACCAATAGTAATAATCCACTCAAAATAAAGAAACGGAAATGTTCTTCGTAAGTGGTATAGGTGAACTCTTCGACCTCTGTTTTTTCAAGCTTATTGATCTCGTCATAAATAGAGGCCAAACGCTGATTATCTGTCGCACGAAAATAAACCCCACCTGTTTGTTCGGCAATGCTTTTTAGTAATTCCTCGTCGATTTCAACACGGGAAAGCCCATAGCGAAAAGTCCCGTCTCTTTTCATTGCAATGGGTGCCATCGCATTGCCATTACTCCCCAACCCAATCGTATACGTTTTAATACCATAGGATGCCGCAAGTCCTGCTGCAGTGGTTGGGTCAACAAAACCAGCGTTGTTTACGCCGTCTGTAAGTAATATAATTACCTTACTCAATGCTTTGCTGTCTTTAAGACGGTTGACAGCAGTCGCTAATCCCATTCCAATTGCTGTCCCATCGTCAATCACTCCGCGTTCATAATCGAGTAATGAAAGGGCGTTGGTCACCACTGCCTTGTCGCTTGTAATGGGCGTTTTGGTGTAGGACTCCCCGGCATACACAATGAGTCCAATTCGGTCATTGACTCGGTCGGAAACAAACGTTTTTGCGACTTCTTTGAGGGCCGCTAAGCGATTTGGTCGTAAATCGCGGGACAACATACTCGATGAAATGTCAATAGCCATGACAATATCAATTCCCTTTGTCGTTTTGGTTCTTGAAGATACATTGGATGTACGAGGTCGAGCTAACGCAATGATGAACAATGCAATCGCAAACAAACGAAGTACAGAAAGCAATGGGTATAAGCGCACCCAAACACTTGGGTTTTGTAATCCTTTTAACGACGACATGCGCAGCACACTGCGTTTGCTTTGTGGTTTCCAAAATAGCCAGGCTGCCAATAAGGGGAGTGCGGTCAACGCCCAGAGATAGAAACTATTCGCAAAGGAATAACTGTCAAATATCATTGTACTTCCGTTTTAAAATTGAATGAATCCACTAATCGTTCAATGATGGTTTTTGCATAACGGTCTTCTCGATTGCTAACAAATTCTATTTGTTGCAAGCCGCTATTCTCTGCAAAATAATAAACAAAATATTCTTTGCGAACTGTCTCTTTATTTTCTGTTGTCCAATCAAAAGATCCTGAAATGGTAACTCCTTTAACTCCACTTGGGGTTTGGTATTCGTCTTGTTTTTGGAAAATATTGGAGGCTCCAGCTGCTTCGAATATTTGAATGAGTTCTGTAGCACGTGCGTTTATGTCGATTTCGACATCTCCTTCTTCTGTGATTTGCTCCACTCGCAATGTTAAGGCAAAAGGGTCTTCTATATCTCCCAAGCGAAAGGTTTGGGTGTTTGGTTTTTCAGATGGAAATCTGGTGAGTATTTCTGGGGTTGTCATTCGAATTGGGGTAGCGCCGTAGGTGCTTGTCACCCATTCGTTGCTGAGTAGCGTCAGCGTTGGATTCCCCAACAAACGATCTTTGACTTGGTCAAAACCATAAACATAGGTAGCAACTCCAAAAGCTAACACAAACACGCTAGCCAATGAGATCCCCATAAACTTCCATTGTTTCTTTCGATATTGTTTTTGGAGTTCACGGCGGTAGGCCTCATCACGAAGCAACTCCTCTTCTGTTGGTTCGGGGATGGCCTCTTTGGTTTGCACCACCACCGACTCTATTGCAAACCGGTCCGAGGAAGCGTGATCTGTTCCTGGTGTTGCTTGGGCAAACTTCACCAAATCGGCAGTTTCCAACACATTTTTTAGGTTTGAAATTGTTTCTGGTTTTAATGCCAAGGTACCACCCTTACGCAACAATTCTAACTTTTGAATCAGCTCAGTCGTAGTGCTTTCTAGGGCATTGATGCTCGCATCCTCCTCAAGATATCCACGGACAATTGCTGTGAGGGATGAATAATATTGTTTGTAATCGTCTTGCGCAGCAAGGGTGTTTGCTTCGAGGGCCTTTAGCTTTTGTAGTGCACGGTCAAAAGGGGGTAGTTTTTGGCGACGTTTTTGAATTTTGTCTCTTGCGCGTCCGTATAACACATAGAGCCCGAGGAGGGTGCCCAAGAGTAAAAAAGCAAGGGTGTAAGGGCGCCACCAACCCGTTCTGTTTTTCTGTGTTTCAATAATTGGCTTGATGGGATGTAGGGGCTGCTTTAGGGTATCAACTTCCATGGTAAACACTTCCATTTTGAGAGAGTCTGTAAAGATGGATTTCCCGTCAACCAAAATCCTTTGCCGAGGAATGTGATAACTTCCAGAGTCAAATTGAATGAGGGTGTATGTGCGTTTCCAAAGGGCTTTGTCTAGCAATTTTTGGATATCCACTTTGGTCGTGTCAATGATTTCGAAGGGTAAGAAGGTTTGCCCTTGAGGGAAAATCACTTGGGCGGTTGAATCGGTTTGGACTTCAATTTGATATTGAATATCCTCTCCAATTGTCATCGCAATGGTGTCTAAGCTAACCGCAATGCGGGGTTGAGCAAGCACGAGAGCTGGCATAAACAACAAGAAGAAAATCCAGACTCTACCCACGATTTTTAAAATAAGCCAATAGTTTTTTTACGTAACTCTCATCGGTTCTACATGACAAGGCTCCTGCTCCACTTTTGCGAAATGATTCATCAAAATATTGTAAGCGCTCCTTTGTGTGTTTTTGATGCTCTCTTTGCAGTTTCCTCGATCCCGTATGCACCAAACGATAATTTCCTGTTTCTTGGTCGACCATTGGAACCAATCCCAAATTGGGGAGTTGTTCTTCGTGTTTATCATAAATACGAATGCCCGTCAGGTCGTGCTTTTTGGACGCTATTTTTAAGTTTGTGGCATATCCCTCATCCATAAAATCAGAAAGCATAAAGGCAATCGCTCTTTTCTTTTGAACATTGGCCATGAACTTCAGCGCTTCCGAGATGTTTGTTTTGTTGCTTTTCGGAGTAAATTCGATCAACTCACGAATGATTCTCAAAATATGTGATTTTCCTTTTTTGGGCGGAATAAACAACTCTATTTGATCTGTAAATAAAATCACTCCTACCTTATCGTTGTTTTGTAAGGCCGAGAAGGCGAGTGTGGCAGAGATTTCGGTGAGATAGTCTTTTTTAAACTGTTCATGTGATCCATACATGGACGATCGACTCACGTCGACCAATAACATAAGTGTGAGCTCGCGTTCCTCCTCAAAAACCTTGACAAAGGGTTCATTGTAGCGGGCGGTTACATTCCAATCAATGGCACGAACATCATCTCCAAATTGATATGGTCGAACTTCGCTAAAAGTCATCCCCCGACCCTTAAAGGTGCTATGGTATTCGCCGCCAAAAATATGATTGCTCAGACGGCGTGTTTTGATTTCGATTTTACGAACCTTTTTAAGGAGAGCCTTTGTATCCATGCTGTCGTTTGGTTTGGTGTCAGTCGTCGATGACTAGGGAACCTCTACAACGTTTACAATGCGGTTGATGATGTCTTCAGAAGTAATGTTTTCTGCCTCCGCTTCATAAGTAATACCAATACGGTGGCGTAGCACATCGTGTACCACTGCGCGGACGTCTTCAGGAACGACATAACCACGACGTTTGATAAAAGCATAGCATTTCGATGCTGTTGTCAAATTGATACTTCCACGTGGCGATGCCCCAAAACTGATCAGTGGTTTGAGGTCTTCCAAACCATATTGCTCTGGATAACGTGTAGCAAAAATGAGATCAATGATATACTTCTCAATTTTTTCGTCCATATACACCTCGCGGGCTGCTTTTTGGGCTTTGATCACTTGAGCCGTAGTAACAACTGCTTTGATTTTGTTTGTCACACCACTCATGTGGGCGCGCACGATTTGTTGCTCATCTGATTTGCTTGGGTAGTCAATGACCACTTTTAGCATAAATCGATCGACTTGCGCTTCGGGAAGTGGATAGGTTCCTTCTTGCTCAACAGGGTTTTGGGTTGCCATGACCAAGAATGGTGGTTTGAGCGGAAAACTCTCGTCTCCAATCGTGACTTGCTTTTCCTGCATTGCTTCAAGCAATGCCGACTGTACTTTAGCAGGGGCACGATTAATCTCATCGGCCAATACAAAGTTCGCAAAAACAGGTCCTTTTTTAATACTAAAGTCATTTTCCTTGATGTTGTAAATCATCGTTCCGACAACATCGGCAGGAAGTAAGTCGGGGGTGAACTGCACCCGACTAAAAGATGCCTTAATCGCCTTACTTAAAGAGTTGATTGCTAGGGTCTTTGCTAGTCCAGGCACTCCTTCCAGTAGGATATGTCCTTCGCCCAATAGACCAATCAGTAACCGTTCCAGCATATGTTGCTGACCAACAATTACTTTTCCCAACTCAATATTGAGAAGATCCACAAATGCACTTTCTTTTTCAATTTTTTCGTTTAGAGATTTGATATCCACTTGTGTGTCGTTCATGTCGTAAAAATTTTTGTTCGAAAATAAAGGTTGTAAACAAGGGCTGCAAGTTGATTAAAAAAATAAACTAAATCTGTTAATATTTGGTTAAAAACAACGCATTTAGTCTTTTTTTTATTGAACACACACTTTATTGCTAAGTCTAAACCGAACTCCAATGATCAACTCGAATATAAAAAACTTTATCCGTGTCATTATTAAGCAAGGAAAACCACTAATTATGTGCCAAGAATATTATACCTTTTTTGTAGTCATTCTATGTTTGTTAGAGTCTATATTTTATTTGAACTAAAAAGTAAACCCGAATTGATCGGAAAACAAATAACTGAAAAAGACAACCGTGATGTTTTAATCATTACAAAAGCTGTTTTCGAAGTCCTACATCCGTTTTAAGAGGTGAAAACGTTGAGTGCCAGAAAGGTGTAAGGTTTTGTTGTTGTTTTAAACACTAATCCAATAGGTGATTTTGTATTTTTAGTGGTAAACTTGTTAAAGACTTTACCCGATGATCAACAAACGCTTATTGGTAAAAAACTTACTGGCTCACAATGATGAGAACAGTTTTTATGACAAAAAGCTACAGCTCAACTTGGGAAACAAAGAGGGTAAGGCCAAGTTTCTCAAACACATCTGTGCGCTTTCCAATTCCAACCCCAAAAACAACTCGTACATCGTGGTCGGAGTGATGGACACAGACAATCTGATTGTTGGTGTTGATTTTTTTGATGATGCCAAGCTCCAAAACCTAATCAATGCCTATCTCGAAAACCCGCCCTTAGTGCTTTACGAAAACATCCATTTTCCTCACTTGCCAGAGGGTAAAGTCGTTGGTTTGGTAACGATCAAGCCCACTGCCGAGTTGACTTCCCTTCGAAAAAACATTTGGAAATACTATGGGGGGTCTGTTTTTTTTCGTGAAGGCAGCACCTCTACGCCCCGAGCGTTTGATGTCGAAATCAAAGACATCAATACCGTCGTTGTCAGAGAAATCGAAAAACATGCTCAAAATAATATCGAACTCACACTCGACGGAGTTGTCGATTTTGTACAACAACACAATGATGGCCTTAACCCTCAGTACAAAGTCTTTAAAGAATCCTTTGTTGTTTGCTGGGCAGGGTTGGAAAAAAAGGTGAAAAGCAAACGCTATTACTCACGCGTAGATGTTGAGTTGATCAACGAGCATGTCAAATTGTTTTATTCCACTTATGATGAGGTTGAAATTCGTTTTGACAACAACTCTTTTCAATTGATAGAATATGTGCGGCTTGGTTTACATGATGCATATAAATACTATCCATTAGAGCAAATTGTACTTCATTTTGAAAACAACGGCAGCTATCATATGAACACCTCCTTTTTGTTTGAGCCTCCCATTTTTGAGAAAAAACTCTTGCATCATATTATGAATACTCAAAAGGTCCTTGCCCAAAAGCTCTTGACCAAAACAACACTATCAAAGGCAAAACTTAAGGAAATTGAGAACTTATCGCCCACTTTAATGTTGTGTTATCTCAATGGTTTTCAAGATGCCAAAGAGTTGCTCTTTGAAATCCAAAACAAACTAAAAACGATGAGCTCTCGAGCTTACCAAAATCATAAAGATTCGTTGCGAATTTTGCGTAAAATCAAATACCATTAAGTTCTTTGAACGCCTACCGATTTTTCTCTTGTGTAGCATAAAAAAAGTTGGCTACTTCTTGCGGAACAAGGTCACTGATTTCTTGATTTGCTTCGAGTTTTTGACGAATAATGGTTGCAGAAATCGAAATCAAAGGGTCTTCTAACAAGGTCCGTTTGTCTGAAGCCTTAGGCAATGTTGAGCCTTCGCGAGGATAAATCATTAGCTCGTGTGAAAGCATTTCCTCCGCACCTTGCCAGGTTTTCATTTGTGCAAAAATATCTGCCCCCATAAGTAGCGTGTGGGTGTCTTTGCCTGGTAAAACACCTAAATGATGTAAGGTGTTGATGGTGTAGTTTGGGCGTGGTAAGTGGAACTCTACATCGCTACAAACCATCGCCTCCTCATTAGCAACAACCCTAGAAACTAAATCGAGACGTTGACTTTCAGGAAGAAGGTCAACTTCTCTTTTGAATGGGTTTTGAGGACTAACAACAAAGACCACTTGGTCAATTTTTTTTGTGTTGAGTGCCGATCGAGCAACATGAAGGTGTCCCAAGTGAATAGGGTTAAAGCTTCCAAAAAATAAGGCTGTTCGTTTCATGATACAATAAATTGACTAACAAGCTGTTGAAGTTCGACGTCTGCATCTTCGAGGGTGTCGTTTTCAACGATGTGATCAAACTTTGTTGCCAACATCATTTCTTTTTCAGCCTTACTCAGACGCATCTCTAAGCTTTTTTTGGATTCTGTTTTACGCTTGATCAAACGTTCTTTTAAAGCTTCCAAGCTTGGTGGTTGGATGAAAATCGTAATTGTTTGATTGGGAAATAGTTTTTTAATGTTTAATCCGCCCTCTACATCAATATCGAAAATGACATGTTTCCCGAGCTTCCAGAGGCGTTCAACCTCCGAACGAAGGGTGCCATAAAAAATGGTCGGGTAGACTTCTTCATACTCTATAAAATCGTTTTGCAATATCTTTTCTTGAAAAGCAAGGGGGGAAAGAAAAAAGTAGTCTTTGCCTTCTTGTTCGTGCGATCGTGGCTTGCGAGAAGTTGCAGAAACAGAAAACGCCAGTGAAAGAGAGTCGTTTTTCAATAATCGTTTTGCAAGGGTCGTTTTGCCACTTCCCGAGGGTGCCGACAAGACGATACATTTTCCTTTGTTCATTTACAATACATTGAGCAGTTGTTCTTTGATGCGCTCAAGGGCATCTTTCATCCTGACAATCTCTTTTTGCATCGCAGCATCATTTGCTTTGGAGCCAATGGTATTGATCTCACGGCCCATTTCTTGTGCAATAAACCCTAGTTTTTTGCCTTTGGCAATCGCATCATTTTCCATCACCTCTCGGAAATAAGAAAGGTGTTGACCTAAACGTACAATCTCTTCGTTGATGTCAAGTTTTTCAAGGTAGAAAATCAATTCTTGTTCAAAACGGTTGCTGTCAACATCGATCGCCAATGCTTTTAAATTTTCTTGTAATTTGGATCTTACTTGTTCTAGTCGCTTACCCTTTTTGGTGTCGACATCATGTAGCCCTTGACCAATATTTTCGATCTGATTACTAAGGTCTGTGGCCATTGCCTGACCCTCTGTCTTTTGATAATTGACGAGGTTTTCAATGGCCGCATTGACAAGTCCAAATACTTCTTTTTTTTGCTTTTCGTCTGGAGAAGTCTCTGCCGACTGCAGGGCATCCGGAAGACGGGTAGCAATAGGTAGCAGTTCTGCTGGTGTGGCATGTGCAATCTCCCCTAGTTGTTGGATATACGCCGTAATAACCTCTTTGTTTAGCTCAGATGCTGCTGCTAGACCGTGATGCTTAATGTGTAAATTTATATCAACTTTCCCCCGAAGAAGTTGGGGTTTTACGGCCGCTCGAACTTCTTCTTCCCATACACGATAATTGTAGGGTATGCGTAGATTTAGTTCAAGATTTTTGCTGTTAAGTGCTCTGATCTCCACCGAAATGGTGACCTCTGGCGTTTCGTATTCAGACCGTCCAAATCCGGTCATTGAGCGTATCATAGTACCACTTTGGGCAAATGTACGAAATCAGAGGTATTTTGTGTCAAAAGTTATTCGTCCACACAGGAAGGCGTGTCCGAATCGATATCTTCATAACGGTTTAGCGCGACCACAAGGTCTGATCCATTATACGTTTTTGTGATAATTCCTCTAATCGAAACACCTTCTGAAGGGATCGGCATATCGGAGAAGTCTGCAAATCTGCTCGTTTCCAATAGAAATGTGGTTATCGTGTCTGCTGCACACTGGTTGATTTCTCGTTTGGTGTCATACCAATCTTTTGACGCAACCAAAGGATGACCGAGATCTTCTTTTAAAAAATGGACTGAGCGAAGCGTGACAAACATTCCTATTTTTTCATCCGTTATCTCGGCTAATGGTAGAATTGTTTCCGCAACATCTTCTGTCGTTTGGCTACGCAAAATATGATTGACCCCTTGCCCTTCTGAAATTGCAGTTAGCTCATCATTATCGCTGCCTCCTCCAATGCCAACAACCCCATCCCCTGTGTTCACTTCGCCCACATACAGCCTAGAAAGATTGATGTAAACCTCTCGTCCAATGTTGAATTTGTTGTGCAATGCCTTTCGGTCAATAACCACTTTAATGCCTTGTGAAGGCAATGATGCGTCATCTTGCAAATAAATTTCTTTATAAAAGTTTCCCGATTCGTCCGATGAAACCACGTAGCCTTTAGTCGCCAACTGGTTCGTATATTTACCCCATATTAAAAATAAAGGTGTGTTAGATTTAAGTAAAGAAGATAAAGATAAGTTAGGAAAAGAAATCAATGAGGAATTATCAACCACTACTCAATTAATGAGAGCTCAAAATATGAGATTGAGAAGGAATATGGATAGAGACTTTAGGGGTTTTAGAGGAGATGAAACAATAAAGGATTTTGAAAAACACCTTAAAGAATTAGGTGAAGAATCAAGAACAAAAACTCCTGATTGGAATATAGGGGTAGCTATATTAGTAAGTATTTTATCATTTTTTACAGTCGCATTTACAATGGGTTCTCCCCTCTTTTTTGTTAGTGCTATATTGGCTGTCATCCCACTATTATATGTAGGTATTAACAAAGAAAGAAATGAAAAGATAGCTTCAAAGGAGAATAGGATAACTTATATTAAAACAAGGATTAAGGAGTTGAAAGAAAATGGAGAAAAGTAATACACAGGTGGTTTGGCTACCCAGGCTACCTTTTCGCCTCCGTGGGCTGGAATCGTCGCATCACCGTCTTTTACTCAACGATATTGAAATGAATAAACTCCATACAGGTCGTCCGCAGTGGTCGAACTGGGGCGGTTTAAACGATGTGATGCGAAACCAAACCTTTACCCAAAGTATGCACCCTTTATCGTCTCATTTCGGCGGATTGATTGGCAGCACAAATATTAGTACACAGGCTTCAAATTTTCGAAGAGGAAGTCGAGTGACGTATTCATTTTCGAACCGTAGCTACCAAAACCGAGCGTTAATAAGCCACAGCTCTGGAATGCGCGAAAACGGCTGGGGTTACGTGACTGCTTTGGGATTTCGAAGAGGGCTTTCGGGATTTCAAGAAAGCACCTTTTATGATGCTTTTTCTTTGATGTTGTCAATGGATAAAATCATCAATTCGTTACACACATTAAACGGGACTATTATTTACACACCGGTTCGTCGCGGGAAGGGGTCTTCACATACTCAAGAAGTCGGGGGTGTTTCGCCCTTCTTTTTTAATTACACCTAAAGGACGTTATAAAGGATACCCGTTTCGAAGTTTTTCTAACGGTGCTTTTACCGGCGGCTACAGTGATCACTTTCCCGTTTACCTATATATATTATTCGAAAAAAAGAGACTATCAATTAAACAATGCTTTGAGCTCCGTCGCATCGTCTGGCAGCAGCTTTCCTGCCAAAATCAGACTGAGTTGGTGGCGGCGCAACGCCGCATCAAAACGCGTTTTTTCTAATTCTGTTTCAGGCACTACTGGGGGGACCGCTATTGGTTTTCCTTGCTCATCAACTGCCACAAACGTATAGATAGCCTCGTTCACTTTCTTGCGCTGATCGGATACACTGCTTTGCTCAATCCACACATCAATAAAGACCTCAATAGACGTGCTAAACGACCGAGACACTTTGGCTTCTAAAGTCAATACACTCCCCAAAGGAACTGCTTTGCTAAAGTGAACATGGTTCACAGACACTGTAACCACCGTTTGATCAGCGTGCCGTTCTGCGGCAATGCAAGCCACTCGATCCATTCTTGATAATAATTCTCCTCCAAAAAGGTTTCCTAAATGATTGGTGTCGTTTGGCAACACCAAGTCGGTCGAAATAGTTTTGGAGTTCGAAGGCGTTTTAGGGTTCATGGCCTAACGCTTTAACATCCATGCATCAGAGATATACGAACGCTGCACTTTTCGTAGAAAGTCGATCGCATCACGATGATCTACACGGCTGCCCAAAGCTACCATGTGCAAACCGCTCTTATTTGGGGACAACTTTTGAGCGTTGACGTATCCCTGTCCCTGTAGTTGTTTGAGAAAACGATTTGCATTTGCTTCAACTGCAAACGCACCTCCAATAACGTGAAATTGCTCCTGAGGAATTGTATTGATGGAAAGTGATGGAAGTTCTCCCAAATCAAAAACCGCTTCATGCACTTCCTGTTTCGCCTCCTCACGCAATTGCTCTTCTTGCGCAATATGTTGGTCTTGGGAATAATCGTTGTAAGTTGTTAACCCAGCATAGCCAACCACAACAGCAATCGCAGCAGCAGCTACGTGATTTAAAGGATTTTTGGTTTGCGACTGACTTTGTTTTTTGTCTTCCGAAAAATCAATCACCTTAGGTGTCCCTTTAAGGAGTTTCGTTCGGTCCACTTTTTGAGCCTTAACTGGAAATAACCCAAAAGAATCCGCTAAGTGGTTGTGGTCTTTTGAAGGGGTAAAAACCATGTTTTTTTCTGCATTGAGATGGACGTGCCCCAAACGCTCTAGGTTAATTTTTTTGCCATTATGTAACATCGCTTTCCAGCCAACAACCTCTTTGTGGATCAAGCGAACGGCCTGCTCATAACTTGTTTGTTGGTCAATTGAAACTGCATTGGCAAGTAGCCCATCATTCGATTGCAATTGACTATTAAAAGAAATTTGTTTTGTTGGCGGATAGATCTTTTCGTTTTTTGTGTCAATCTTTGCTGATGTTGGTGTCCCTAAAAACGCACCAAAACCTGGCACGGTGACACAATCGTATCGATAAAGTAAGTGGCTGATGTGTTTGGTTAGTTGCATATTCAAAAATAATACTTTTTTTATGTTTTCCCATTTGAATCTTTCAAATTCAATAGGTTTATTAATTTAGCACAAATCCCCAAATAATGAAAGACTCCCCTGCTTTATTTTCATTACTCTCTCATCCTGGTATTAGTTCGCCAATTGCTCGTCAGTTAATTCATCAATTTGGAAGTGCGGAAGAGGTTTTTAATCGGCATCAAAAAAACAGATCCGTGCCTGATGGAGTCCGAAAAAATCTATGGCAGAAAATCAATGTGAAAAATGTTCGTCAAAAAGCAGATGACAATTGGAAGAAGATCGAAAAAAACAAAGTGCAATATATGGACTTTAGAGACGAGGATTTTTCCATTCATCTCAATCACATTTATGATGGCCCTCTTTTGCTGTTTTACAAAGGTGAGCGATTCCCCAAAGCGACCAAGACAATCTCCATAGTGGGCACACGAACTCCAACCAAAGACGCTTTATCTCTTACCGAAAAGTTTATCGACACCCTTAAAATCGTTCGCCCAATTATAGTCTCTGGCCTTGCCGAAGGAATAGACATTTGTGCTCATCGTGCAGCACTAAACGCGGGGCTAAAAACCTATGCTTGTCTCGCCCATGGGGTTACTCAATGTTATCCATCATTTCATCAAAAAACAAAATCTAAAATTGAACAACAAGGAGGTTGTTTAACGGAGCACGCTCTTGACTCTACCATACATCCTGGATATTTTATAAGACGAAACCGAATTATAGCTGGCTTGTCACACGCCACAATTGTGATGTCATCTCGCTTGCGAGGCGGTGCAATGGTAACTGCGCGCATGGCCTTTGATTATAACCGTACGGTTTTTGCGGTTCCTGGAACACCCAACTACCCTACTCATTTGGGGTGTAACCAGTTGATCAAAAGAGATATTGCACATTTGCTCGACAACCCTGAAGATGTTCTTAAAATAATGGGGTGGAGTCCCGAACCTGAAGATTTGGTTACACGTCAAACAGGCTTGTTTCAGACACTAAATGAAGAGCAAAAAACAGTGTTAGAATGTTTGAATCAATCCCCAAAACACATTGATCTAATTGCTCTTGAAGGCAAGTGCCCTGTCGGAAAAGCAGCATCTTTACTTTTTGAATTAGAAATGATGGGGCTCGTTCGGCCAATGGCGGGAAAGCACTTTAAAAAGTGTTAGCTAAATCCCAAACGACTTCTAACACGTGCAAGTACAGGGGCTGCAATTTGTTGTGCTTTTTTAGCACCTTGTTGTAAAGTTTCTTCCATCTTTTCGGGCTGTTCCATCAATTCGTCAAAGCGAGTGCGAGGCGATGAAAACTTTGTGAGCAAAGCCTCGAAAAGGGCTTGTTTTGCATGGCCATAGCCAAAACCACCTGCCTCATACTGTTTGCGTAATTGCTGGGTTTCACTCTCTGTTGATACCATGCTGAACAGTGAAAAAACAGTACAGTTGTCTGGGTCTTTGGGTTTCTCCAATGGCGTACTGTCCGTGGCGATTGCCATCACCTGTTTTCGTAGTTTTTTTTCGGGCAAAAAGACGTCAATAATATTGTTCTTTGATTTACTCATTTTTCCACCATCTGTCCCCAATACATACATGTTTGATTCTCGCAATACGGCATCTGGAAGCACAAAGGTGTCGCCGTATTGAGCATGAAATCGATTGGCAACATCTCTTGTCATTTCTAAGTGCTGAAGCTGATCTTTACCAACCGGAACTTGATCGGCATCATAGAGCAATATGTCAGCCGCCATCAGCATTGGATAGGTGAAGAGACCTGCATTTACGTCCTCCAATCGTTCTGATTTGTCTTTAAAGGAGTGTGCCAAACTAAGTCGGCTGTAAGGAAAAAAGCAATTTAAATACCACGCCAATTCGGTGACTTGTGACACATCAGACTGACGATAAAAACATGTTTTTTTAGGGTCTAGGCCACATGCAAGCCAAGCCGCCGCTGTGGCATAAGTGTTTTCTTTGGTTTTTTCGGCATCCTTAATTTGTGTTAACGCATGCAAGTCAGCAATGAACAAAAAAGATTCTTCTTTACTTTGATTTGCCATCTCTATAGCGGGTAATATCGCGCCGAGTAGATTACCCAAATGTGGGGTCCCCGTACTTTGGATTCCTGTTAAAATGCGAGCCATGTTTTTTCTAGGTTTTACTCTTTTACAAAGGTAAGTGTTTTGGTTTATCTTCAAATTAGTACTTTTAGCCCATGCTGAAATTTATTCAGAAAGGGCTTTACGGTCTTTGGAATGTTTGGTTTTATGTCTTGGCCTGCTTTGGCGTTATCATCTGTTTACCTATACTTATCGTCGCTCTACAACGAGAGTCCTGGTATCGATACGTGTTTTGGCTTGGACGGAACGTTTGGTCGCCAATTATCCTTTATGGAATGGGGTTTTGGCCAAAGTTCTCATATTATCAAAAACTCGACAACAACAAAAGCTACATGTTTGTAGCCAATCACTTGAGTATGATTGACATTATGTTGATGTTGATGGTTGTCAAAAATCCTTTTGTGTTTGTTGGAAAAGCAGAGCTACAACGACTTCCCATTTTTGGGTACATCTACAGTCGGGCGGCAGTGCTTGTCGATCGTGATAGCGCAAAAAGTAGAAAAAGTGTTTACTCCAATGCACAACGAAAGATCGATTTAGGCTATAGCATGTGCATCTATCCAGAAGGTCTTGTTCCAAGCCCCGATGTGTACCTCGCGCCTTTTAAAAATGGTGCTTTTAGTCTTGCAATACAATACCAAATTCCTATTATTCCCATCACACTGCCCGATTGTAAAAAGCGCTTTCCCTTTCAGTTTTCTTTTAACTATTGGGTGGGAAGTCCAGGGATTCTTCGGGCAACTGTCCACCCCGCAATAGACACCAAGGGCTTAACGTCAAAAGACATTCAATCGTTAAAAGAAAAGACCTATCAGTTCTTTAGTGATCAATTAGAAAAGGAAGGGTATTCTTAGCTATTCTTCTTCTGTGTAGCTTTGACGAATTTTTGTTTCGATTTCCTCCGCAAGTTCCATGTTGTCTTCCAGTAGCTTGATGACGGATTCACGTCCTTGACCAAGCTTGGTGTCTCCATAGCTAAACCAAGAGCCGCTTTTTTGAATGATTTCTTGCTCGACTCCAATGTCCAATATCTCACCGTTTTTGGAAATTCCTTTTCCATAAATAATATCAAATTCGACCTTTTTAAAAGGCGGGGCAACTTTATTTTTAACGACTTTAACACGCGTTCGGTTTCCGTTGATTCCGCCTTGGCTATCCTTAATCTGTGTGGAACGGCGGATGTCTAAACGAACAGAAGCATAAAATTTAAGTGCATTACCCCCTGTTGTTGTTTCTGGGTTGCCAAACATCACGCCAATTTTTTCTCGCAATTGGTTAATAAAAATGACTGTGGATTGGGTTTTGCTAATTGAAGCTGTTAGTTTTCGAAGGGCTTGCGACATCAAGCGGGCGTGTAACCCCATTTTGGAGTCTCCCATTTCGCCCTCAATCTCACTTTTTGGCGTCAGTGCTGCTACCGAGTCAATAACAACAATGTCTACAGCCCCTGAACGAATAAGGTTGTCTGCGATTTCCAGAGCCTGCTCTCCATGATCGGGTTGCGAAACGATAAGCTCATCGATATTAATCCCCAAGTTTTGGGCATAGTATCTGTCAAAAGCGTGCTCCGCGTCAATGAAAGCCGCAATTCCTCCACTTTTTTGGCATTCCGCAATCGCATGTAGAGTCAACGTGGTTTTTCCCGAAGATTCTGGACCATAAATTTCAACGACACGTCCTCTTGGATATCCGCCCACGCCGAGTGCCGCGTCCAAGCTCAATGACCCAGAAGAAATCGCTTCTACTTCTTGTAGCGCTTCATCGTTCATGCGCATAACGGTTCCCTTTCCGTAGGCCTTGTCTAGCTTGTCTAACGTTAGTTGGAGAGCTTTTAATTTTGCGTCTTTTTCGTTTGCCATAATGTCGTTTTTTGAAGTCTCTAAAGTACAATTTTAGACGTAAAAATAAACCCCTAAACTGCGTTTTTTAAATTTGTACCTTTGTCAAACAATCTTAATACGTATAGCATGCAACTGTACAACACATTAAGTGCGGAAGAACGCTCCCAATTAATCGATCAGGCTGGACAAGAACGGCTGACGTTATCGTTCTACAAATACGCACACATCGAAAATCCGAAATTGTTTCGGGACTTCCTTTTTATACATTGGAACAAACTAGGCGTTTTAGGCCGCATTTATGTAGCTAAAGAAGGAATCAATGCGCAACTCTCGGTTTCTGCTCAAAATTTTGATTCCTTTAAAAAGCACCTAGACGAGATTTCGTTTCTCAATAATGTAAGGCTCAATATTGCCGTCGAACAAGACAACAAATCTTTTTTAAAACTCAAAATCAAGGTTCGAGAAAAAATCGTAGCCGATGGGCTAAACGATGATGAATTTGATGTGACGAAGTGTGGAGTTCATGTCAGTGCAAAGTCTTTTAATGAGCTAATTGCAGCTTCCGACACCATGTTGGTTGACATGCGTAACCATTATGAAAGTGAGATTGGGCATTTTGAAGGGGCCATCACCCCCGACGTGGACACCTTTCGCGACTCTCTACCGCTGATCGAAGATGACCTTACACCACACAAAAAAGATAAAAAAATAGTAATGTATTGTACCGGGGGAATCCGTTGCGAAAAAGCCAGCGCCTATTTCAAACATAAAGGGTTTGAAAATGTATATCAATTGGAGGGTGGAATTATTGAATACTCCCGACAAGTCAAGTCCCAAGGTCTTGACAACAAGTTTCGGGGCAAAAACTTTGTTTTTGACCAACGTAGAGCAGAGCAAATTTCTGAGGAGGTGATTGCTGTTTGTCATCAATGTGGTTGTGCTTGCGACACTCATGTCAATTGCGCAAACGAGGCCTGTCATTTGTTGTTTATTCAATGCTCCTCTTGTGCTGAAGCCCATCACAGTTGCTGTTCAAAAGAGTGTTCAGATATTGTTCAGCTTCCCGAAGACGAACAAAAACGGCTGAGGAAAGGGGCCAAAAACAGCAATAAAATCTTTAAAAAAGGACGCTCCGAATCTCTAGCATTTATGAAGAAGTAATCATATGCTCACTTAAAATGAACAGACACTTTAAATTCTTGAGAACACTTTATTACAGTCTATTTGTAATGGCTATTGCTAGCTGCTCTTTAGGCAATGAAAGTTTATATTTTTCTTCTTTTTCCGATGGATGGCAACAAGACAACCCTACCACATTTACGTTTACACCAAGCCAAGTCGACACGCCAATGAACCTCTTTTTGTATTTGCGAAATAATGATTCATACCCTTTTGCAAATATCCATATCATTACTGAACTGGAAGACCCCTTGGGACATCAAGTTGTTGACACATTGTCCTATCGCTTGGCACAGCCAAATGGTGAATGGCTAGGAGAAGGTCTACTCGTCAAAGAGAGTAAGTTATGGTATAAAGAAAAACACGTTTTTTCTGTAGTTGGAGAATACCACTTACATGTACGGCCAGCTATGCGACATAACGAAAAAGCCAATCCAATTTCTGTGTTAAAAGGAATTACTGATGTTGGTCTTGGAATTGAACAAATCACTGTCAAAGAATGAGCTCTAAAAAAGAAAGCAAGCAATCCAAAAAAACTGTAGGAACTTATAAAGTATATGTACGCTTCTTTTGGGGGGCCTTTATGTCTATTCTTCTGATCATCGTTAGTATTTTCTCTGCTGCTGGCTTGGGACTACTTGGGGAAATGCCCGAATTTCGCCAACTGGAAAACCCCAAAACGAATCTCGCAACTCAAATATTTTCGTCTGATAACAAAGTGTTAGGGAAGTTCTATTACAACGATAACCGAACACCTCTTTACTATGAGGAAATTCCTAATGACTTGGTCAATGCCCTTATTGCGACAGAAGATGAACGTTTCTACAGTCACTCTGGAATTGATGCGCGAAGCACGCTGCGTGCGGTTGCCTATTTGGGTGAAAAAGGAGGTGCAAGTACCGTTTCTCAGCAACTGGCGCGACAACTCTTCACTGGAGTTCGATCACGAAATACCCTCGATGCTATTATCCAAAAAATTAAGGAATGGGTAATTGCCGTTCAGTTAGAACGGCGCTATTCAAAGAAGGAAATCATGACCATGTATTTAAATCTTTATGATTTCAATTACAATGCAGATGGTTTGCGTTCGGCGGCAAATATTTACTTTTCCAAAGAGCCCTCTGATCTTTTACTTGAAGAGTCGGCAATGCTAGTGGGTATGCTTAAAAACTCGTCCCTCTATAATCCATTGCGCAGACCAGAACTCGTTGTTTCTAGAAGAAATATTGTTTTTCAACAAATGTTGCGCAATGAGATGTTGACCTTGCCAGAGGTTGACTCTTTGAGTCAGTTGCCATTACGTATTCAGTTCAACCCCCAGTCTCATCGCGAGGGGTTGGCAACTTATTTCCGTGCTTATCTCCGTCAATTTATGCTCAATTGGATTAACGAAAACCCAAAGCCAAATGGCGAGTACTACAATTTATACCTAGACGGATTAACCATTTACACAACCATTGATTCGCGTATGCAAACTTATGCTGAAAATTCTGTTGAGGAGCATATGTCAAACTTGCAAAAAGCCTTTTTTGAACAAAATACCCCACGATGGAACCCCACAGCTCCTTTTCTTGATATTAGTGAAAAAGAAATCGAACGGCTTCTGGAGCAAGCCATGAAACGTTCAGAACGTTGGCGAAAAATGAAGCTTGCGGGAAAAACGGAAGATGAAATAAAAGACGCTTTCGAAGAAAAAACAGCGATGAAAGTCTTTAGCTGGAAAGGAGATGTCGATACGTTGATGAGTCCGATTGACTCGATTCGTTACTATAAACACTTTTTACGGTCTGGCATGATGTCCATGGATCCCCAAACTGGTCATGTAAAAGCATGGGTGGGCGGTATCAATTATAAACACTTTCAGTTTGATCATGTTTACCAAGGGAAGCGGCAAATTGGTTCTACGTTTAAACCTTTTGTTTACGCAACGGCTATCGATCAACTTAAGCTTTCCCCATGTGATTCCTTCCCCGACGGTTTTTATTGTGTAGAGGCAAAAAAGTTTGGTGCGCATGAGGCGTGGTGTCCAAAAAACTCTGGCGATCGATACACTGGTATGCGTACTCTAAAAAACGCTTTGGCAAATTCTGTAAATACCATTAGTGCACGCCTGATCGACAAGGTGGGTCCAGGGCCCGTTAGCAAGCTCGCCGCTGATCTTGGTATTACTTCAAAAATCCCTAGTGTTCCCTCTATTGCACTAGGAACTGCTGACCTTAGTGTCTATGAAATGGTTGCTTCTTATGGCACTTTTGCCAATCAAGGAATTTATGTAAGCCCTGTGATGGTTACCCGAGTGGAAGACAAAAACGGAACTGTGCTTTTTGAAGCTTCACCCGTAACCAAGGATGTGTTAAGTGCTGAGTCTGCCTATGTCACCGTTAAGTTGCTGGAAGGAGTAACAGAAGCTGGTTCTGGCATCCGGCTGAGACACCAAGGTGCGGAACAAAACAACCCAACTTTCGGAACGGTAGTCACAGGGTATCCCTATCAATTCACAAACCCAATTGCAGGTAAAACTGGAACAACGCAAAACCAAAGTGACGGTTGGTTTATCGGTATGGTTCCCAATCTAGTGACTGGTGTTTGGGTCGGCGGAGAAGACCGTGCAACACACTTTAGTTCGATTGCTTACGGACAAGGGGCCACCATGGCTTTACCCATCTGGGCGTTATATATGAAAAAGCTTTATGAAGACCCTTTGTTGGAAGTTTCTCTTGATTCTTTTCCTGCCCCCGAAAGAGTAAACATTCCATTAGACTGTGACCTCCTAGCCAGGTTGAGGCAAAAAAATACAGCAGATTCCGCAGTTGATCTGGAGGACTTAGGCCTTTAGTCCTTTAATCCAATTTTTGGGCTAATGAGCTGTTGTAATAGCGTGAGTCTCCTGTAACTTCTTTTCCTATCCAGTGGGGTAAATCAACATGTTCTTCACTAGAAGATAATTCAACTTCAGCAATTACCAAGCCCGTGTGATCTCCTTCAAAAACATCTACCTCAAACACATGTGACTGATGTGGTACAAGGTGTCGTGTTTTTTTAATCTGGGACCCTACACACAATGTGAGAAGATGTTGGGCTTCTTTAACTGCAATCTGCTTTTCCCATTCAAGGCGTGTGTCCCCTTTCTTGTTCGACTTGCCTTTAATCGTAATAAATGCCTGTGTGTCTGTTATTCTCACACGAACCGTTCTTGCTGGGTCAAAAGATAGATACCCCTGAACCATTTTTATTTTCTCTGTGGATTTTTCCAAACACCCCTCAAGTGATACGACGAGAAACTTTCGTTCGATTTCAACCAAGTTTTCTTTTTTTTAAAGATAGAAAATTGATTGATTATTGAATGTTATCTATCCGTGGCAAAAAATGGCTGTAGTGTTTCACCCGTTGAAGTTGGCGTAGTTGAGTATTACGAGTCCTTGTTTACCAAACAATTTGCAGCAGTGATTTGGACATTTATATTGTATGATCGTTTCAGTTGGTTTATCCCCCAACTTTTGTTTGATCCTGTAATCTTGTATATTTACAAAAACACATCCAATGGCAACATATTCTTGTAATCAATGTAACATGGCGGTCAACGCGAGCTGCGCCAAATGCGACACTCCACTTAAAAACAATACAATCACTGTTGATGATGGCTCAGAGGTTCAGGTTTCTCAATGTCCAAGCTGTGAGGGAATGATTAAATCTCCTCTATGTTGTGGAGAAGACATGACCTGTACAGTATAAGGCTTTACAATTCTTTTTTTATGAAACGTATCCCTACTGATGTTTTTGGTGAATGGGCCGAAAGTGGTCGCGACGAAAAGATGGCAAAAGGTCATGAGCCAGCCGTAAACCATATGCTTGATCTTGCAATCGGTGACCAAAAACAATTTTCGTTTATCGATGCAGGTTGTGGAAATGGCTGGGTTGTTCGTCAGGCCGCAAAATACCCTGAGTGTGTAAACGCGTTTGGCGTTGATGGTGCCAAACAAATGGTTGACAAAGCACGCCGCTTAGACGCTGCCAACTCATATGTTTGTGCCGATTTGTCTCAATGGAAGCCAAATTCTGCTGTTGATGTTGTTCACTCTATGGAGGTCATCTATTACCTCGATGACCCCGCTGCTTTTCTTCATAACATATATTCTTCGTGGTTGAAGCCTGGTGGGCTTTTGATCGTTGGCTTGGATTTTTATGAGGAAAATAAAGTTTCACACTCTTGGCCCCATGACTGTGACATCTCTATTATGCGCCTGATGTCTGAAAAAACATGGGTGAAGATGTTCAAGCAAGCTGGTTTTAAAAATGTGAACTCCTTGCGTTTTGGTGCAAAAAAAGACTGGGCTGGAACACTCATCCTAAAAGGGATTAAATAGGACAATCATCCAACGTCTTCTGTTCGGATCATCGCTTGTTTTGCTTCTTTGTTCGATTGAGGGAAACTCGTATGGAAAGAGGCTTGAAAACACACCGTGAATAACCTTCGGCATCATTTACAGCGTTGACGGAATGTTTGAAGTTGATGGGCTGTGTAATGAATAAACTATTTTGATTATGAAAATTTGTCTTGCCAATTCGGATAACGAAATACAACAGATTCGTCAATTACAGAGTCTAAACCTAAAAGAGAATGTAGAAGATTCGGCCATTGACGGCTTTGTCACGGCGTGTTATTCTGAAGCGTTTTTACACAACATGAACTCCTCTACCCCTGCTATTATAGCAAAAGAAAAGAACAAAGTGGTCGGTTATGCACTTGCTACAGAGCGATCTTTACTCAGAAACCATCCTTTACTCAACGATTTGTCAGATCAAATTAATGACATCCCCTTTTATGGAAAACGAATTGGTGATTTCGAATACCTTGTGGTTGGGCAGTTGTGCGTGGCCAAAGAAGTGAGAGGGCAAGGGGTGTCACAGCAACTTTACAGAACGTTTAAAAACACCTATAAAGACCATTACCCATTTGCCGTAACCGATGTCGATACGGAAAATCTTGCTTCGTTTAGGACGCATATAAAAGCTGGTTTCAAACCGGTTGGAACACTCCACTATGGAAACAGTGATTGGAATGTTGTTGTTTGGGATTGGAGGCCAAATTCGTAATGGGTCTTATAAAACAGCCCTATTGTATTTGCTCTTGTTGGTCGTAAGATAATCAAAAGAAAAACCCCTCGATATCGAAGGGTTTTTTTGTTTTATTCTAGCTCAATGCTTTGTGCCTTTCGCTAATTCGATGTGATTGCAAAGTTCGAAGCGGTTAGTCGCTGATCTCTGGTGTTTAGATAGAATAAAGCTGAATTAAATGTGTTATCCCCTTGTGGAGGAATCTCAACAGTATACTCCTTTGCGTCAGTGCCAGATATCGTGATAACCGCTGTTTCAAAAGATGGTTCAGTATCAGGCCAAGTGTTTTTTTCAAATCTAAACCAAACATCTATATCAACACCGGAGGTCGCTGCAGTGAAGGTCACATCACCTCCATCAGGAAAACTCAGTGGATATATCGTGGTGTTTTCATTTGCAAAACCAGCGTAGTCTGCTACTGAACTCCCAGTAGGAAATTCAAAAACCCCGTTGTCCCAAACAGTGCCATTAAAAGTGCCGCTAAATATCGGGTCAGGTGTTCCATTAAAGTCAAGACAGGGTACATCTCCCTCAAATAGTTGTGCTGTCCATGTTTGATTGAATGCTGGAAAATCAAATTGGATCTCCGTTTCAGATAGAAAAGTAATTGTCTGACATACTTTTAAAAAGGTGCCAACACAAACTGTAAGTTTCTCGTTTGTATTTTCTTCAATATATGCACAGTCATCACAGTCGCCTATTGCCGAAAAATCATTTTGCTCACATGTGCCGTCAGATGTTGTCCCAGTTATTTGTAGTCCTTCGCTTGAAAACTTGTAATAATTGATCTCTTCCTCGCACGTCAAACAATCGTCGGCGCTTTCAATTTGTTGATACGTATTCCCTTGAAGTTTTGCAAAAACGGTGTCTGGCCCATCTCCAATTGGAGACCAGTCCGTACATGGAACATTTTCGTTGTGAAGTTCGGCTGTCCAGGTTTGATTAAATGCTGGAAAATCAAATTGAATTTCAGTGTCTGACAAAAAGGTAATGGTTTGGCAGGCTATTGAGTCTGAGCCAATGCAAATGGTGAGTTTATCAGGTGTGTTTTCTTCGATTACTACACAATCGTCGCAGTTGCCGATTGACTGGTAATCATTTTGCTCACATGTCCCGTCAAGAGTGGTTCCTGTTATTTGTATTGCATCAGCTGAAAACATATAATAATTCACTTCGTCTTCACAACTTGAACAATCACTTGCTTTTTCAATTTGCTGATACGTATTCCCTTGAAGTTTCTCAAAAATGTTGATCACTTCAACTTCTTCAACTGGAGTCTCTTCTGCATCTGGGGTTTGTGGTGTTTCTGGGTCGTCAGGCGAACAAGAGGGGTTTATAAATAGTAAAACAGAGATGATTAATACATTGTAAAAAGTTTTCATTTATAATTTTATTTTTTAAATTTTAATAAAAATATATTTTTATCACTTAACATCCAAAAAAGACTTTTCCTCTTTGTTTATAGAAAATTTTTCAAATTAAATTTCTGGCCGATCCTTTTGGATTCGATTGTGTCATTGAATTCATCATCTCTATTTCTAAACTCTTTTTCTCCCTCAGAACTTAAGAAATCTGTCCATCTTGAGACCATGTTTCCACTAGGATGTTTTACAATAGTGTTAATACTATTTGTCTCATTATTTATTTGAAATGACAATTTAATTTCTGGGACCTGTTCAATTGTTTTTTCTCCCAATTCCTTGTAATGCCTGAACTGAAGCAAAGAAGATTTTAAAAATGAAGAGGTCATAGTATAAAATTAATGTTTTTGGTTCACGCTCAAATTCGTTAAAAACAAAAAACCCCTCAAGAAGAGGGGTTTTAAGGGTGGTCCCACCTGTCCTTGAATGACCGCTGTATATACTCTGATAATCAATAAGTTATGTTTGGGGTGTGGTTCACAATGTGAACCAAATTGGTTTTCGTTGTGAACCATCTAAAAAATCAAAAATTTTTGACCACAACCCTAGTTCAAGTTCCAAATGGGCTCAAATAAGGGCTATATTGCTATTGATTATCAATGAGTTAGGTGTTGTTAGTGGTTCTCAATGTGAACCATTTTGGTTTTCACTGTGAACCAATAGAAAAATTAAAAGAACTTTTAGAATATTTATTGAAACCCTGATTCAGGTTCCAAAAGGACCACACTGTTTTTTAAGAGTTATAGTTTGTTTTAAAATACTTACTCTAAGAAATGTCTTCTGTCTTTATCTTTAGAAAACTTATTTAAATTGAAGGATTGACTTTCTCCTTTAGGAATTGACAACGAGTTCCATTTATCTCCACAAATGATTTTACCAATCATTACTATCTGTCCTACATGATATGAATAATGACAAAGTTGTCTATTAATGGACTCGATTACTGTATGACCTTCATTTCTTATGTAAATTATTTTTTCTAAATCTTGAAAACTAAGTCCCTCAAGAGTGTCAAACAAGACGTTCCATCCTTGTCCCCAAATTTCCATTAACTCCTTTTTGGATTCGATTGTGTCAATGAATTCATCATCTCTATTTCTAAACTGTTTTTCTCCATCAGAACTTAAGAAATCTGTCCATCTTGATACCATGTTTCCACTAAGATGTTTTACAATCGTGTTAATACTATTTGTCTCATTATTTATTTGAAATGACAATTTAATTTCTGGGACCTGTTCAATTGTTTTTTCTCCCAATTCCTTGTAATACCTGAACTGAAGTAAAGAAGATTTTAAAAATGAAGAGGTCATATTATAAAATTAATGTTTTTGGTTCACAAATTGGTTCACACTCAAATTCGTTAAAAACAAAAACCCTCATAGTCGAGGACTTAGAGGGTTTAAGGGTGGTCCCACCTGTACTCATTACTATTTATAACTGCTTGATTTACAGTATATATAAATGAACCTATAGTAGCCCGGGGTACTGTTTTAGTCCCTTTTGGGTACTAAGTTATTTGGTGGGGTACTAACAACCTCTGTTAAATCTTACAGAAGTTAATTCTGAACTATTTTCAATCATTTTTTATCGTTTTCTAAAACTTTCTATACTTATAAGTGTAACCTTCTCTCCAACATGGGGTATAGAGGAGTTCACCCATGAGGGACGAAAGTTAGTTAGTGGGAAAGACATCGGTTAGTAGATTATAAATAATAGTTGAGGTTTCACCGGTAGTTACAAAAATGATTTTATTATAAATCTGATATGGGGA
>Ga0233438_10001086_pt1 | contig 31076 bp, 23 predicted proteins | sample SI_123_September_FD_182720 | JGI IMG/M metagenome (GOLD analysis project Ga0233438, IMG submission 182720) | Seawater microbial communities from Saanich Inlet, British Columbia, Canada - SI_123_September2016_10_MG | ecosystem: Environmental > Aquatic > Marine > Inlet | place: Canada: British...
TGGAATAAATGAATTAGATATAACTAACTCGATACTCAGTTGGAATACCTCTACCAATCACACCCTGAAGATTTGGAAAATCAAATCAACCGCTCATGAGTTTGACAATCGAAATCTATCCCATTTGGCTGTTGACTACATCCAATTAAACCACGACCAAAGTCAATTAGACCTTACTAATTGGCTAGATAATTGGACAGGGAGACTAATTTTTACATTGGAGTCAAATGGAATAAGAATGCTGAATTCACTCTCACAAAGCCCCACTGGGGATATGGATTTTACTAACGAACAAGCAACAGTTCCAATCTTTTCAAAAACCGATGATTCGCCTATGCTGGCAATTATGGTTTTTATTGCCTTATTTGTTGCTTTACTACCGGCATTAATCATGTGGAAAGGCCTACAAAAAATCGATAACGATGAGAGTGAATAGAGATTATTTTTAACTAAACCCTAGGGTTATATTGAAAAACACTCGCTCTCACGGTTAACCACGACTGCGAGTCGTAGTGATTATTATGGTTAAACCAATTCGACTTCATACTAGATTTGAAAGAGCAAGAATTATTGGAGCAAGAGCCCTTCAAATTGGGATGGGTGCGCCGCTATATGCAGACGAAGTCGCCCTAAGAGAAGCTTTCAAAGAAGAACTGATATCCTTGTACGGTTTTGAAGAAGCTTCGGTTAGATTCGTTTTAGATCCTTTGAAAATTGCATTGTACGAATACGATCATGAGTTGATTCCGATTGACATTGACCCTCACGAATAATAATTATTACTGTGAGTTGAACTCATAATAAGACGGATTTGCCACTTCAGGTAGTAAATCTCTTCTTACTAGAATAGTTCTGACAGTCCACAAATCTACAAATATTCGATACTTCAAAGTGGCATCCAGATAATCTACTCCGCTGGAACCACCTGTACCCATACGACGTCCAATCATGCGTTCTACCATCCTAGCGTGAGAATTTCTGAACAACAACAACGCCTGTTCTAATTCCACAAATGAATCAATTAAGGTCCTTGGCCAAGACAATAGTGGCAAATCTCTGTATGATTCAATGAATAGTAGACCTGCCCTAGAACGGTTTACCTTACTATCCTGAATTAAAAAACTTCTAGCCCCCGAAATTGATTTCTCCATTCGTGGTCTAATTGATGCTTCGTCACCATGCCCGATTGATAAGATGTGCTCAATTACAGACTCGCTATGATTTGACATAGCTTGGAGGTGATGTTCTACATATTGATCAATTACCTTTTCATCGCCTAAGTCTGTAGATAATGAACCGTTTATCGGTGTTCTTGACAGCCAATTGTCAAGTAAATCACAAAGCGATGGTGAATTAATTCTTGCTTCAAAGTCAACCAATACCTCTTTGGAGATTTTACCTTCTTTAGCCAACCTTTCCATATGCTTTAGAGGATCCATTCCCGCTTCTCTTTGCTGCTGTTCCAAACCAAGAATTGTTTCAATTTGCCGTAATTGCCACGACTCAAAACCAGAGGAAGTTCCCAATCGGTCACGGAAAGAGAGGAAATCTTGAGGAGTTAAAGTCTCCATTACCTTCCATTGTTGTGACATTAGATTAAACACCGATGATACACGCTTCAAGTGATGAACTATTTTTGGCATTGACCCCTCTTCTATGTGTTCCTTATTCATCAATTCATGAACTTCTTTTAATTCAGATAGTACCAGTTTAAACCATAATTCAAACGCTTGGTGGACAATTATGAAGTGTAGTTCATCATTACATGGCTTTGGAGAATAACCAAGTGGTCCTTCTTGAAGAGATAAGACATCATCAAGCCTTAGATAATTACCATAAGTCATTCTATTGCTGTCTTCTTGGCCACTCATGTTATACGCATCTTGACTAAAGACTTGAACTTTGACCGTAGAATTACATAATTATAACGATATCAGGAAATGTGTAAATATACAAATTTTCTCTAAAACCGAATAATAAATCCATAATACTCATAGAGGTAATACTTGACCCCTTGACATGGGCGTAGACAGTGACACACTCGCAAGTTGGCTTGCGGATTACGACCTAGAAAATCTCACAATTGGAGTCGTAGCATCTCATTCTTCTTTACAAATACTTCACGGAGCGAGAAAAGAGGGCTTTAGGACACTTGGAATCGCGGTAGGAGAGAACCGAAGAAAGTTTTACCAAGCATTCCCTGGAGCAAATCCTGATGAATGGCTGATGCTAGAAGACTACCGAGAAATGTTAGATTATGCAGAATGGTTTCGAAAGCGAAATGTCATAATCATCCCACACGGATCTTTGGTAGAATACCTAGGTTCAACTAACTTTAGAAATCTTCAAGTTCCAACATTTGGCAATCGAGGAATATTACACTGGGAAAGCAGTAGAGAAAGGCAACGACAATGGCTCGAGGCTGGTGGGTGTGAAATGCCCCAAGTTCTAGAAGACCCTCACGATATTGATGGGCCGGTAATTGTCAAATATGCCGGAGCAAAAGGTGGTAGAGGATATTTTATTGCTAGAGATTACCGTGATTTTAGAAGAAATGTCGATATTGAAGAAGAGTTTACCATCCAAGAATACGTCTTAGGGTGTAGATATTACTTACACTTTTTCTTTGACCCGATTGCTACTGATGGATATCAAGTCCAAGGAAAAGGCAGCATGGCAGGTAAAAATTTAGGTCGACTAGAATTACTATCAATGGATAGGAGAGATGAATCAAATGTTGATGAATTTTACAAACTTGGATCTCTGAGAGATTTGCGAGAAATGTCTCTTGAACCTTCGTTTGTCGTGACTGGAAACCAGCCCGTGGTAATTAGGGAATCTTTACTGCCTAAGGCCTTTGAAATGGCTGAGGGAACTGTTGCAGAATCATTTGAACTTGAAGAAAAGAGTAGAGGCATGATTGGACCATTCTGCCTAGAAACAATTGTGACTGATAAGTTAGAATTCAAGGTATTTGAGATAAGTGCTAGAATAGTTGCGGGATCAAATCCGTTTGTTGGGGGTTCACCTTATTCCGATATCAATGAAGAGCGTATGTCGACTGGAAGAAGAATAGCCCGTTCGATCAATAAGGCAAAACTTGAAGGGCGTCTTGAAGACATTTTGTCTTAATCAAACATTTTCATCTTGTGAATCTATCGCAACTTCTTCAGAGTCATTTTCCACATTAGAGTTTTTTGAACCAAAATTCTCTAATTCCCTTCTAATGCCTTCGATTTTAGCATCTCGTTCTTCTTGGGAAGGTACTTTGAACTGAGCGACTAATTTAATCGGATCACCATGCGACAGAGCGCCATCAAATTCTAACATATCTCCCACGTTGTTGACAATTACTTTGAATTTTGTAGGGTCTTTTGTTCGTCGCTTTTTGTGCTTTTTGTAATGGTGAACATAAACTTGGTATTCTCCTGGTTGAGCTGTGTTATCATCCCAGACTACATTCTCTACCGGCTTTTTAGTCTCAGGTCTTACGTTGGCATCGACGTCCAATTCACCACCACATTCAGACTTCTTATTGCCACCATGAATCCTTTCCCCTGACGGACACAATACGTGCAAATCTAAATCGTTGTAGTTGTCCCACATCAATGATATCTGTACATCCCCTGACCGAGCACCTTCCCTGTCTAATCGGTCTTGTAATTCTGACATAGCGTCATCAGCGGCTTGCTTAGATGCAAGTTCTTCTTCTTGCTTTGCTGCTTCAAGTTCTGTAAGTCTCTGCTGTTCTGCTGCTGCCAACTCTGCTTGTCTAGTAGCCTCTTCATCGTCTTTTTCAGCTTCTTGTCTAGCTGACTCCTCGGATTCAAGACGCATTTGGTCTTCCAGACTACGTTGTGCATGTTCAGTTTGTTCATTTCTTTCAGGAACATCAAACTGACAGACCAGTGTTATAGGGTCACCATGTGTCAAATCGCCGTGGTATTCACGATAATCTCCCACATTGTTAACAATTATTTGGAAAGATGTTGGATCTTTTGCTCGTCGCTTTTTGTGTTTCTTGTAGTGGTGGACATAAACTTGGTATGTTCCTGGTGGGGCAGAAACTCCAGGCCAAACAACATTTTCTACTGGTTTTTTAGTTTCAGGCCTTACATTAGCATCAACATCTAATTCACCGTTACATTCGGAGAGTTTGTTACCACCGTGAATTCTTTCCCCTGATGGGCAGACCACGTGTAAATCTAAATCGTTGAAATTTTCCCACATCAATGAAATTTGAACGTCACCAGTCATGGCACCTTCTCTGTTCAACCGTTGCTGCAACTCTGACATTGCTGCTTCGGCTGCAGCACGTGAGTCCATCTCCTCTTGCAATTTTGCCGCTTCAAGTTCTGCCAACCGTTGCTCTTCAGAGGCAGCCATTTCTGCTTGTCGCAGCTCTTCTTTTTGTTGTTGCAAGCGAGTTTCTTCTTCTGCCCTTTGGTTGGCCATTCGAGATTCTTCTTCTAGTCGAAGACGTTCTTGCTGCTGTTGTTCTTTCATGCGGTTTTCTTCACTCGCTATGCGTAATCGTTCCTCTTCTTCCATTCGAAGACGGTCTTGTTCACGGCGATTACGCTCGTTGTTAGCTTCTTCTTCTAACTTTCTAATACGTTGTGCAGCGATTAATTCTGCTTCTTGTACTGCAAGTCTTGATTCGATGATTTCACTACGCCTACGACGTGTTTCTACGATTGCTAATTTTCGATCTATTTCCTGTTTTGTTCTACCAAAACTGGGCGCACCAGTGCTTTGTCTGAGACCTTCTGCAGACATGCCGGGCCGCATGTTGAGTTTAGCGTCACTTCTTACCAATATGTACCAGACGCCAACCATGAAACCGCCGCCTAACGCCGACATGGTGACTATGCTTACCGGCTCCATGTTGCTGGCCATGTCGAACTAGTCTTTTGAAGCATCGGTTGTTAGTAAATAAAAATCATAGCAAAATAATTTCACTTTCTCATGGGTTCATGCAAAGTATTGACAATTAGAAGCGCTACGCAGGTACATGGGGAAACAGGATGTTCTAGACAAAATCCTCCCAAATGGCAAGGGTGTGTGGGTTCCAATTGACCATGGAGTAACTGATTTTCCTTGTGAAGGATTGGGCGATATTGAACAAATTGTTCAAGACCTGATTGAGGGGGGTGTTGATGTTATTGTCGCACACAAAGGGGTTGTAGATCGTTACAGTGACCTCTGTAAAGGAACCAATACAAGTATGATTGCACATCTTTCTGCCTCGACTAGACATGGTGGAAAAAATACCTCAAACAAAGTACTGGTAGGAGATGTTGATGAAGCGTTATTGCGAGGCGCAGTAGGGGTTTCCTGTCAATTGAACATTGGAAGCAAAAATGAACCCAAAATGCTTGAAAGAATGGGCCATATAACAAGGGAAGCCTATCTCAATAATGTCCCAGCCCTTGGCATGATTTATGTTCGTGGAGATAATGTTGATTTAATTGAAGGAGACTCAACAAATGGGTATGCCCATGCGGCTAGAATAGCCTTTGAATTAGGCTGTGATGCTGCAAAAACAGTATGGCCTGGTGACAAGGAAAGTTTTACCAAAATCTGTCAAGCAGCTCCAATACCACTCTTAGTTGCAGGGGGCCCTTCATCAGGCAATAGTAGGGAAATTCTAACCATGGTTAAGCAATCCTTGGAATCTGGCGGTTCAGGAGTTTGCATGGGTCGTCAAATTTTTGCCCATCCTCAAGTTACTTCAATCGCTAGGGCATTGGTAATGATTGTTCATCAAGGCTTGACGGTTGACCAGGCCATCAAAAAATGCTCACTGTGAGGGATATATTTTGCAAGTTTGGTGTGATTCCAGGAATATTGAGCAACCACAGCATTCTGCAAAGGTATTTGATAAATTTTTGACAAATGACATCACTAAATCGCTTTATCAGCAAGGGGATTTGATTTTTGAGAATCGGATAAATATCGGTGTTTATGGTACAATCACTGATATTAACTCACAAAATATGGTGAGAGAAAAAATCGGATTGATTGAATGGCTGGTGCTAGAATTCACCGATTGGAAGATGATACCGATTGAAAATCTCATCTCAGAATGCGAGGGTACTGGCACTAAATTGGCGGTAAAAGTAAATCAAGTCGATGATATTCAAGGGATTGCATTTGCGTTAGAGAAAGGCGTTGATGCGATAATTATCAGCCAAGAACCTTCGATGATTGAAGCAGCTGAAATTGCTAAGTCACAGAGGCTAGAATCAAAGAAAAATGAACCAGCAACAATGGAAGGGTTTAGTGATAACTTAAAGTTAGAACACTGTATAATTTCAGAGATTAACAATGGCGGGATTGGTGAGAGGTTCTGTATCGACCTTACAACTATGCTTGGGTATGGTGAAGGATTGTTAATTGGTTCTTCTGCATCCTCTTTAGCGCTGGTTCATGGTGAAGTTTTGGCGTCTGAGTTCGTCCCATCAAGACCGTTTAGAGTAAATGCTGGACCTCCACACTCTTACATCATGATGGCTGATGGCAAAACTAAGTATATCGCCGAACTAGAATCCGGTCAAGAAATCCTAATTGTAACCGCAAATGGCGATAAGCGAATTGGTAATATTGGCCGATTGAAAATAGAGAAAAGGCCATTTTTAGCAATTTATTGGGAAAATAACTATGATAGAGTATGCTCTATCTTTCTACAACAGGCGGAGACCGTTCGCGTGGTTTGTGCAAACGGCGAGGTGAAATCAGTGACAGAATTATCTAAAGGAGATTCTATTCTTTGCCATGAATCAATTCATACCAGACATATCGGTAACAAAGTCAATATCACCTCAAGGGAGATTTAACTGTGGCAGTAATCGGTTCTGGCAATTCTCATGGTGCATGTAGTTTACTACACGCAGCTGGCACAGGTTATGGTGCGTCGGTATCTCTCGATCTCCCCGTGATTGTCAAAGCTTTAGACAAGCCGAGTAAACGTCAATTAAATGACCCAGATGACTTGTTAGGAAATGTTGTAGAATCATGGCTATCCAATGGATTGGCCTTGCCAGAAGGGATGGAAAAAGAGGACATACACTGGGCAGTGGCATCAAAAATACCACCTAGGAGAGGATTAAAGTCGAGTGCAGCAATTTCCATTGCGGCAGTGAAAGCGCTATGCGAGGCTACGGCAACAGAACTCTCCGACTCCGAAATAGTCGCCATATCCTCTCAATCTCAAGTTAATGCAGGAGTTTCAATCACTGGTTCAATTGATGATTCATGGGCATGCTTGACAAAAGGCTGGAAATTAATCGATGCTAACGCTGAAACAATCGATAGTAGCGTAGTTATGGAAGGTCCTGGATTAAATCCAGATGATTGGATTGTGCTATTAGCATGTAGAGATGAGCGCCTCAAAATACCAGAACTGGAAGATTTCATTCCATTTTATCACGAATTTGAGAAGGCGCTAATTGCTTTACAACAAGGTGAAGTTTTGAATTGCTTAACCATTAACGGAAGAGCTGTTTGCGGAGTTCTCAATGACCTTCAAGGGCGTAAATTTGCCAATGATGCATTCTTAGCAGGGGCAAGATCTGCAGGAATGACTGGTTCAGGCCCTGCTATAGTAATAATCATCCCCAGTTTAGTTAGATCATCAGCAGACAGAATAATTTCCAACTTTTCTAAATTCCTAAAGGATGATTTAATTGTCGAAACTAGATTTTTATCGCAAGATAATGACGAAACCGACTCCGAGTGAAATAACGCACATTCTTGAAGTGATGGCTCTAGGGGATATTGATACAGATGCAAATGAGCCTCGGTGAAGCATTGAGACTTTCCTTGTTTGGAACCAGTCATGGCCCAAGGGTTGGAGCAATTCTTGAAGGCGTACCGGCTGGAATAACTATTGATTATAATAATCTCAAATTATTAATGAACGAACGAAGACCGGGCGGAAGATATGCCAGCAAAAGAAAAGAACCTGATCATGTTGAATTCTTATCTGGAATTGATAACGGTATTACTAATGGGGAAAAAATTGAGATCTCTATAAAAAATAAAGATGTTAGGACTAAAGATTATTCTTTTTTGCCAGACCACCCACGACCAGGACACCAAGATATGGTGATGATGAAAAAGACTGATGGAGAGGCAGATCTTAGAGGAGGGGGGATGTCTAGTGCAAGACTAACTGCGCCAATAGTCGCTGCCTCTGCAATAATCACTCCACTAATTCAGCAACTTGGGATAAACGTGAACGCTCATGTTTGTGGGATCGGAATAGTGGATTCTAAACCGATTGCTGAGTGTGAACCTAAATGGGCCACTGATGAATGTAAAGATATCAGATGTCAAGATAAAAAAGCCGCATTGGAAATGATAAAAATCGTTGAACAGCATCGAATGAACCTAGATTCAATTGGCAGTAAAGTAGAATTACAAATTTCTGGAATGCCAATGGGAATTGGAGAACCTTGGTTTGACGGACTTGAACCATACTTAGCAAGAGCAATGATGTCTATACCTGCTGCTCGAGGAGTAGAATTTGGCCGAGGTTTTTCTGTAGTACAGATGAAAGGTAGCGACCATAATGACTCTTGGGGTGGCAATAAAAGCAATCCACAGTTAATTGGCAACAAGCCTGATGGGGCTTTAGCGGGACTGTCAACTGGCTCTAATTTGTATCTCAAAGTGGCTTTTAAACCACCATCTAGTATAGCAAAGGAGCAACTTACTTTGAATGTTAAAACAAACAAAATAGAACCATTACAAGTGAAAGGTAGGCATGACCCAGTCTTAGCACCTAGAGCTGTTGCTGTTGTCGAGGCTATGGCTAAATTAGTTATTTGTGATTTAGCACTAAGAGGTGAGTTCATTGATAGATGATGTAACTGTTCACAAGTTTGGTGGTTCATGCCTAAGAGATTCTTCAGATCTAAATCTTATTTCTTCAATAATTGAAGCGCAGAAAGGTAATTCTGTTATTGTGGTTTCTGCATTATGGGGTGCAACTGACCGTTTAATTAGAGCTGCAAATGAACCGCGTTATGCCACTAAATTAATTTCTGATTTGAAAAAGCAACATATTCGGTTCTCAAACGACATTGAGGACTCTATATTCTCAACAAAATTCTTGAATGTGCTACAAGGTATCGACAAATCTCTATTGAAATTATCCAAGGCCCCAGAAAGTATAGTTGATATTAACACATTACTAGCCGCAGGAGAACGACTCTCAGCATTAGTAGTGGCTAATGAACTACGTAAACATGGCCTTGAGGCACACCCAGTAGGTTCAGAAGATATCGGAATATGTCTTAATGGCATAAACTCAGCGAGTAGTGTAGATATCGAGAAATCGGTAAAAACCTTGGATTATTCTGCCTTTACGGGCATCCCTGTAGTAACAGGTTGGTTTGGTGAAGGACTAGATGGTCGACTAGCGTTACTTAGTAGAGGTGGAAGCGACCACTCTGCTGCGGCAATTGCTAGAATATTGGATGCCAAGAAATTAATTCTCTGGAAAGATGTTGATGGTATACTTTCAATCAATCCAAGATGGGGAGTTGCTACTAATTCTATACCATATCTTGGATATGATGAAGCAAGAGAATTATCTAGGCTAGACGCACCAGTAATCCACCATACAACAATGATTCCATTGAAGGAAGTTGGTATTCCAATAGAAATTAGGAATCTAAACTCGCCAATCAATACTAATGCACCCACAATAATTGGTCCAAATATAATTCAGTCTGGTGAAATAAAAGCCATTGGTTGTATGAGAAGTATCTCTTGTATTACTGCTCAATCTGGTGATATTGAAGACCAAAGTAAGAAACTTGGTCAAGTCTTGATAGAGTTAGATAACAAAAATATTACTTGTTGGTCAATAAAATCAAATCCTTCAAGCGTAGATATCGTGGTATCTCAGCAGCAATCCACATTGGCTCGTAAAATCATTAGTAAATCACTACCCATATCAAATACTACCAATCATTCTTGTTTAATTTCTTTTATTGGGACTGACGACAAAAATCTAGTCAACAAGAAAATTGATTATGTGACACAATCTAGTGCAGAGATGTCATACCTTAATTGCACAGAACTCTCAGTACAATATTTAGCGAACACTGTAGACATAAAAAAATTGATGAAAGACCTGTCTCAAGTTGTCATTGACAATGAACTCGTCTAACTTTACTCTGCTCGCTTTTCTCTAAACTTTTGCAAGTGATTAGGTAGATTTAGTGCAAATAATCCACCTACCACACAGAATACAAAAAAGGTTCCTAGAGCAACCCCGTAAACCGATATTAGTTCTACCGACTCTTCCAATCTAGTTGCTGTATCTGAAGAGAATATTCCGACAATTAATGGTAAAAGGGTATTTGCAGAAAGTACAATAATTGCTAAGACTGCAGCTGATATCGGATTGATAATTAGTGAGCGGTGATATTTGGCAACAATCTTTTTTGGGTTCATCACATATACTTCATTGGTTCTAATACTGGTATCTAACATTGAATACCTGATGACACCATTTGCCAACTCGAAGTACATAACTAGTAAGACAGCATAACTCACTACTAGTATATTGAGCAAACCTGGGCTGTCTTGAAGATCAAATGGATCGCTAGCTAGAGATACCTTTGATGCTGCAAACCTCATTATTGCTAATATGAAAAATAGGTTGCTGAGTAAGGTATACCTTGCATCTCTCTGCATTGTGCCCCAAAATCCTGCACCCGCAGCAATAACAATAATCACAATTTGCATTATGAACGATATTGCCAAGCTTCCAGTAATCATGTACCACAGTGTACCTTCTGGAGGAGATACCATGTAGGTAAGTAGAGATAGAGCAACTAAAACGCCATATACCGCTAACTGAAGATTTTGTACCATTCTATCGGGTGGCAGAAATTTAGTCTTTGGAATAAGTGGACCTCCAAGTAAACTCTCAATGAAGGTAGGCATTTCTACAGTTGGAATCGCATCTTTGGGAATCTCAGAGCCGAGACTTGCCTGCCCTGCAAGTTTTTTTCTTGATGGAGCTGAAGACCTTACAGTCTTACCGTCATACAATATTTTGGTATCTCCAGATGGTTTGTTCATAGTCATAATCTCACCTCAGAATCCTCTTGCTCCTGCTAAAGCGGTAGATAAAAGCATATCTGGCTCCCAATCCATAATATTGACTCCCAAACCTCTTAATTCGCCAATTAAGACGTCCCTTTCTGTTTTAAGCACTTCATAACCCGTACGGTCAATTCGCTTTGCATCAAATTCAAATTCTAGGGAAGATGGTGTTAGGACGGTAACGTCGAAGTTTCTCGCTCTAAAGTCTCGAAGAGCGCTTACAATGGTTGGGTCATCCTCTAGGTTAGATAAGAAAATTATTGGACTGCCCTTGTTAATGTGAGGCAGAATTCTGTTTACCACTACTTGTAACGGAATATTTCCTCTTGCTACTGCTCCAGCCAGTTTAGTTAGAATGACGTACAATTGTTTCTTTCCTGTGTCACGATCAACACTGACAACTTCATCACCATAGACAATAACCCCAACAGAATCTCTTCTGCTTAGGAAATACTTAGCTAATGATGCCGCTGCTCTAGTTGAATAAACCAGAGCATTTCTAGAGACTGGCCCTGTTTCTGCAACCGCTCTAGAATCTACAATTATGATTATATCTGAAACTGCATCTCTTTCTCTTTCATTAACCATCAACTTACCAGACCTTGCATATGCTGACCAGTTTATTGCTCTAAAGGAATCACCTTCAAAATATTCTCTTAGAGAATAAAATTCCGAACCCGGACCAGGTTGTCGAATATTGACGGCTCCTGTGAAGATTTTGGGGACTCTTGACTTAACAAAGGTTTCTTTGAGGTCTTCCATCTTTGGAAACACAAGGAAATCGTCGTAGACATGCATTTCTTTTTCCTTGTGGAATAAACCAAACGGGTCCTGAATTCTAACAGCAACCGGCCCGATGCTGTAAAATCCTCTCAGCGGACATTCAATAGTATATTCAATAAAAGTCTCTCTTCTTGGGCCCAATTCCATCAATATGTAGTTTGAGCCTTCTTTAATCCTCATTACTTCAGGAACCCTATCCCTAACTTCCAAGATTTTAGCTAAAGGTGAATCGTTTTGCATTCTTAATGTGACGCTTAATTCACCATCTTCAAATAATCTTGCGCTGGAAAGTTTCCTCATCGCAATTACGCTCCCTAGTGCCATTCCTTCTTCTCCTGACCATTCATCTGAACGGCGGCCTGAAGACGCAACATCTGCATGACCACCAAACAATGCTGCCCATGTTAGGAAGACAAAAATCACCACGGCAATTGTTACTAATTGCTCATTTCTAAGCGTCAAGCCTAGCAAATACATTGCTATGGCTAGACTTCCTAGCATTGCTGATTTTCGACTCCACATGATTAACACCTAAATGAATAATCAAACAGTTGGAACTGGTACTTCTCTCAGAATTGTTTGAATAACTTCACCAGATTCCAATCCTTTTATTTGGTGTTCCGGTTTAAGAATTATTCTGTGAGCAAGAGCAAGTTCTGCAATTGCCTTAACATCATCTGGTGTGACGAAATCCCTGCCTCTAAGGGCTGCTGCTGCTCTTGATGTCTTCAATAATGCTTGAGAACCACGAGGAGATGCGCCGACAAGTACTCTAGGGTCTTCTCTTGTTCTTGCGACTACTTCGACCATGTACATTCTAAGTGCTGGATCGACATATACGTCTTCACAAGCTTGTTGCATAGCAATAACTCTTTGTGGGTCAGTAATGACATCGACATCTACTGCATCTTTTCCACGCGCAATACGTCGGGAGAGGATCTCATCTTCATCTGCCCTATCAGGGTATCCAACAGACATCTTGAACATAAAACGGTCAAGTTGTGCTTCTGGCAGTGGATATGTTCCTTCTTGCTCAACAGGGTTTTGTGTAGCCATAACAATAAATGGTGCTGGAAGTTTGTGAGTAACAGTACCAATTGTAACTTGCTTTTCTTGCATAGCTTCAAGCAAAGCTGCTTGAGTCTTTGGTGGTGCACGGTTAATCTCGTCAGCTAGTAGTAGATTACAGAATAACGGACCTGGCTTGAAGGTGAATTCTCCCTTTTTAGCATCGTAAATGTTAGTTCCAGTAATATCTGCTGGAAGTAAGTCAGGAGTGAATTGGACACGCTTGAAGTCACAACCCAATGCATCTGCAAAGGTATTGGTCATCAGTGTCTTAGCCAAACCTGGGTAATCCTCGAATAACAGGTTACCGTTTGAGAGAATGTTAACCAACACGTTATCAATTACGTGAGCTTTACCAATAATTACTTTCTGTACTTCAGCACTGATTGCTTGGGCAATCGCGCCAACGGCAGTAAGTCTCTCTCTAACTTCTGGTGTACTCTGGTGCTTCGGCTGGGCCGGAGCGGCTGGCGCTACTGGGGCTGCTGGTGCAGGTGCTGCTGGCATTGGTGGTGCCGCTGGCGCTGGTGCTGCTGGCATTGGTGGTGCTGGCATAGGCGCTACTGGTGCAGGCTGCGGTGGCATCCCTGGCTGCGCTCGCGCGGGCTGGGGTGGGGGGGCTGGTTGCATGTCTTTTTCCTCCTAATTTCAATTACCCCAACGACGTACTTGCGGGATAACTTCCCGTAATTCTTCGTTGGAGTAGGAACGGTTAGAACTTATCAGTTCTACTAATCGCGGGTCTCTAACCATATACATGATTTCCGCAGGTGTTTTGCGAGCGAACTCATCTCTTGTGAGGTCGTTAAATTGTCTAACTTTAGACAGTAATGCATCCCTCACTCGCATTTGATATTGGGCTGCATCAATTTTAGTTGGACGTTCTCTAAATCGGGTTAAGTCAAATACATGACGCCAATTTTCCTTCTCGGGAACTACCATAATGGCAATTGCTAACAAGGCAAATAGATTCAAGATAATCAACCATTTCAACACATTATCACTTGTCAGTAGTACAACTGCGCCGATTGCCTCTGTAAATGGTGACGAAAGAGCACTTGAGACGTGACGGCTTTCATCAAAGACCAAATTAAATTCACCTGGGTCTCGAGTGACTTGAGTGGTGATTTCTTCATTATCAAATTCCATCATGTCGTAAAATAATGCTTGGAAATATGGACCGTTGCCATTCCATTCAACTTCACCGCCACCAGAGGCAAATAGAGCACTGTCCCAGCAGGCATGTGAATTGTCGAGTTTGTTATTGACATAATAAGGCGAATTGCATTGCTGCTTACCGGTTTCTTCTCCAACTGTTTGATCCCATAGATGATTAGCCAATACCGAGTGATCTGATACGAAAACGATTGAACCAGTAACATCAACTTCCCCAAAATTATTGTTTGGTTGTTCTTCTAGAACTTCAATACCGGGGAAATCCATCCTGATTACGAGTCCGGTTTTACCCTCCCCAAGCGTTGGATTGTTCAAGTTGTCAATATTAGTGTCCTGACGAGCAATAAATGCTGGAGTTGAAGCATGAGCAAGAACCATAACTTCTCTATTGTCCTCAACTTCTTCGTCTAGAACTTGGATTGCTGTAGCTCTGTGGAATAGAACTGGCATTCTACAATTTTCTATTTGAGCAGTTCCTAAATCATTCTCAGTACAAGGAACATGTTTCTCATCGCCCATCTGAGTAACATCTCGATTGATACTTGCTGCCGCCCAAAGTTTTCTTTCGTCTGGATTTAATGGCTGCCCTGTCTCATCGGTAACTTCGTAAAATTGGAACGGATCTACTACAGGTGCATCGAAATACTTGACGCCAAACTCAGATGCCACTAATTGAGCGTTGGTTGAATTTGATGCTAGGACTACTTTACCGCCTTTTTCAGTAACAAAATCATAGATGGCAGATGCCTCTGCAGCATCGAATGGCTTCTCAGGGGCTGCAATTACTAACAAGGTTCGATGAGGGTCTCGCCAATCATTTACCAACATTGGAGTTGACATCGTGTTAGCAACAGTATAGCCTACACCATCATCGCCCAAATTATTACGCATCTCAGTTAGTTGTATATTGTAGAATTCTGCATCTTCTTCGTACGGGGAGAATACTGTTGCTTTGTTCATGCTAACAATACCGATTAATATTACTGAAAGAAGGACTGAAGCCATTAAACCAACCTTTAGCCATGTTTCTAGGCTAATCTTAGTTTTTGCTTCATCCGACACTACAATCCCTCATTTACACTATATACTGGCGCAGTAATACTCCTTCGAGATTATCTCCACTCATAATGCTTGCTCCAAAATGAGCGATTTAATCCAATGATTTATACGGAATGAACGACTTTTTTGAGTAATTACTAATGCTGCAAAATAGGCGGTTGAAGACCATTTTCTAACATTATTTCCTGTATCGGACCATTAATGCAAATATTATTGTTGAAAATAGTTCAAATGTGGTCAGAAAACTCAATGTATTAGCTTCAGTGATTTCCCCATCTGTATTGGTTGTTCCTTCCCCGGAATTAGCGCCATTGTTGTCATCTTGCTTAACCTCATTAGAATTAACTTGAATCTCAAACATTGAACTACTTATTTGGCCATTTCCTGCGGACTTAATCGATATTGTCACTTCACACATCCTTTCTGGATGTGATTCTGAAGCAACTATTCTTATTGCGAAATCCTTGGTTGTTGAATTGTCAATTTCAGTATCCTTGATTGCCTCTAAACCTTCAATTGATAGACTGGGGCACGATTTTATCGACGCAGCAGGCATTTTTATGACGTCTTTGCCGTTGCCGTTATTGGTTATTGCCAAGCCGTATTCAATAGATGACCCGGCGTACAAAACTTCATCCATTGAAGTGTGATCAATTTCTAAATCATATACCGCAGGGACGGTCATTTCTGCATCAATTTCCTGACTTGACACGGGCTGGTCAAAAGAGATTTCTTCAGCGAGTATAAGCAGCGTCATTGATTCATCTGGTGAACGTTCAAATGAATATCCTGAAACATCTGAGAATTCTATCTCAAAGGTAACATTCTCAGAAGCAGCCACGGTAATTGATTCGTCATAATCAAGGTCAATTGGGATATCCTCAGATTCGTCCCAGGTTATGGAAATCCTTAGATTAAGCTCACTCATACGTTGATTCTCAACAAAAAATTCCACCATGTCAAGAATATCATCATCACCTGATAATTCAAGTTCATGAGTGCCATCCATATTCGTCTCCCAACCTAACTCCCACGATGGGATTTCAACTTGATCTTGAGCAGTTGATATTGGCATCATCATCAATAATACCATAACCATACATAATGATTTCAACCTGGATTTAATCATTCATTCACAACCAATATTTTTCAAAGCCCTTTTTGTCAGCACCCTAACTACTGACCTGCGATAATTTGGTGGAAGTGAGGTATTGTTAACAGGTTTTACAGATTTCCTTACCATGCCGGCTAATTCAATTATTGATTCTTTTTTTGACCAACCTTCGGCGTTGATAGAATCAACTTGTTCCCTATGTAACTTTGGGATAGATTCCAATGCTGTTGATGCTATTTTGAGACTTTTGTAATCACCTTTTTTCCAAGCAATTGCAATACCGGCCTCTGGAAAGTCCCATGATTCTCTAACTCTTAACTTTTGATAACTACCTGTTAATTCAAATGCATCGCTAGGCAATGTGACTTTCAATAGAAATTCACCCTGCTTGAGAATGTTCTTTTTCATGCCATCTAATTGGTAAAAATCATGCAGTGGAATTACTCTTTCACCATCCGGGCTTATCAGAGTTATAGTTGCCCCTAAAGCCATAAAGTTAGGAGCAAGGTCACCTTGATAGGTGGCGACACAAAGTGTATTTTGATTAGGGATTACCCGGCAATCTGCCCCTGTACCACAATCGGCTTTGTGACACCAGTCAATCGAACGGCGCCAGTCTTCGCTTTGATTATACCAAAAACATCGAGTATCTAAGCAAAGGTTGCCACCTACCGTAGCACTTTTTCTAATCAAGGAAGAGGCAATCTTACCTGCGGCTTCAACAATTAGTGGATGCATTCCGTTATCCTCTGTAAGTTGGGACAAAGGAGTCATACAACCAATATCATACGGGCTAAGTTGCTTGGCTTCGGGAATATTAGCAAGGGAAATTACATGCGGTTTAGGATTTATTCGCCATTTATAATTTGGTAAAACATCAGTTCCACCAGCAACCCAATCAAAGGTTTCCCCATCTGCAATAATGTTAGAGGCAATGGATATCGCTTGTTGAATAGAATCTGGATGATGCAGAGTAAAAGGCGGCATTAGCATTAAGCATCATCTCCCATTTCTCTTTGAGTTTTCTTTAACCATGCTTTACCTGCAAGACCTAATTCCGCCAATTGTTCTGGGTCTGGTTCGGTGGCCATCTTCCAGCCATCAACTTGATCTTCTAATGGAATATTAGGATCAAAGCCAAACAAGACGCCGTTAACATAGTGCGAGGTGTCTTCTGTCCTCTGTCGTGCTTTATCTCTAACTTTATGTTCAGCAGCACGTAGAACCAGTGGTTCTTGCATTGGACCATATTCTAGTCTTGGTGATGGCAAATCTAAACTATCTTCAAGTTTGAGTGATTTTCTCTTTTTCTCAATGCCTTTGAAAACTACATCAGGCGTTAATGGCAAATCTCTAAAACGCACCCCAATGGCATCGTAAACAGCATTGACAACTGCTGGCAAAATTGGCAACAGTGGTCCTTCTCCGGCTTCTTTAGCGCCAAATGGCCCCTCAGGGTCACAAGATTCAATGATAATTGGTACGACATGAGGCATTTCGTGAATTGAGGGTATTTTGTAGTCTAATAAATTAGCATTTTGTAGATGTCCTGTGCGTCCATAAACCATTTTTTCGGACAATACTTGTCCAAGACCCATGTGACATGAGCCGATGATTTGACCCTTCACCGCCAATGGGTTGAGGGCTTTACCACAATCATGAGCCGCCCACACATTAGTACATTTTACCAAACCAAGTTCAACATCTACATCAACTTCCGCAACATATGACGAAAATGAGTAAGCAGGAGCTAATCCCGCAGCAGCCCCTTTGTGAACACCGCCCATTGGTGGTGAACGGTAGGCTCCGCTAGCAATTAGAGCACCCTTATCCTCTTGGGCCTTGTGCAATGCCTGGAGATAAGATACTCCTATTGATGGGTCATGTTTGTAATAGATTCTACGGTCGTTTAGGACCAGTGTATTTGGATGATATCCTAGCATATCCCAAGCAGCGTTTAGAATTTGTTCTCTGATTTCTAAAGCAGCTCTGATTGCAGCATTAGCATTCATGAAGGTTACTCTGCTTGAATATGACCCCAGGTCTACTGGTGAAGTATCGCTCTCATGGCTCCTGACATGAATCATTTCGATAGGTAATGCTAGTACTTCTGCAACCACTTGAGCAACGGCTGTTGTTGAGCCTTGGCCGATATCCGCTGCACCAGTGTGAACTGTGACCCCGCCATCCATGTCTACTTGTATGTGGACTGTTGCATGCGGAAATCTGTTTGGATCCCAATGAATGGGTAGACCAGAACCAGATATGAAGAATCCACAACCAACACCAATACCTTTGCCTAATGGCAATTTGCGGAATTTATTGTCCCAATCGGAACCTTCTCGAACTTTTTCCAGAGCCTCTCTCATACCATTAGATGTAATTCTAAATCCAGTTATGGTTCTGCTATGAGGTGGTAGTAAGTTCGCCAAGCGTAAGTCAATAGGGTCAACTTGCATTTGTTCTGCCATCTCATCTAGGCCAACTTCAACTGCACACCGTGTGTTGACCGCACCGTGGCCACGCATTGCACCAGATGCTGGCTTGTTGGTCCAAACCCTTGCTCCTGTATAATGGAATGAACCCAATTCATATGGTGCAGTTGCTAGAACACCATTGTAATACGATGTGACATGCCCAAAGGAGGCAAAACCTCCTCCATCAATAAGTGCATCAATATCAAATCCTGAAATGCGTCCTGCATCGTCTGCAGTCATCTTGACTTCTATGTCGCTTGGATGGCGGCCGCGATTTATCCAGTAAACCTCCTCACGATCAAAGGTTATTCTAACAGGTCTTCCGGATTTTCTCGATAATATAGCAGCACACATCTCATGAGGGAACGGGTCTGATTTGCCGCCAAATCCACCACCAACAAATGTTCTTACCACATTTATTTGATGCATTGGGACCTCTAATACAGTCGAGAGTGCGCGATGAGTGTAATGCGGAACTTGTTGCGGTGTATAGAGTTGAAGACGACCATTAGGGTCCCAGTGAGCGACAACTGCATGTGGTTCAGTAAACCCGTGGTGAACACCTTCCATAGACCATTTTCCGTGTGATGCAGCGTGTGGATTCTCAATTAAAGAGCGGTCTCCAAATTCTTGGAATACTCGCTTTTGGACATTGGTTCTTGAAAGATGATACTTACCACGCCAATGGATTGGTTCATCCACATCTTCTAGACCCTTTTTACGGTCAAATACGGGTTCTAAAATTTCCCACTCAATGTCAAACAAAGCAAGAGCTTCGATTGCTATTGCTTCAGTTTCTGCACATACACAAGCGACTAAATCGCCCATATGTCTAACTTTTTCAACGGACATTGCGTGTTCATCCTTGGTAACGGGTAGAACTCCGAACCGATTTGGTGCATCTTGTCCTGTAGCAACAGATATCACACCAGGTAATGCTTCGACCCTAGTTGTATCAATGGATATAATCTTTGCATAGTGATGTGGTGAACGAAGTATTTTACCTATTGTTTCATTGGTGAGCCTAATATCATCACCATACCATGCTTGCCCTGTGACTTTGGCATTTGAATCGACTAACTGGAGAGGTTTACCAACTACCGTTCCAGTTCTAATACGGTCATGGATATGGGAACCTGCTGGTTGAGGCTCTTTGCCACCAACAGATTCTGGAATGAAATTGAGGTCTCTTGGCTCCATAACAGGGTTTGAACCGCCTGAACCGGGCGGAGGAAACTTTTGCTGCCCAGCAACACGCTTGCCATCTCTCCTCTTAGCAGAAGATTTACCCGGTTGTTGTCGATATCCGCCAGACATAGTAATCACTTCGCATGTCCGGGTGGCATCGATGGCTCGCCAGGGCCGCTTGGATGTGGGTCTGGATGTGGATCACTAGCCGCCTTTGGAGGTTCAATTTCCCCGCGATGAATCTTGGCAGCTTCTTGTATTGAGTCAACAATTTGTTGATACCCCGTACAACGGCATAGGTTTCCTTCAATGGCTTCCGAGATTTCGTCATTGGAAGGTGAAGGATTAGAATCCAGTAAGGCTTGGGAAGCAACTAGGAATCCAGGCGTGCAAAATCCACATTGCGAGCCCCCAAATTTAGCAAAGCATGCTTGTATTGGAGCCAAATGTGCTCCATCAGCCAGACCTTCGACAGTGATTATGTCACTACCATTAACCTGCCCTGCAAGACATAAACATGACAGTCTAGGCTCGCCGTTAATCATGACGGTACAACAGCCACAAGTCCCCAAATCACAACCACGTTTTACTCCGAGTGTGCCAACTTGATCTCTTAATACATCTAGTAAGACTGCGTTAGAATTAATCAACAATTCTACCTCTTTTTTGTTGACTTTTGATTGCCAGATTGTTTTGGGAGCACTTGGCGTCATTTTCACGTATTCTGTACCAACCACATGCTCACCCATCTCGTGCTACAAATGGATGCATATCAATATAGGGATGAATTGAATTATTCTGTTAGCGCAGAGTCACGTGTTTGAAATCGTCATCTCCGGTTTGGGGCTCCTGCCATTCGGGGTCTCCAGGAAGCACTAAACTATTGCCCAAACCGACCAACATACCGCCGATTTCTCTTTGCCGCTTTTGCAAACGGTCCCAATCTAATTCGTTTTGGCGCCAATTTTTCCACCGTTTCAAAGACCTCCAACTTCTTACTAGTCTTGAATACAGATTCATGTGCATTTTCCCAGAAATAGGCCACCATACAAGTAATATGAAGAACATTAGAATCGGGCTAATTTGAGTAAAGTAAGCCAGTAACCAATGTTTATTCAAAAGGATAAACAGAGGACTTGAGGTGGCCAAGAATAACACAGTTATCGACAGAGAAGCAAATATCCACCATATTGGAAACATAATGACTGCTGTTGCAATCTTCATAGTGCCGTGAATTGATTGTGATATTCCTTTCCTTTTGAAATGCCACATTGTCAGATAATTAGCTTGATATGGTGGGACGTTACCTAAAACAGCGCTCCAAGTCACTAATCCTAACATCCAAGCCGCAGACCATATCCATGCAGTTAGTGCGATTAAGTAACCGAGGATAGTTGGCTTCTTTGGCTTAGCAGCAACATCAAATGGAGTAATACCCATTTCTTCAAGTTCGGTAAAATGAAGTCTAGATTTTTCAACAAGTGGAGCAATTTCTTCGGGCTTATGGTTGGACATATACTCCCAACCTGCACGTAGCCTTCTAGCTCCAATAACCGATTCAGCAAAAGAAGGACGGGTTATTTTATTACCACTTTGAATTGCTCTTTCCGCATATACTACACTACGACCTTGCCAAATCAAGCGACGTTCTTCCCAAGAGGTTTTTGACAAACTAGCACGCTTAAGTTCTTCTTCTATAGATTCTGTGACCTTCCTGGCCCATACAATATCTAATTCTTTTTGCTGTTCTAAGTCTGCAACTAATTGTGGTATTTTTGGCAACTCCATTGGTCGTTCGAGAATTACTGCACCTCTTTCCCTGAATTTTTGTGAGTTTGAGTAATGTAATCCAACTGGCACGATTCTAGGCGGAGTTTTATTTTGCAACTCAGCCTCTCTTAGAGCAATTAGAATAATTCTAGCAGCGCCGGTTTTCGCTTTGCTTACCTCTGAATCAGTATGAGTTTTACCTTCGGGAAATAATAATAATCTTCCCCCATTAGAAATTTCACGGCCAACATCTTGGAGCATCTGTTCATTTTTCTTTCGGGATTTTTCGACATCATCACTGTCTGATGCTCGATAAATTGGCAGTGCACCGCCAGCTCTAATCAACCTTCCAAGTATGGGGATTTTAAACAGGGTATGTTTGGCGAGTATTGAGAGTTTTCCAGGCAAAGAAGCATGTAGCAAAATCGGATCTATCAGCCCACTAGGGTGCCAAGCAATGAACATAACACCACCGTCATGCGGCATATTTTCATTATCGACCACATCTAGTTCTCTAAACCAAACCGACATTAAAGAGCGGGAAAATCTTCGTAAAATACGGTAAGTAAACCCTAACTTTGGTTGCCCATCGCCTTTAGGGTCACCTAACCACGACATATCTTGGTGTCAACGGGTACTACTCTTTAGTCCACCGCCGATGAAAGAGTGGAATTCTCACTTTTGGCTGAGATTAATCTTTTTCATAGATTGAATTTAATTCTAACTTTCTTCGGTTGACAAATAGTGCGATAGCAGATGCGACTGATACTGCCAAGAATGTGAAACCAGGTGTTTCCTCAGCTTCTTGAATAAATGCAGATGCTGTGTCCGTCAACATGATGTCAATGGTAACAAGCGGTGAAGACGAGTGCCCACCACTGGAATTAGATTTCAAACCTCTAATTGAAATTGTATGATTGCCATCTAGGTTGATTCCTGGCAGGTGTTCAAGTTGGTGAATTATGTCGATTGCTGCAACATTGCCATCAGTATCAGTTTTTTCGAATGAATGCAAGTTTGTCCAGTCATCAACAATGTGGTTGCTGCGCCATTGGATTGCTTCAATTCCACCAGTGGTGGTAAACTTAATTGATTCCTTAGGAGTTAGATGTGTATGCGAATTATCGTGAGTGGGATCACTTACGATTGAAATTTGCATTGAGGAATCAAAAATATAGTACTTTTCTGCTGCTGCCAAAACAGATTCTAAAGCACGCACTTCTCCATGTCCGTAGACATTGTTTTGTCGGTTTTTAGTAATGATATTTTGAGCGTCATTGTCGTCACAACCATCAATTCCCGCAGCATCTCCCATGTATGTACAAGCACGATACTCGGCAGTTTCTTGCATGAAATTCCTAACCTCAAACGGACTGATATCTGGATTTGCTTGCAGCATTAGGGCAGCAACACCTGCAGCACCAGGAGTAGCCATTGAGGTGCCTGAAAAGGCGGTATAACCATCACCTGTATTGTGAGCAACAGACATAACATCAGACCCTACATAAGCAATATTTGGTTTGACCCTGTTCTCTTCTGTTGGACCTTGGCTTGAGTAGGCTGCAATTGAGGAGTCTTTATCCAATGCACCTATCGTAATTGCATCCTCAGCACTGCCCGGAGTGCCGATAGTACCTCTACCAGCTGAGTTTCCAGCAGCAATAAATAACGTAATATCGTTGTATACCATATCATTAGCCATTCTGTTTACACTATCTTCTTCCGAAGAAGTCCATTCAATTATACCAAATGCTCCAAGTGACATAGACGCAACCCTGATGTTATACTGGTATCTATTATCGATGGTCCACTGCATTCCTGCCATAACAACAGCAAATGATCCAGAGCCTCCTGAATCCAACACCTTTACTCCAACGAGTTTTGCTTGGGGAGCCATTCCGGGATTCTCATAGGTTGGAGCACCGGTCCCCGCAGTAGTACCTGCACAGTGGGAACCATGACCTTGGTCATCATAAGGGAAAACTTCTGACCCGTTAGTAAGACTTGGATTATTCACTGGGTCATAAAACGCTATTACTTTGGGATCATCGGTTTCAGGGTCATCATCTTGATCATCAAGACTAGAATGCAGGCCATCGATACCTGTATCGATAATTGCCACAGTTGATCCTGACCCATTATATCCAGTATCTTGCCATGCTGTATCTACACCATGAAGTGCGATAGCATCTCCGTTTTGTATGGTCATTATACCATCAAGTTCGAGCATCACAACCCCCGGGAGTTCAGTTGCGTCATCTAGTAAAGCAACCGGTACTCTACCTGCGACAGCATCTATTGCTGGAAGGTAAAACTGATGTTCGTAGTCAACTTGTTGTTCAAGCATGAGCACATCCTTTTCGTCCGGAGTATGGTCAAAATCGACAATAATTGGTAATGTGCCTTCGCTCAGAAGAATTGGATTATCTATATGGCGTTCAATCATATCGCCAATACCGTTTTTGTTTTTGTCAACAGTGGTATCAACCCACCAACCTTCTTCTGTCGTCTCCGATACCTCTGCGTCTACGGGAATAACTGCACCTAATGTTGGGACCAACATTAAGAAAATCATTGCGATTGAAATTGTATTACCTAGTTTTGACAAAACAGCACCAGTTTCACCCAACTGTTGCTGATTAATCAATAATTGCTTTACAAGTTACTAACGACAAACCATCAGTCACGCCAAGTAGCGTATTCTATAGAACTGCCTTGGATTACGTTGGCAGGTGCACTTGGGTACGCCCCCCAGTAGGATTCTCTAAGATCTTGATTAGCCGACATACAAGCCTCTACATCTGCGGGTCTGTCTAGTAATTGCTCTGATTGATTTAGATGGGCGATTATTGGTTCGATATTGGAAAGGTTGACTAATCCCCATCCTGTTTGAGTACACGGTAATACTGGCGAGATTGGCATAGTGCCAGAGGTTGGGTCCCAGTCTAGGTTTGGATACCATGCTGAAAGGTTGATTGCCTCCCTAACTTGAGCGTTGGTGACCGTGAAATTCATTCCATTTACTAAATTACCACCACGCTCATCTGATGCTCCAGAACCATTATCGGAAAATTCGTCCCTAAGGTCTTGTAAGATAAAAGAGATAATCCCTGCAGTTCTTGGGGTTGCAAAAGACGTCCCTGATGTTTCATGATAGCCGTCAATGTCGTCATGATTGGGCAGCACTTGTGTCCAATCAGCAGAGATATCTGGGTATGAACCAGACATTATTTCCTTTTGGTCGTCTCCTTCTTCAGCATATCCTGCTATTCCAATAGACCATGGAGGTCCCGCTGTAGCATCTTGTATGGCAGGAGATGGTGAGTTATCTGCTGCACCTGTATGTAGCTTATTGTAGTCAACTACCGCAACTTTAGTTGCATCCTCAATACCGGGAACTGGAATAGAACCTATCGCACCAAATGATGTTGTTATAACATCAACAAGGGGTTGATTTGCTGCTGCAAGTACAGCCTCGGAACTGAATCCTTCGACAAAGAATATTATCGCTTCAGGATTTGCATCTAGTACTGCACCAGTAACCGCTGATCCGTGTCCGTCGGAGGGATCGTCTAGGATCAATATGTCGCTATTTCCATCGGGTGACGTTCCGATGATTTTTGTCCCCGGGAAGTAAACAATATCTGAAGCTGTGAGGTTATCCCAACAATTAGTTTTGTCTGCATCGTAGCGTTCTTGCCAAGTACCATCAAGAGTTATATTGCATACTTTGTTAACCCCTAAATCGTCAAGTAACCATTGGGGATAAGTTTCATTAGTTCGAAAGTGGTCATGATAAACATTGATTCCAGTATCGATAGGAGCGATTACTGAAAACGCCCGCCAATCGTTTGATGCGACAGACTGCGCGACTGTTGAGTCATCTTCAACGGATGGTGAATAAGCAAAAGCAATGAATATAGCGCTAATAAACAGTGTTGCCACAAGCAATGAAGTCATGATTTTTGTCGACGATGGTTCGTCGAACAACTCCGCCTCTAAGACCTCCGCCATGGGCAATTGTAAACGGCTTGTTAAATCAATATAACTAACTAATGACCCTGATAAAATTCGGGTATATTGAAGCAAGGGCGCATATTGGCTAGGTACATGGAAGATGGTTTTCAAGTAGAACATCTACCTTTCCCAATGCCTGAGCGTAGGCACACATTAGCCCAGGATTGGCGTTTTTTGACCTTCATGCATTGGCGTGTTGATATTGAAAAATTAAGACACCATGTCCCTGAGGGTCTTGAAATTGATACGTATGAAGGCGACGCCTACATTGGCCTAGTCCCGTTCATGATGAAAAATGTTCGACCAAGTTGGTTTCTGAGCACACCAGGAATCTCGAACTTCCCCGAATTTAATATCCGAACCTATGTCAAAAAAGATGGCATTGCAGGAGTATTTTTCCTCACCTTGGAGGCCAAAAGTTTGGTCACCTGTAATTTTGCACCCAGAAGATATGGCCTCCCCTACCGTTACGCAAGAGGTAATGTCAAGAAATCCGGTGACAAGTGGACTTGGAAGAGTTCAAGGAATAAAGGACAGTTTAGGCTCGCTGGAACAACAGAAGTTATTGGCCAGGAAGTGCGAGCAGAACCAGGCAGTTTAGAGGAATTCTTGTTTGAGAGATACAGCCTTTACACCAGCCATGAAGGAAGTTTAAGGAGAGGTTACACGCATCATAACAAATGGAAATTTCAACTGGCCGAGGTTGAGTTGACTGAAAATTCACTGACTGACAGTTTCAATTTGGGGATTGATGAAACACTAACACCAGAATTTGTTCATTATTCCGACGGAGTGCGAGTAAGAACTTATTCTATAGAATTAGCAGAGCGTATTGGCAGCGATATTGACCGAGACTTCTTGCTATTAGATGGGGACTGTGGACTATGCCATAGACTTGCAACATTCCTCGATAAGCGCATGAAACCATCAGCCAATTTAGGATACCGGCCAAATAGTTCGAAAGATGCACAAAGGTTAATCCATGCAATGCCCAAGAAATTCAGCGAATCAGATACTGTTTACCTCGTCAGGAATGGCCAACCATACATGCGCTCAAGTGCTGCAATTCGCTGTTTATTGTACATGAAGTGGTATTATAGGATGTGGTATCCGATTTGTTGGCTAGTTCCTTTACCGATTCGTGATATTGCCTACCGCATTGTTGCTAAGTACCGCCACAAGGTATTCAAAAAACCCAAAGTTTGTGCCTTTAGAGTAGATTGATGCTAGAAAGAAACTTCGAAAATCATCAGGACAATACCGACAATTAGTGCAGGGATGGTAGTATGAATTGTCGCCCAAAGGCTTGCTGCTCGATGTCTTACTAGTAGTGGGAACAGCGCATCCCCATCTTGACTAATTGCGTTGGCCGTGAGTGCAGGAAACGAGAGGAGATCCTTAGTATATGCAGTAATTGCAATTATTTGTGGGCCACATCCGGGAATTAGTCCAATGAATGCGGCAAAAACCACGGCAATTAACCCATCACCATATCGTGCTAAGTCGGCTTCTGTCATACCTGAAAATAGCATTGAAAACTCGAACACAAGGTATGCTGCCATAACCCAAAAAGTAACAAATGCCGTCTCGCTTGCAGAATGAATCATTGTTTCACGCATCGAATAGAGCTTGTCACCAATCGTTGCCTCGGTATCATCTCGAATCCAATTCTTTTGCGAGATGTAGAGTATGACAGATAGTGAAGTTCCAAGCAAACCAATCCACGTAATGAAACCGTGAAGAGTAAATGGGTCGTAATCAATTTCTAGATTAAACTCTGCATCTTGAGCGGTCCACACCAATAACAACACAGCAAATATCAAGCCTATTGCCGTGACCATCCACCAAACAGTATAGCCTTGATGGAGAAGGAAATACCTCCACCCACCTGCTTCTTCTCTTCCAAGAACGTCGATGATTTCATGAGACTCTAAGTCATCAGAATCAACAGAGCTCTCTGGCGGATTGTCGTCTTTGAAAGTTGGACCAAATTTACCCAGCGGATTGCGCGGGGTAATCTTCAACCCGTCCACTAGGTAACCCCAAAAGACACCGACAATAAACGAAATGACGTGAACTGCAATAACTGGAGCAATGAATGAGGAATCAGTGACTGCTGCGCCAATTAAGACGAAGGCAGCATCACCCAATGTCGCAATAAGGGTTGCTATTACCGTCCCATAGGTGACATATCCACGAGCATACATTGGCATCATGACAATGGCTCCACCGCAGCCTGGAGTGATCCCCATAAGGGCTCCAATAACAGGTTGCCAGCGCTTATTTGCTCGAATTGCATCAACAAACTTTCCGGCTGTAATGTACTGCAACCAACTGAATAAAAGAACCATTGCGGCAACAAAAACAGTCACTGCAAGAAACGCGTCGCGCATACTGACAACAATCACATCAAGGACTTCCGAGGAGGTCACCATCAGTTTTCCACCTCAAAAGATATTTTTACCAAACTGGCGATTGATGAAGAAATACGCTTTTTAACCTCACCAATTTTGACATTGAGACCACCATCAAACTTATCTCTAGAGATTATCTTTAATATTGTACCAGGGTGAATACCGTTATTTTCTAGCCATGATAAAATACTTGGATCATCATCAGGAACTTGCATAACAGTTAGAGACATATTGATCGGAGAATCGCACAAAGGAAGGTCTGTCTCGTTGTATAACTCCCCGTTAGGTCCTGGAATTGGATGACCGTGGGGGTCTCGGGTAGGATTACCCAGGTAATCAGCTATAGCCATTTCTAAATTCTTTGATAGGGCATGCTCGAGTATTTCTGCCTCATCATGTATTTCTTCACGGCCTAAACCTAGTGTTTGGGAAAGGAAGGTCTCCAATAATCGATGTTTACGCACGATTGAAAGTGCTTCTAACTCGCCTTTTTTTGTTAAAGATGCTCCCTTGTAAGGAATATGATCTACTAATTCCTTTTCTGCTAGCCTTAGAATCATTTTTGTTGCAGAAGCTTTGCTGACACGAAGATTATCTGCCAGTTGCTTTGTGCCAACATTATTTGGACCGAGTTTCCAGAGAGATTTTAGATAGTCCTCAACTGCAACAGAGTACATGTACAATGGTTAGCCATGGCTAATATAAGTGTTTGCCGTGGCTAACTTTCTAACGTCACCACAGTATACTCTCCGCACAAACATAAAGCTTTCAATTATGGCAAACTTAAACACCGTATTATATACTCGTCACTGTGATATTGCTATATGGTACGAGGGGACAAAAACGTTGGACTAGGTTACAGTGCTGTTACTTTAGTTTTCATCATACTATCCTCCACATGGGTCTCTGCAATAGCATCTGCTGAGGACTCCAAAACCAATTCGGAGAGTGAAGTATCATGGCCAAAATCTGGCAGTGTGGATACCGGGTGGATGGAAATAGCCACCTCTGGGGGCAATGATTCTACGACTAACTCCCAATCATATGCCAACTGGAACCTTGAATTTGCACCCGGGGCGGAAATATCCAACATTAGCCTCCAAGTTCACGTAAACGGTTCAAACGGCCTCTCTATCGATTCACCGTTACTTGTATCCCAAGATACAGGAGACCGGTTCTTTGATTTCAGTGGATATGGAAAATTGGGCGCATTGGATTCATTTGACGGATTGAACCCCTATGCAGACAGGCTAGCACCAAACAGCGCAACGGGTGCTGGCTGGACCCTTCCATCCAGCGCCACTATTACTGAGCTAACCCTTGAGGCCCTAGCACCTTCAGACCCCATTGCCTTTTTTGACCAAGTTGATATTACTGATTTTCACTCAACTCAGCATCCTGATGACGGCCAGTTGTATCTCAGCACAGGTAACGCAGTGTATGTAATAGACGCTAATAATAATCCTGAAATTGTAGATAGTTTCTCTTTTAATCGTAATCTTGGAGATGTTGTTGGCATGGATGTAGGGCCCAATGGCAATGTACACATTGCACTGTCTAGCGGCAATTTTAAGATAATCGATAGAAATAACGGCACTTTACAGTCAGGTTTACCGGCTATTATCAATGGAGTGCTCGCTGCATTTAAGGTATTAGACTCAGGAATCTATGTTGCATATGAAAACGGGTCGCTCTATGAATTAGATCTGGCAGCATCAGTTTGGAACCTCAAGGCGTCGGCTGAAACTACAACAACATTTTCTGGAATAACCAGAGTAAATGATATACACGAGCAAAGCGATGTGATTTACTTGGCAACAGATAATGGTGTTGCTCGTTACGATTCTAACCTCGAACAACCCTTGTCTCAATGGTCGTCTAATTCGTTCCAAAATGTGTTGCACAGCGACACGATAACAAGGATAGAAACAATGGGTTCGCTACTACTCTTTGCCTCCCCAGACAGTGGTATTGCTCGACTCAATTATAACTCTGGAAATTGGCTTTCCACATGGAATTCAGGTAATTTTCTACCATCTGACTCTGTTTATGATATGGCGTTAAATCAAAATGTCCTACACATTCTCTCAGGCGATAAACTTGTTCGATATGATATGATTAGTAGCACATTTCCTACACCTGTGGAACTAAATTCAATGAATTTAACCGAATCCTCCTCACTTACCCTCATACCTTGGAGTAGCATTGGTTCTCGGTCACCCTCGACCGATGTCCACATTGCAACAAACGGCAACGGTAAATTGATGTTGATAGAGGCAGATGTTCAAAGCAACTTACTGGATGAAATTCTGTTCGCCACTGGACCATTTGACAGCGACATCAATGATGTTCTAGAATACGACGGTATTTTGTATGGTGCGGGTTTCTTCTCCAAAGTAGTTGAGCGATTTGACCTTGTTGCGTCAGTTTGGCTCGAACCAATTGTTATCAACGATTATGTTTACACGCTTGCTCGAGCAGGAGATACCATCTTGGCAGGAACCTACACTAATGGCATCTATCTGGTTGAAAATGGCACTATCCGAGGCAACATTCCTGCAGGAAATGAATATGGAAACCTTGGAGGCACACTGGCGATCTATGATATCGATTCAACCGGAGACTGTACCACCACACAAGGGTGTGAAATCATGTTCGTTCAACCTTACGGTGTGTACACGGCGACAGCGGATGCTACAAGCACAAACAACCCAACCCGAATACAGGAGTCATTTGTTCTCAACTACGATGTCGCAATCTATGGGGGTGTCGGCTTCATCGCAACAGATGAAGGATTGCAGCGATACGATCTCGCAAACAACACCTTCATTGACACATGGGGCTCGACCTCGTCAAGCCGTCTAAATTACGCCCAAGTAGCCG
>Ga0233438_10001087_pt1 | contig 31074 bp, 25 predicted proteins | sample SI_123_September_FD_182720 | JGI IMG/M metagenome (GOLD analysis project Ga0233438, IMG submission 182720) | Seawater microbial communities from Saanich Inlet, British Columbia, Canada - SI_123_September2016_10_MG | ecosystem: Environmental > Aquatic > Marine > Inlet | place: Canada: British...
ATGAATAATCTATCGGACAACCTTCCCAATAAGGGTATAAGTTTGCTAAAATAACATCTGAGTGCTCTACAATAATTGGATGACGAGAAAACTCATAATACGCATCTACATAACCAATTGGGATGTCTAATCCAGCTAAGGCTTCTTTTACGCGTTTCATGTACCCTACTAATTCTTCCAAAGTTAAGTCGTTACGGTACAAAACCTCGTTACCTACTGCAGCGACATCTACATGTCCTGCTTTTGCTAGTTTAATTAGGCCTTCAATTTCTTTTTCGTTCTCTTCTTTATCATCTCCGAGCCACGCGCCAACTAATGTTCTTAAACCATGCTTTTTGGCCGCAACTGGAACAAATTCATTTCCTTCTGTACAGGAGAATGAACGGATAGCTCCTACATAAGGTTTTAAAATTTTAACACGACGCTCTACTTGAGCCATACTAATTTCATCACCTGGTTTTTGGCCATCTTCATACATACTAAAGCAAATACCATGCATACCATCTTGGATGGTTTTACGCCAAAGGTTTTTTAAATCTTCTGACGAATCTTGAGATGCGTCTATACCTTTTGTGGTAATCTGACTGTAGTCTTTTTTGGGCTTGTAATAGGATTCTTCTCTGTACGACATTATAATATGTAATTTACTATTGGTTAAATTTTAATTTTTCGTTTTTATCCCAAAGTCCCCATCGCGCACCTACATCCCCTTCGTGGTGGACTTTCCAAGATTCATCAAATGATGAAAAATAGAATAATGGTATTTCATTTTTTTGCGCCCAATTGGACGAATCAATAAAATACTTCATTGCATTACTTTCTGTTGGTTTTGCTGATTGTAAACTATCTCCTTTATTTGGCCAACCTGTCTCTGTAATTATTACTGGTTTTCCTTTTGCAAACTGTTGTGTAACAGCATACATTTGCTTCAAATAGACAGAAGATTGCTCGATATTACAGCCTTCCCAAAACGGGTAGCAATTTACTAAAATAACATCACATGCATCTATAAGTTTTGATCTTTTTTCAAACTGATAATACGCGTCAACATAACCTACTGGAATCCCAGGTAATGCTTTTTTTACTCTGTTGATGTAAGCAAGCAATTCTTCTTCGCTAAGCTCTCCACGCATCAAAGTTTCATTACCTACAACTGCAATATCTACAAAACCAGACTCTCCAAGCTCTATGAGTGCTTTGATCTCTTTTTCGTTTTGAGTTTTATCATCTCCAATCCAAGCACCAACCATGGTCTTAAGCTCTTTTTGTTGAGCCACTTTTGGAATGAGCTCATTTCCATCAGTACAAGAGAAAGAACGCACCCATTGAGTATAAGGCGCTATGACTTCCATACGTTTAGTAATTTGAGATTCAGATAATTGATCTCCTATATTTTGTCCTTCTAAATACGGACTAAAACACAAGCCGTGCAGGCCATTATTTAATGTTTTCGAAAACAAGGCTTTAATTTCTGCATCAGTTTTTGATGAAAAATCAGTATCCGAAGAGTTATCTATTTTTAAATCTGAGCTTAACAAAGACGCAAGTTTGTCCGTTTGGTAATAGAAATTTGAATGTTGTGTAGACTTGTTGCGCCTATCGAGTTCTGCTCTTACCTTTCCAGCACTTTCTTCAGTGACGCTATATCCTCGCATTACAAACATAGCAATTACGGTTCCTAAGATAGGAATTCCAGAAAACGATAATCGTAGTCCATCAACAGCTCCTTCGGGTTGAACAGAAACTCCTGAATCGAAACCTACTGAACTCATAATTACCCCACTTAGTCCTCCTGCAATTGCAAAACCAAACTTAACCATCCACCAATATATTGCTCCAAAAGTACCTTCTCTTCTCAAGCCTGTATTAAGCTCATCTAAATCAATGACATCGGCGGTCATTGACATCATCAATACAAACAAACTTCCTATTCCAAAAGAGAAAAATGGAAGTGCAAAAATAAACATGTAGGGTTTTCCTGGAATAAATAAGAACCAAAGCATTAAATATCCTAAAACAGATATACCTTGAGAGATCAAAAAGGCTTTCTTTTTACCCATTTTTTTTGACATTCTAGTGACAATAGGAATGACCAAAAAGGTAGTTCCAAGAGCTCCTAAGCAACCAAAAAGTGTTGGCCATATTCCTGCTGCTCCAGCATCTCCTTCGAATAGATGGTACACAATAATGAAGAATGAAAAAGAGGCTATCGTCATAAATGCATTGTACACTAAAAAAGTAGCGATACATAGTTTTCTGAATGGTTTCATTTTAAATGCACTTGAGAAACCTGAACCTATGACTTTCAAGCTATTTCCAATATTTTTTAAATTGAGTGGCGAATAGTCTTCCTCTAATGTTGATTTACTTTTGATAAATAAACCTGGAACAATAGCACATACAGTAAATATTAGCCCAACCCAAACAGCAAGTGAACGTGTAGCAACTTCTGCTGATTCAAACCAAGAAGGATCATACATAATGACCCAAAACCAAGGCGCAATCACCCATGCCCATTGACCAATCCATTGTGCAGTTGCCATGATGCTTGTTCGTTCGTGAAAATCATTACTCATTTCATATCCCATTGCAACGTAAGGCACACTAAAAATGGTAAGGCCTAAATAGAATACAAAAGACCAAATCATGAAATACGTGAAATTATAGTCTACTCCACTTTCTCTAAAGAGTTGCCACATGATGATAAATGCTGCTCCCATAATAAGGCCTCCTAGAATCACATATTGTCTACGACGCCCCCATCGTGATTTTGTGTTATCTGAAATAAAGCCCATTATAGGATCTGTAAAACAATCAAATATTCGAGGAAAAAAATAAATAACACCCCACATCCACCCTGGAAAACCTAAGTCTTGAACCAAAACAACCATAAATATCCCTAAAGCAGCTGGAAACATTTGATTAGCAAGCATACCTATACCAAAGGCTACTTTTTGGCCGAATGGTACTTTTTCTAAATTTATAGACATTGTGAATTGGTTTTTAGTTTGTGTGTGTTAGTTTGTGTATTATTTTGGTACTACTATAGTTTGAATTGCTTGGGGTTGTATGGTTATTAATTTTGAAGTTTCCCCTAAGGAAAGCTCAAAGGTTTTTAATTCTATCCCTTCATTAAAAACGACTACTGCGATAGATCCATCTGGGTTTTGTGCAGCTGTAACTTGTAAGTCTGCATCCGATTTATCTAAACCAATCACTTTTGCTCCTGGTCGGATGTATTTACTAAAATGTGCCATCGTGTAGTAGAGTGGCGTAAAGTATACTTCATCGTTGTCTGGATCGACAATTACTGGTGCTACACACCAGTTTTTAAACCAGTTTGGCCCCCCTTGTCTGTCTAAGACCATATTCCAATCTACCCAACCATCTACCCAATTGTTTAGGCAGCCAATAATATCTCTGGCATATCTATTAACAGGAGCATATTTTGGGTGTAAATACTTTTTGGCTGGTTCTCTCCAGTCGTAACCCCAATCTGTGGACTCTTTTGACCAATACCATTTGTCATCTTGCCATTTTGGTATTTCAGAATCGATACACCCTTCAGTTTCGATTAAATATTTATTTGGTGCTTTTTCGTGTGCATATTGTAATGCTTTAGGGAAAAAATCATAGGTACTTTCATACCAATGAATAGCAGTTCCTGCATAGTATTTAGAGGCCGCTTCATCTTTATACATTACATCTACCCACTCCTTTAAACCATCTCTGTTTTGGTCATAGCCTAAGATTTTAATATCTGCTTTCCCTACTTCTTCAAGTTTTGGCCCTAAATAATTTTGAACAAAATCTGTTTCTTCTTCTGGTGAAAAGTGCATACTCTCCCAATTGTCACCATTTCCGTGAGGCTCATTTACGGGAGTTAGTCCCCAAATATCAATCCCTTCGTTTTTGTAGGATTCTAAATATTTAGAAAAATATAACGCAAACGAACTGTAATACTCTGGTAATAATTTACCACCCACATAGTTTTTATTGTCCTTCATCCATGGCGGGGCTGTCCAAGGCGATGCAATGATATTAAAACCATCTTTTGAGATTGCCATTGCATCTTTTATCATGGGGATTAAATCATCTCTATCTTCTTCAATACTAAAATGTTTTAGCTCCATATCGTCGGCGATTGGTGCGTAAGTATAATTATTTAATGAAAAATCACAAGAACTTATATGAGTACGTGTTAGCGTATAGTTGGCGCCATCTTCACTAAAATAGGCTTTAAGTATAGTGTCTCTATTTTTTTTACTCAAACGATTTAGTAAATACGCAGAAGATTCTGTAAATGATCCGCCAAAACCTGTGATGGTTTGGAATTTTACTTCTGGTTTCAATTGAATTTTAGAGGGATTTTCAGAAGTTTCAAATTCTGAAATTTCAGCTAACTTGTTTCCGTTTACAGAGGTTTCATACACTGTAACTTCTAATGATTGTTTGGAGGTACACGCTGTGAGCATCAGTGATAAAATTAAAAAATGATAGATTTTCAAACTATTTATATTTATGAGAATAATTATAATTTATTTTTAACTGGTGGTAATTCAACTTCAAGCAACAAAGCTTCTTTATTACCATTGTAGGTTTTCGTGATTGGTTTTCCGTTCCGAGTCAGCCCATCAAAAACGCCTTGATCTACTAAGTCCCAGAGTACGTATTTAGCTTTACCATCTACTGTGAATAAACCAAAATAGTTTTCAGATCCACCTTTATTATGAGCATCTTTCCAAGGTTCATCAAAAGCTTCAAAATAGAAACAAGACATATTATCTTGATCTGTCCATTGGCGCATATTGTCATAAAAAATGCCTTCCTTATACTCATCAGTAGCTTTTGAACCTTTAGAGCCGTAAAAACCATTTGAAGCACTCGCCCAACCTGTTTCTCCTATATGAATTGGTTTTTTTATGCCTAAACTTTTGATGTAGTTGGCTACACTATCCGTTTGAGAAATCGCATAATTTTTTGCACGATTCATAGCAATATCAATTCGTTTCAAACTGGATAGTTGAGTTTCTTCTCCAAAAACACCCCAAAAAACAGGATTATAATGTGTATCATGCATTGGATACGTATGAACAGATAAGTAGTCTACAGCTTTTATTAATTTTGTTAAATCTTCTGTATGGTATTGAGGGTCACCTCCACCCCATGATGCAAAATTATCGGAACTCGTAATCCAAATGTCTTTAGATAACTTTCCTGTTTGTTTTAACGCTTGTAAATGTGAAACCCATTTTAAAATAATATTAGGTTGCACAAAATAAGAGGTCGCCCATTTTACCATGGCTTCGTTTCCAACCGCAATAACTTTTACGATATCTGGATATTCATTTGCTAAGGCTACTGCACGGTCAATTTCTTCCGAGTTCTGCGCGCTTTCTACATTATGGTTTACAGGTCTATCTGTCCAAGCATTCAAACAATCTATCCAAGCTCCTAGCATCAAATACATTTCAAAAGATTGATCTTCATTTTTCAATTCGCGTATAGCTTTCAAAATGTTTGAAGTATGTGCTAATTGAACGTTATACGTACGTAATATTCGGATGTTCATAGCGTGAAGAATTTTCATATCTTCTTTTAGCTCTCCAACAGTGGGCTGAAAATCTCTAGATGATTTTCGATAGCCACCATATGAGATTGCTAAGTAGTTTGAATTTCCTAATATATCTTTAGCAGTCACTTCTTTATGTATTTGATCGTTTTGTATATTTTTTTTTGGCTGACTTTCTTTACAGGACATTACAAGAAAAACAAGCAGTATTAAATTTAATATGGATGTTATTTTTCTCATAATGTCTTATAAGTATTATTTTAATCGAGAACTTTTAATGTGTACATTTATTTGAATAATTTCTCCATTACGGCTAAATACTTGTCCACTTGTTTCTGTATCTAGGCTTAATGATTCAAATGTTTTTGTTTTCCCATTATTTAAGTTAACTGTTAAGCCATCTTCTTCTGCAATCGTATAAATTACAGGAACTTGGCAGTAGGTAAAACATAAAGAATCTTTGGAAATCAAAATACTATCTTGTTTTTTTGGTAAAGCGATATAATGAAATATTTTACTCTCTTGTAAAAATTCATTTTTACGTAATAAACAAGGATTAAAGCCTAATTTTCCGTCAGAAATAGTAACACCTAGTTCTCCAAAACGCGATAAAACATCTTCTTTAACTTGACCAGTCATACCGGGTTGCTGAGCGCCTTTTCCGGCTGGTGTATGTGAATAAGGATCGGTTGGGAAAGCTCCATATAATTTTGGTGACTTATGAACCCCAATGCCTGCATTGATTTCGTAATAATGTTCTAATAGACTTCCAACAATTGCTGCATTTTGATTTGAATCTATTGCTGCTGTACAAGTTTCTAAAACTGCCAATTGTAGCTTCGAAACCATATGCCAATAAATAGAGCCTAAACCTTCATAACCATAAAATGTACCTGAACGTCCAGTAAAAGATTTATGATTAAATACGTCTTCAAAAATCTGAAGAACTTTTTGAGTATCCTGATTTATCAATTCTGTGTAAGACGATTCGGAAAGTTCTTCCAAGGCTGCTTTAAGATCATTTGCATTTTTAAAGTTGCCATTGAAATGATAGGCACCGTTGACATCTTTCTCTAAAATTTGTACGGTTTCATCGGCGACTAATTGTTGTAATAATTTTGATGTTGAAATAGCGACAGCTGAAATCGTGTTTCGTTCTATAAATCCTTTTAATTCTTTATAAGGATATAATAGATAACTGTATTGGTCTGGGCGGAAAAGTTTACTGCTTTTCATTGCATTCAGTACAGATAATGACTCTTCGCTCGATAAATATTTTGAACTTAACACAGCAACTTGTCCTTCTAACATTTCATCTAAATATGAAATTGAAACACTGTTATCGTCATTTACTGTCATTAAATTATACGCGTGGTATAAGTTATCTTCTCGTTTGTTGACGCTGATTGAATGTTCTAAGTATTGAAGACTAATTGTGATAAAGTCTTTTAAATCGCTAATAGAAATAGTTTCTTTTCTTCCAGAGAATGCGTGTGTGTAAACTTGATTTCTATAAGAGCTACCTGCTGCTCCCAAAGCATCTAAAATTAGTTTTCTTTCTGTGTCATTGATGCGTCCTGAAAGTGAGTTTTGATGATCCTTAAAAGTTGATAAAATCGCATTGAAGAATGTTACTAGTTCTTTAGAAACCTCAACAGTTTCCAAATTAGATTGATCTATAACTGTATCAAAGAATTTCATAAAACGTCTCAGGTAATACAAGGTTACCATAGAAACACCACTTCCTACAAGAGCGTTGTTGGCATCGTTCCATTCTGGACGTTGTGTATTCATCCAAATTCCTCCTTCAGGAATAAAATTCGAAAATTTTGCTAGTGTTGTTGCAAGAATTTTTTCGATGAAATTAACTTTTACAATAAATCGATTTTCATCTCGAAGTAAAGCACCGTCAGCTCCAAGCTCTACACGTTGTTCTCTAATTTTGAGATCTAATGCTTCATCAAATTCAATAGTATCTTTTGGATTTTCAAGTAGGTCTTCATAACTTTTAATTTTGTAAGGTACATTTGCATATACAAACAAGTCTTTATCAAAAAGCGTTGCTAATTTTTCGGGTTGATGTTTTTCTATAAACTCTAAAAATTTAAGTAAATAAATCACTTGATGATCTCCCCAATATCCAATATAAGACCATGGATCGTCTGGCTCAATGGTTTCCCAATCAAAACCGCCTTTGGTTACTCGGTAAGGATTGTAACCATCAAAAGTAGTAGCATTTAAAAATTTATGAATCATACTCTCAATAAACGAAGGATATGAATGTGCTAAAGCTTCCCAATTTTGAAATATATCGCGCCAGTTTCCTTCGTAATCTAATATTTTTGAACCATCAACTTCACTTTTGGTGTTGATTGAAAATTTATTCCAAGGACGACTAGGATCACCATGTCGACGGCTAAATTTTAATGGCATATACTCAAAACACAAACGTCTAAAATTGGTGTCATCTACTTCATGAGCTAATTCTTGTAATACCGAAAGTGAGAAAATTTCAGGAAGTTTACCTACACTGTCTTCTGTTGTTCTTGATACTTTTTTATTGGCTTTTGAAAGGTAATTTTTAAAATCCCACTTTTCAATTTGATAATTATCATCAAAAATACCACCTCTCATGATATTGAATAAGGTGTTTGCAAAATGACGAGTATCTCTAAATTTGTCAGCTGAAAGTTGTAACCCATCTGAAGCTGCATTTAAAGCAATAAGACGTGATGTTCCTTTTTCAATTTTTTGGTTGATCAGTTCCCATAAACCATCATTAGTTTTAATTTGATTGATCAGTTTTGCAATCGCAGAGTGGTTTTTATTAACTTCTGCAACAAGCATCCATTCTTTATCTTCTTGTGCTGACAATACAATTTGAGAATTGATGAAATAAGCTCCTTTTTCAGCTTTAACATCAGTTTCTTGTGAGAGTTCTTGTTGTTTTCTAAAACTATCTAGTTGTAATGAAGATAGTAGGTATTTAGAATTGTCTAAACCTAAAGACCAAACAATATTTGCTTTTAAAGCTTCACTAGGCTCCGCTTTATCTACAATGATGGCACTTAAAGCATAAATTCCTAATCCAGAAGTTTGCTCCAACTCACTTCTTTTGTAAGCGTCAACAAGATTACTACTTGCATTTTGTAAATCACTTCCTACACCATAAGGCAAAATATTTTGAATACCATCCAATACATTTATGTCAACTTTTGAAGTTGAGTTATTGATAAGCTTTGATTTTTTTATAAATCCAAACGTATTTGTTGAATTCCACTGGTATTGAAAAGTAAGCTCTAAATCGTGGTTGATTTCTTCAAATAATACTTTATTACCATACTCATTTTTGTATAAATTTCGAGTGGTTTGGTATTTACCAGCAAAACGATCCGAAAATGGTTCCCATAAATGAATTTCATCATTTTTGACTACTTGAAAAATAGACTTACTTCCTGTAATTTCAGCAGCTTCCGTAATTTTATCATCCGTATAATATGGAAATAACGCGAATTCAGAGTTTTTTCTTCCAGCTGTTAAACTTCCATTACTTGAAATAAACATCCAGTGATTGGAATCACTAACGATACTCATGAAAAATGGTCTCATTTTATCACTGTTAGAAATCTTATAATAGACTTCGTTATCAATGTTAACTAAAGTTCCATCTATATCTTTAACCTGATTTTTGTCTTTATTTTTTCCTAAAAAAATAGCTTTCTTTGTCATTTAATTTTTTTATCAATAAACCTCCTCATTATAATTTTGTGAGGCTTTATAATTTTTAATATCTATTTAACTACTTAAAGTTGATTGTATTTTAAAAGTTAATTTGTGATTTCAAAAATAAAAAAGGTTAGGTATTTAAAAAGCTTACTCTAACCTTTTATTAGCGTTTTAGATCATTTTTATTGATAAATGATTATTAAGGTGATACTCTTACGGATATGTTATCCACATTCAATCTTGCTGCACTATTGACGATTTCAATCAAAAAGGATAAGCCTCCTTCAACTTGATTTGCGTTTCCAGGAGTTGTAAACGTGAATGTTTTAGTTTCCCAAGATGTTGTTGATACAGACGAGGTATTGTCTGTAAGAACGTGTAGCGTTGCCGCTACAGTTCCACCATCAGCACCTTCAGAGAATGCAAATGCTTTTATAAGTCCACCTTCACCCAATACATCAGAAGCGATAATGTCAAAAGAAACTGTGTAAGATGTATTTGGAGTCACTAAACCTGTTCCAAAACGTTCCATTTTAAGACCAACAGCAACACCCGTTGAACCTTGAATTTCTGCTGATTGATTGCCACCATTGTTTATAGTGGTAGAGATCGTTGTGCCATCAAAAAATTGCCAGCAACCTACATCTCCAGCTTCAAAATCTCCATTAGCCAACAATTCTCCAGCTGGAGGTTCAGGACAATCGCCATTACCGCCGCCGCCGCCGCCATTTCCACCGTTTCCATATAATTTTAAGTCATCTATATAATAGGTTTCTTGTATCGTTGTTCCTAGCTGAAAAAATACTACAATTTTATCGAACTTATTAGAATCTGTACTTTGAAATTCAAAGGTAAGCTCCTCCCACTGATTAGCACTCGTAGCTGAAGTTGTTGCCGAAATTTCTTTAAAGGTTCCTGCATTTGTTTGATCTTCTAACTTTAATAACACATTTGTGCTTGCTGTTGGTGACCATACTTTTAGTTTGAAACCTGTGTTTGAATTGAAATCTAATTTCGCATCTAAATCTATTTGATTGTTTGCATATTGTGCAGAACTTGTTCTATCAATTTGTCCAACCTTACATGAAGTATTTACTGAATTATCAAAATCTGGATTATCGATCCAAGCGAATCCTGCACCATCTGAGGTAATACTTGCAGTTGGATCATTTTGGAATGTTAAATTAAAGTTTGAAGCACTAACAGATTGTGTTGTTTCAGAATCACATGTGTCGCCGCCGCCGCCGCCGCCATTACCTTCGCCGTAAAGCATTAGGTCGTCGATGTAGTAAGTTTGCTCAGTCGCAGAATTTAATTCAAAAAATAGTACAACTTTGTCAAACTTATTAGAATCTGAACTTCCAAAATCAAATGTGAGCTCTTCCCATGCTCCAGCACTATCAGCTGAAGTAGTTGCTGACACTTCTTTAAAGATCGCTGAATTAGTCTGATCCTCTAATTTTAATAATACATTTGTACTAGCTGTTGGTGACCATACTTTTAGTTTAAAACCTGTATTTGAATTGAAATCTAATTTCGCATCTAAAGTTATTTGATTGTTTGCGTACTGAGAAGCACTAGTTCTATCTATTTGTCCAACTTTACAAGAAGTGTTTAGTGCATTGTCAGAATCTGGATTATCTATCCAAGTAAATCCTGCACCATCTGAAGTAATACTCGCAGTTGGATCTGACATAAAAGTTATATTCAAATCGGAAGCTGAAAGTGACTCTGCTGTTTCAGCATCACAAGGAGGTTGAGGAGATGCTACTTGAGTAATATCGTCAAAATAGAATGTTCCATCGGATGTCCCTGCGCCATCTACAAATAGAGTAAGTTTAGAATAGCTAGCAGCAGAATTAAAAGTGAAAATAATTTCTTCCCATCCAGATCCTGTGTGACTAGCAGTTGTTTCAGTATCTGCTGCTGATCCTTCTTCCAGTTTCATTAAAACGTCTATTGGAGCATTTGCCCAGAAATTCATCTTTATTGACTTTTCAGTCGTTAAATCAACAGGAGCCCCTAGTTCAAAAAATAAACCTTCGTACGTAGCACCGCTATTTGTAACTGCTCCTACGTTAGACTCTACTGCATTTGTGCCTGAAAGATCTGGATTTGTAAGAATTTCAAAGCTTGAACCATTAAAAACAGTTGCTTCATAGGTAATATTTTCAATATCAAACGTCATTGGCAAAGCTGCAATTTCAGAGATTGAAATAGTTATTTCATCGGAAAAAATATCAAAATCTCCCGCTACATTGGATGCTTTTAAAACTACCAAGTAAGTTCCGTTTTCATATACGTTTACTGGATTGATAAGCGTAGAAGTACTTTCATCTCCAAAACTCCACTCATACATAGAAGCATTTGTAGATGTGTTTATAAAAGTTACTGTTCCTGTGTTAGTATTAATTGTATGCGTGAAACCAGCTTTAAGTTGTGGTAGAACTGCTCCATCATTATCATCACAACCGATAAAACTGATTGCCAAAATGAGTAGTGAAACTTTTTTAATTGTTTTGATTAAATTTTTCATTGTCTTTTTTATTAGTTGTTACTATTGTTTGTATACTCTTACGTAATCTACTAGCATGTTTTGTGGAAACGTCTCTCCAATATCAGGATTTCCAGGGAAATTACCACCTACAGCTAAATTGATGATGATATAGAATGGTTTGTTAAATACCCAATCTCCAGTGACATCAGTCGGTTCAACTGCTTCCACAGCTGGAGTATCTTCGGTTGCTTCTACAGCTTCTACACCATCATTTAATGTGTAAACAGCATCGGTTGGTGTGACTGCAATATCAGCAGGTGTAATTTGATTGTACAATACACCATCTATGTAGTAGTTGATATATTGATACCCCCACTCGATTCCAAAAACATGGAAATCGTCGTCGTAACGCGCACTACCTAAATCGTAACTTTTAGTCACTTGACCTTGTGGCGATGTTTCACCAGAGTATCCAGGACCGTGAATAGAACCGCTTACTTTTGTAGGTTCTAGTCTGCGGTACTCCATAATATCAATTTCACCACACTGAGGCCATCCGTCTGTATCGTCGTTTTCTCCTAAGAGCCAAAATGCTGGCCAAAGACCTGATCCCCCTGGTACTTTGATACGTGCTTCAAAGCGCCCAAAGGCTTGAGAAAATTTTCCTTTTGTGATTAATTTCGCTGAAGTAAAAGAGGATCCGTTAAAATCTTCTTCTATAGCAGATATTACTAACAATCCATTTTGTACAGTTACATTTTCGGGACGGTCTGTGTAATATTGCAATTCATTATTGCCCCATCCATCAAAGCCTGTACCTGTATCTAAATTCCAATATTCTGAATTAGGAGCTCCTTCTACATCAAATTCATCTGCCATTACTAGATTTGTAAAGGTGGCAACCGTTTGAGTTTCATCTGTATCACAACTCGTGAAACTTATCATCGATGCAAAAGCAAAAGTGGTAAACAACATTGTTGTTATACGCATTGTCTTTTTATTATTTTTGTTCATTTTTTCTTGTTTTGATAGTTTCTTAATTATTATTCTTTGAAGAAATACATATTATCGACGTGTAAATCCGTCACGTTAGAAGATTTTATCCTTTCAATGATAATGATATTTACTGCTGTTTTATCCAAACCAGTTTCAGATGTTGGTCTAATTGGAATTTTAAAAGTTTTCCATACGCCACCTGCTTCAAAAGTTCCATTGGATTCAGTATCATTGATATCTCCTGTTTGATCAGACCATTGATAAGTTTGACCACCAATACGCTGTTGTTGTAAAGATGACTCAGCCTTCAAAACAATGAGCATATCAATATCAGTAGGCAAAACTACAGGCATTAATATGTCAACACTAAAATGAGTCATTTCCGAAATATCTATGGGGTTTGAAAGTTGAGTACCCACAAAATTAAAGTCCGTGTACTTAAGTACATTCTGTCCATTTATAATAATTTCACCCCCAAGAGTTGTTTGATAAGGCTGCCAGTAGCCATTAAAAAAGTCTACAGGGATATTTGTGTAAGTATCACTAAAAACAGATATTACATCACTAGGGTCTCTAGTTGGTGCTGGCGCCAGTTCAAACTCACCAGCAGCATTTATAGTTACAGATCCCTCGGCTTCTACTCCGCCTAAAGTTGCCGTAATTACTGCTGTTCCATTACTAACGCTAATTACTCCAAATTCATTTACAAAAGCTATGTGTGGAGCAGAAGATGAAAAATCAAAATAACTTGGTGCTATACTAACTGTCTTATTTAGACCAGAACCTAAATTGAATGTTTGTGTAAGGTCCGTTAATTCTAAATCAATCCCCGCAAAGACATCTTTAACAACATCTTCACCATTGACAATGGCGGGTCTTGGTTGTCCAATAGTTCCTAGCTTTTCAAACTTTAATTCATCAATCCAAAAAGTGTAGCCATTACCACCTGTGTTTTGAGTTCCTGCCGAATACCAAAACATACCTCTTTCATCAAATAGTTTTGACGGATCAGGGATTGGAATGACGTATTTTTGCCAATTTGTGCCTAGGCTTATGTTTATTTCACTGACCTGGTATTTATTAAGTCCAAAGTCTTGCCCAAAACCTATTTCTCCAACAACAACTCCCTGAGAGGCTTTTGCCCAAAAAGTAAGTGCATCGAATTCAGTAAGGTCACGCCCTGATCCATCAACTCTCAATATACCACCTGCATAACTTCCTTCAGGATCGTTTGCATTTGGTACATCAAATCGCATGGAAGCATAGCTTTCATAACCTTCACTTTCATCTACAGACCAAGCGGTTGCTTTGGAACCTAAATATGGAAAGTAAAAGTCACTTCCAAGTCCTATTGGGGAGTCCGTGAAAATATCACCTGTTTTTGACAGGGTTGCAAATTCTGACCGATCAGATATCTCTCTTTCACAACTCATGGTGACTACAAAAAGTAATCCCGTGAGGAGCATCGTTTTTGAATATATAAATTTTATATTTTTCATTTTTACAGTTTTTTTATTTTCCAATATTGATATGTATGTATGTTCTAATTTCCCATTCACTTCCATCAGGAAATCCTAAAGAACTGATAGGTGGAATTGCTGGATAGGTGTTGGGTGGTACAAAATTAGGGGAGTATCTAGGAGAATTTTCATTCATTGAACGCCATGTTCCACGAACTCCTACTTGTGTATTAGGAAGGATGAACCAATCTGGTTTTCCTAGGGTAGTCGATAAATCTAACATTAACTGTACTGGGTATGTTAGGTTAAAATCTCGGTGGTAATCAAAAGGTCCCCAATCATTAAATTTGAAAGTATGGGTTAATTTTAATTTGTTATGTATCAGTCGAACATCTCCACCAAATCGCTCTATTAAACGCTCGTCGCTACCATTTGCTTGTGCATTACCTGCGTAAAAATTAGCAATAAATCCAAGGTCTGGAGTTAGTTTAGACACAATACGAGAATGTGCTTCCCATAAATCTTGTGCAGGAGCAGCATTTGGAAACGCAAAGGAAGTACGATTTGCTAAGAATCCAACTGCCGCATCTTGAGCTGTTGGGTGATGACGGTAAACAAAACCTAAATTGAAAGCGAACTTTGCATCTTCAGCTCTGTCGTTGTCCCATTCGTACATCCATGTACCTGGAGTAGGATCGTAAGAAAATAAGAGTTCTCCAGCGGTGGTTTCTCTATTGGCTCTCACCGCAAACGGATCATCTTGAATATTTCTTAAACGCCCTGTACCACCGTTTAAGTCATTTGGCATAGCAGCAACAATTGGCTTTTGCCATAAAAAATTAGGTGCGATTTGAAAATCACCAAACGTATAAGCAAAACCAGAAAGGAAATTGTTTTGGTTACCGCTTCCTGTATCCTTTAGTTTCCAGCCTGTAAATGTTTGTGTTTGGTCAGATCCTCCATTAGCAACTAAGCCCATACTTGCTCCTTGTACATACCATTTAATAGGACCTTTTTCATAAGATAACTTGGCTTTAGCACCCCAGTTATCTTTATCATCAATTTCGTCTGTGTAAATAACGTAATTATCTGTGGTTCCTTCAGCTATTTGAAATTTACGACCGTTTAACGGTTGTCCACCCCATAAACCACCGATTTCAAAATTAAAAGCTCCAATTTGTCTTTCGAAAGCTAAAGAGACTCTACGTGTTTTTGGAAGTGGTATTGCAATTGAAGTTACTGCTCTACCAACATCATCAATATCTTCGTGGTAAACGGCAGCTACACCCCAATTACCTAAATTTCTTCCGTACTTTAAAAGTACGGCTGGATTAGCTCCCCACCAAAGTTGTGGTCCAAAAGCGGCTTTTAAACCATTTAAAGTGCCTTTAGCATCAAACTCGATTCCTGAAATTTCTCCGTTGTATAAATCTAAGTTTGGACCATAGTTGGCTTCTCTGTATAAATTAAAGAAATCTCCTTCGTAAGCCCAGTGGTAATGACCTGTTCTGTAAAAACCTCTTAAATTAAAATCCTTCGCATTCCAATCAAATTCAGCATTGTAAATTTTTACTCTGTTTGGATCTGTAATAGTTACATTTCCATCATCAGTATTTACTTCAATTGGACGGCCGGTATTTTCATAAAATATTTCGTCAATTGGGTTTTTAGCAACATTTCCAAGAATATTAAAATTCACATTGGCACGCATGTTAGAAGTAGGGTTTCCTTCTACTCCAATAAAATACGATTGCATATGATCAAAACCTAGTTCGTTTGGATAACCGTTCGAATTAGGATCTGCATTTTCTGGTGTGGTAATAAGTGTACCGCCTGTATTAAAGGTTGTAAACTCAGCTCTCATATTGCTTAGCTTAATTTTTTCAGTGCCACCTAAAGCTGCTTTATCTCCTCTTGCACGAAGGACTGCATCCATCAATTCAATAGTATCAAAATGAGTTGTCACAAATTCTGGAGTTACACCATCTTCATAAGGGTTTAATTGGTGTGCTATTTTTAAAGCATAATAAGATGCTCTTGGGTATAATGTATAAAGCCCTCTTGAGTTTGTAGGTCCTTTTGCACAAATTCCAAACCATTCCTCGTTCATGTTGTTTTCACCAGGAGCAAAATCAAGTTGATATCCTCCATTTGACCAGGAGGCATTGTTGTCATGAACTTCTAAGTTTTTTGTTTGTCCAAATTTCCACCAACCATCACTAAACTGGAATGTGAACCCACCAATTGCATTTTCTGATTTCCCTAAACCAGCGGCATTTTCATAAATATCTTTCCAATTTGAAACCATGTAATAAGCCTGCATTTTTTGGTCTTCAGCATTATCTAAAGCGTTGAATGCATCTGCACCAAACTCCGTTAACATAATGGGCATATCAAGTTTTTCTTTTACTATTTTGAATGCATCTGTAAAAGAAGGTCCACGGTACATATTGGTTCCGAAAACATCAACATCTTTACATTCTTCAGCAATAATGTCAATAAACAAAACATCACCATTACAGATTGCTATGGGATGAGACGCATCAATACTTTTCATTTTAATAGAAGCATCGTTCATGAGCTTATACATTGGTCTTCCACGTTCTTCTCCTATGAAATCTCTTTTTTCTTCTTCGTCTGGAAAATCTTCTGTTTCAGCACCTGCCCAGAAAAGACCGTAGTTGTTTTCATTTCCTAACAAAAACATTAACAATCCTGGAGTGTCCTTGTAGGTTTCAGCCAATTCAGTAACTTCAGACATCAAAAATGCTTGGGTATCTGGATCACTATAATCTGTTACAGGAACCCATGCATTATTTATGGTCAATCCGTAACGACCGAAAGAATGATTTAACATGGTATATATACCATAGTTCTCATAAATGTATTGTATCCATTTTGGCTGAGCACCAACGTATTGTCTTATAACATTAACCCCCATGTTTTTTAACAAGCCCATTTCTGCATCCAATGCTGCTTTGATGACATCATCTGATTGATTCCAAAGGCTGTAGGAATAATTAGTACCTATTGGGAAATAATCCCAATTCATTCCGTTGATCATGAAGTCTTCTCCATTCACTACTAATTTCATTCCATCTTCATTGTTAACAACTGTAACTTTATCTGCCTGAGCAAAAACGCTGGTTGTAATTAAAAAAAGAACTAATCTTAAAAAGGTGTTTTTCATAATTTGTTTCATTTAAAAATAATAGGGTTTAACGATTAAGTATATTTTTAATCCTATAATAGTTTTGTTAAATATAGGAACTAAAAAATGTATATGTCATAAAAAAAACTCTACAAAAATCATACAAAACAAATATTATCTCAATTTTTAATTGATTTAACAAATTCAAGGTGAAAAAACTGAGAATATCAAGTTTATAAAAAAATGAACAGGTGAGTAAAACCTACTATATTATCGCATGATGTAGGGGTGATGTATAGCTGTTTTCAGCAATGTGTAGCAAGCAAATAATTAGTGTATAGTTAAAATTAGATAATATTTATGGTAAATTCATCTTTTGTAGCAGCTTCAAAGTTATTTTAGTTTAAAAATTATTTAAGCTGCATCTAAAAATAAATGGTTTTATTGTTTAGTAAAAAGTGCTAAAAAAAGCTATTTCTAGCAGGTGTTTGTTAGTTAATTAATGAAATTAAGTTTCTTGAAACACCAAATTAGGTTGTATCTTTGAAAAAACAAACAGAATGAAAAAATACATTGCTGAAATTATAGGAACCTTTAGCATGATTTTTTGTGGTTGTGGTGCCATGGTGATCAATGATTTTACAGGTGGTACCATTACCCATCCAGGAGTTGCAATCACATGGGGTCTTATTGTAATGGCTATGATTTATGCATTTGGAGATATTTCAGGGGCGCATTTTAATCCTGCTGTTACTATAGGATTTGCAATCGCTAAAAAATTTAGTTGGAACGAAGTTCCAAAATATATCGTTGGCCAATTTATAGGAGCGATGGCTGCATCTTTAATACTGCTGTATTTATTTCCAGAAAGTGATTTAGGAGCTACACTCCCAACTATTGAACCAATGAAAGTCTTTATAATTGAATTGCTTTTAAGTTTTTTCTTAATGGTTGTTATTATCAATGTTTCTACAGGAAGTAAAGAAATTGGACCTATTGCTGGAATTGCAATTGGAAGTGTGATTCTTTTGGAGGCTATGTTTGCTGGACCATTAACAAAAGCCTCAATGAACCCAATTCGTTCTTTAGCACCTGCCCTAGTTTCTGGAAATTTCACATATTTATGGGTATATCTTACGGCCCCATTTGTTGGGATGTTTCTTGCTGTATCTAGTTGTAGGTTGGTAAAAAGCGATAATTGTTGTGACGATAAATGTTAATATTTGTTTAATTATAAGAGTGATTGTTTGAACAAAATGTATTTTTACTTCACAAACAATTAATTTTATGGCAAAGAAAATTACACTCACACAAAATGCACTTATTAAACTTTATATGGCGTATGTTTTAGAACATAACCACGCTCCAAAATCAATATACACATTTTCAAAAAACAATGGCTTTGATGAAGCTGACTTTTACAAGTTTTTTGCAAATTTTGAATCTCTAGAAAGTTCGGTATTTAGTTTATTCTTTTCAAATACAATTGAAACTCTGGAATCTAGTAAGGACTATCTGACTTACGATTCAAGAAATCAATTGTTAAGTTTTTACTTTACATTTTTTGAAAACTTAACAGCCAACAGAAGTTACGTAGTCTACGCCCTAAGTAAAAGCTGTAACAAACTCGAAAACCTAAAAAAGTTAAAAGGGTTGCGCGCCAAATTCCTAAATTACATTGATCAATTAGATATTGAGGTACTTCAAATTAAAAATAAACAATTAGAACAAATAAAAGACAGTGTGGTACAAGAAACCTACTGGATTCAATTGATGTTGACACTAAAATTCTGGCTAGACGACACTTCCAAATCTTTTGAGAAAACAGATATTTTTATTGAAAAGTCAATCAATGCAAGTTTCGATTTAATTAATATTTCGCCATTAAAAAGCGTAGTGGATTTAGGAAAGTTTTTAATCAAGGAAAAAATCAGCATGAATTAATATGAAGTCAATCGACAGAATACCTACTTCAAAAATACAACGCGCTGGAAAACTCGTTTCAACGGGTGCTAAAGTGGGTGTAAATTTCCTTAAATATTACGGTGAAAAAATCACAAAAACAGAAGAAGAGGCCAAAGAAAACCTCAATAAAAACAATGCTGAAGATATTTATTCAGGATTGAAACAACTCAAAGGAAGTGCCTTAAAGGTGGCGCAGATGTTGAGTATGGAAAAAAGTCTTTTACCTCAAGCGTATGTAGATAAGTTTTCTCTTGCACAATTTTCAGTACCTCCGTTATCATCTCCACTAGTAATTAAGACTTTTAAAAAGTATTTTGGACAACATCCAAATCATATTTTTGACGAATTTGATTCAGAATCCGTCAATGCTGCTAGTATAGGACAAGTTCACAAAGCAGAAAAAGATGGAAAACAGTTGGCGGTGAAAATACAATACCCTGGTGTTGCTGACAGCATCAAGTCAGACTTAGCCATGGTGAAGCCTATTGCCATAAAAATGTTTAATATAAGAGGAAAGGATTCTGATAAATATTTTCAAGAAGTGGAGGATAAACTTGTAGAAGAAACTAACTATAAGCTTGAAATTTCTCAAAGCAAAGAAATCGCGAAGGCTTGTGTGCATATTCCAAATTTATTATTCCCTGAATATTACGACACATACTCCTCAGATCGCATCATCACTATGGACTTTATGAAAGGCGAACATCTTTCTGAATTTGCAAAATACAATTCAGATAAAGAAAAGGCCAATCAACTCGGTCAAGCCTTGTGGGATTTCTATATGTTTCAAATTCATACGCTCAAAAAAGTTCACGCAGATCCTCATCCAGGAAATTTTTTGATAAATGAAGATGCACAATTGATTGCTCTTGACTTTGGTTGTATGAAATCCATCCCCGATGAATTTTACATTCCTTACTTTGAATTAGCTGATAAAAAAATTATTGATAATCCAGAGTTATTCTCCAAAAAACTATATGAATTAGAAATTTTAACTCCAGCGGATACACCAGAAGAGTTGGTGTTTTTTACTGCCATGTTTCATGAGTTACTGAGCGTGTTTACATTGCCTTTTCATGACTCAATATTTGATTTTTCTAACCCTGAGTTTTTTGATAAAATTAAAAATTTAGCAGAACGTTACAGCAAAAGTACCGAACTTCGAAAGTTTAACGGAAATCGTGGTTCCAAACATTTCATATATATCAACCGAACCTTTTTTGGTCTCTATAACTTAATGTTTGATTTAAAAGCATCGGCTGTAAAAATTAACCATTTTAATAATTACTAAATGTTACACTTAAGAAGGCAAGATTTTGATGATTTAGACCACGTTTACAGAATAAATATGATGAACAGTTGTTCTGGATTTAAGTCCGCAAATCTCATTGGAACTAAATCGAATGATGGCACTCCAAATGTAGCTGTTTTTAGTTCTGTGACTCACTTGGGCTCCAACCCACCATTATTAGGTATTGTTTTTAGACCGGTGTCAGATGTACCAAGGAACACTTACGAAAACATTAAAGAAACAGGTCAATTTACCGTAAACCATATACATTTAGATATTATTGAGCAAGCCCACCATACGTCTGCTAAATATGATAAAAGTATTTCTGAGTTTGACATAACAAAATTAGAGGAAGAGTATAAAAATGATTGGCATGCGCCGTTTGTAAAAGGGGCACCAATTCAAATGGCTCTTACTTATTGTGAAGAATACATAATCAAGGCAAATAATACCATACAACTTATAGCTGAAATTAAGGACTTGTATATAAAAGACGATATTGTAGAACAGGACGGTTTTGTAAATTTGGCAAAAGCTAATGTTGTTGCCATAAATGGTTTAGATGGCTATGCCCTACCATCACTAAAACAACGTATCGAATACCAAAGACCTAAGAAATAAAGTTAATATCATTTGAAAAAAACGTTTCTACCAACCAAAGTTTGTTCACAATGCCAACGCCCTTTTACATGGCGAAAAAAGTGGGAAAAAAATTGGGAATCTGTTAAATATTGCAGCAAAAAATGCAGTGGTAAACGAAAAAAAGTTTAAACTAATATCGTTTTAACAACGTCTTCAAGTGATTGAATACTTCAACTTAGTAAATCGCAATTAAAATAAAACTAATTTATTTAAAATGAAAACACTTCGTCTTATACTTGGAGATCAACTAAATATTCAACATTCATGGTATACATCTGTCTCAGATTCAACTGTATATTGTATGTTTGAAATGCGACAAGAAACGGATTATGTCAAACACCACATTCAAAAAGTAGTTGGTTTTTTTGCGGCGATGCGAGATTTCTCAAAACAACTAGAGTCCAAAGGCCACAAGGTTATTTATTTAACTTTGGATGACTCCTCCAACCTTCAGGATTTAGAAAAAAATATTAATGAAATTATTTTCAGTCAAGGCATTGAATCGTTTGAGTACCAATCTCCAGACGAATACCGTTTAGACACCCAACTCAAAGCTATTTGTAAAACGCTTTCAATTGTATTTAAAGAAGTTGATACAGAACATTTTTACACGACACGTGATGAACTTTCTGTGTTTTTTGAGGGAAAAAAGCAGTATTTAATGGAACGCTTTTACAGATATATGCGTACAAAACACCACATTTTGATGCAAGGGGCAATTCCTGAAGGTGGTGAATGGAACTATGATAAAAGTAACCGTAATAAATGGAAAGGATCTCCAGAAATACCTCCGTTTAAAGATTTCAAAAATCCTGTTGCTGATATTCTAAACACATTACGTTCTAGCACTATCAAGACTATCGGACGTTTTAAAACTTCTACATTTTCATACCCTATAAATAAAGTACAATCGTTACAACAACTGGAATATTTCAATCAAAATTTACTAGTTCATTTTGGAGATTACCAAGATGCCTTACATAATGACGAAGTATATTTATTCCACTCGCGTCTGTCGTTCGCAATGAACCTAAAACTAATCAGTCCCAAAGAAATTGTAGATGCTGTCTTGAAACATTACCGAGCTAATAGTGAAGAAATTTCAATATCCCAAGTAGAAGGATTTATAAGACAAGTAATTGGATGGCGAGAATATATGCGAGGAATGTATTGGTCAAAAATGCCTGAATACAAGACGTTAAATATACTCGAAAACAACCATAACATTCCTGAATTCTTTTGGACTGGGGATACCAAAATGAATTGCTTAAGTAAAACAATTAATAATTCATTGGATAATGCTTATGCTCATCACATTCAACGTTTGATGATTACCGGAAATTATCTATTGCTAACCCAAACCAATCCCGATTTAGTAGATGATTGGTATTTAGGAATTTATATTGATGCCTTAGAGTGGGTCCAACTTCCTAATACCCGCGGCATGAGTCAGTTTGCAGATGGCGGTATGATTGCAACGAAACCTTATGTGTCGTCAGGAAGCTATATCAACAAAATGAGTAATTATTGTAGTGATTGCCAATACAATGTGAAAGAACGTTTAGGAGAAAATGCTTGCCCTTTTAATAGTCTGTATTGGAATTTTTTAGACGATAAACGTCCTCAATTGGCTAATAACTTTCGTATGAAAATGATGTATTCAGTGTTAAATAAATTTTCAAATGAGGAGTTAAACTCAATGAAAACAAGAGCTTTACAAGTTATTGAAACTCCAGAAAACTTTTAAGCTTCAATGTTAAATGTTAATATTTGTTTAATTGTTATTTTTAATAATTAAACATTGTGTATGTTTGAAATATAAAGTTAACTATTGGTTCTAGATACAACATACTACAACAAGGAACATAAGCTATTATTTAATAATTTAGTTGGAAAACCTTACAACTTATTTGAGTCCATCAAACGACGTGGTATTGGATCAAAACGAATGATTGTTGACAAAGTAAGTCCTAATTTAAATTCCATTTTAAATACTGTTTCTGATCTTAATTACGCAAACATCGAAATGCGTAAAAAAGGCATTTTAATCCACATTACTAAAGGACTACGTAACTTTACGTGGGCTATTCCATTTTACCATTTAGTCTTGTACAAAACAGATGGAATGAGTATTCACGCCCAAGGTAAGTTTATCCATTTCAAAAAATCCAAAAATTTTTATGAAAATAAAAAATTTTTGAGATCTTTATTGAATGAAAAAATACAATTTGACGAACAATACAAAATTCCAGCATTATGAATTTAGGTGTTATTGAAATAGACAGAATTATTGAGATGGCTTGGGAAGATCGTACAACTTTTGAAGCTATAGAGCACCAGTTCAAGCTTAGTGAACAAGAGGTGATCAAGTTAATGCGTACCTACATGAAACCCAAAAGTTTTCGATTGTGGCGAGCTCGGGTTCAAGGACGAAAAACAAAACATCAAAAACTAAGATCTTTTGAGTCAGGTAGATTTAAGTGCACAAGACAAAGACAAATAACACATAATAAGATATCAAAGCGTTAAAAATTATATGAATACTAAAGTTATTATAAAAAATGAAAACCTATTAAATGGTTTTTCAAACCACGAAATTGGAGATGACCATCTTTTTACAGGTTTAGAAACCCCTATGAAAAAGGATGCTTTCAAGTTATCTGATGGTGAAAAGAAAAAGAAAATAGCAATATTATTTGAAGAAATAATGGATGTTATGGGATTAGATTTAACCGACGATTCTCTGAAAGGGACACCAGAGCGTGTTGCAAAAATGTATATTGATGAAATTTTTTCAGGATTGAACCCTATAAATAAACCAAAAGTAGCGTTATTTGACAATAAGTATCAATATAATCAGATGCTTGTTGAAAAAGATATTACATTTTATTCCAATTGCGAGCATCATTTTGTACCCATTATAGGAAAAGCACATATTTCCTATATATCATCTGGTAAGGTAATTGGATTATCAAAACTAAACCGTATTGTACAATATTATGCTAAACGACCTCAGGTTCAAGAACGCCTTACCAATCAAATTGCAGAAGAATTAAAAGGTGTTCTGGGAACAGAAGATGTAGCCGTTATTATAGATGCTAAACATCTTTGTGTGTCATCAAGAGGAATCAAGGACGACACTTCTGCTACTGTAACCGCTTTTTATGGCGGTACATTTAATACATCAGCAAAAATTGCTGAATTACAAAATTATTTAAAACTATAACTATGGATGTTATCAAACAAGCTGAAGCTTTTGAACTCAAACCACTTACATTTAAAACAACGAGTGAGCGAATCGAAGCATCAAGAGAAGTAAAAGGATTGATATTAGGAGTAAATGAAATTTACAAGACCTCCAAAGACTCTGATTTGATGGATTTAATGAAACGCTTAACAGTGATCAAACAAAAAATTGAAAAACGTTTAAAAGGCCGCCCATTACAAGCATGAAAAAAATTATTATTATTGGAGGTAGTAAAGGAATTGGAAAAGCCATTACACAAAGTCTCCTTAACGAGCACAAAGTTATTAATATCAGTCGAACATCTCCGGATTTTCAACACAGTAACTTATCACACTTTTCCTGTGATGTATTAACAGACGAATTACCTCAAATTGAGGAAGCTGATGGACTAATATACTGTCCAGGAAGTATCAACCTTAAACCATTTAACAGGTTAAGTATTGATGATTTTAAAACCGATTTTGAGATCAACGTTATTGGAGCGGTAAAATGTATACAAACATACACCAAAGCCTTATCAACAAGCGACTCTGCTTCGATTGTTTTATTTAGTACAGTTGCTACAAAATTAGGAATGCCTTTTCACGCTAGTATAGCAACTGCAAAGTCTGCCGTTGAAGGACTTACCAAGTCTGTAGCGGCTGACTTAGCTCCTAAAATTAGAGTAAATGCTATTGCTCCTACAATTACAGATACTGAACTTGCTGCAAAATTTTTAAGAAACGAGCGCATGATTGAAAGTACCGTTCAAAGACACCCTTTGAAAAAATATCTTGAACCTTCTGAAGTCGCTGCTATGGCAACTTACCTTCTGTCAGATGTTTCTAAATCAATTTCTGGTCAAATTTTCAATCTAGATTGTGGGATTGTATCCCTAAAACTATAGCTAATGAACTCTTTAAAAAAAATTGTTTTATCAACCCTAATCCTTGTTTCAATTGTATCTAATTCTCAAACAAAAATAAACCAAAATATGTCTTTATACACTATCGAAATCAATAGCCTTGACGGAAAACCTATCCATTTAAATGACTATAAAGGAAAGTATATATTGTTTGTCAATGTTGCTTCTGAATGTGGATTTACAGGACAGTATGAAGACCTTCAAAAATTGTACGATACCTATCAAGACAAATTGATGGTCATCGGAGTTCCATGTAACCAATTTGGCAGCCAAGAGCCTGGAACTGCAGATCAAATACAATCTTTCTGTTCAAAAAATTATGGAGTTACTTTCTTAATGACCGAGAAAATTAATGTCAAAGGGGAGCTTCAGCACCCTCTATACAAGTGGCTCACAAATAAAGAGTTAAATGGAGTTAAATCCACTTCAGTAAAGTGGAATTTCCAAAAGTATTTGGTCGATGACAAAGGTAATTTTGTAGATTATTTTTATTCAATGACAAAACCATTAAGTAGTAAAATAACACGCCAATTAAACTAAGTTATGTTCGGAATTTTTAAAAAAAAGTCTCCCATTGAGAAACTTCAAGATCGTTACAAAAAATTAATGTCGGAATGGCACGAACTTTCTACAACAAACCGCTCTGCTAGTGATGCTAAGTATGCTGAAGCGCAGGGATTGTTAGATGAAATTGACAAACTAAATAGCTAATGAAATTTTATAAAGGTTTACTCCTTTTTCTTTTTATTAATTTTAGTGCCCTTGCTATTGGAAGTTTATTAATGAACAATGGCCCAAGTACAGAATGGTATACAAACCTAAATCAAGCGCCATGGTCACCACCGGGATGGGTTTTTGGAATTGCGTGGAGCAGTATTATGGTTTTATTCTCTGTTTACATGACGTTTTTAGTTCAACTAAATCGATCTAAAAAAGTCATAGTATTATTTAGTATTCAATTTGTATTAAACATATTTTGGAATTACTTTTTTTTTAATCAACACCTGATTACTATAGGTTTACTCAATATTTTACTTTTAACTGTATTAATGTTTTATTTTCTGGTTGCATTTAAACATTACTTAAAAAATAACCGTTTTTTTGTACTCCCCTATTGTATATGGTTAGTACTTGCGACTTCTTTAAATTTATACATCGCGTTGTATAATTAAGAACAAAACTACAACTAGGAACACTCATATCGGAAGGTCTGACTGGAAGCTAAATGTGATCATATATATAAATTAAACACATGAAAATTTACACCCTACACAAAAAGCAAAACTTGCCTATTAGTTTGGAAAAAGCATGGACATTTCTATCTAACCCCGCAAATCTAAAGACTATTACACCAGAGTATATGAGTTTTGATATTTTATCTGGTGCAGACCGCCCTATGTACCCAGGTCAAATTATCCAATATATTGTAACACCAATTTTGGGCATTAAAACCAAATGGGTTACTGAAATCACACAAGTCAAGGACCAACATTATTTTGTGGACGAGCAACGTTTTGGGCCCTACGCACTCTGGCATCACAAACATTTTATTAAAGAAATTGATGGTGGTGTAGAAATGGAAGATATTATTGATTATAAAGTCCCTATGGGGTGGTTAGGACAACTCGTACATCCGTTTATTGTGAAACCTAAATTGGAAGAAATTTTCGCTCACAGACAAAAGAGATTAATTGAATTATTTGGAATCTAATAATGAAAAAAACTGTTTCCCTGTTCTGGTTTAGAAGAGATTTAAGAGTGCATGACAATCATGGATTGTATGAAGCTTTGAAACATAATACAGATGTACTTCCTATATTCATTTTTGACACCTCTATTTTAGATGCTTTACCAAAGAATGATGCAAGAGTTGAGTTTATCCATGAGCAGCTCAAAACAATTCATACAACCTTACAAGTACATTCTAGTGGACTATCTGTGTACTACGGATCACCTGAAACTATATTCGATCAACTAACAAATGAATACGAAGTAAAGACGGTATATTGCAATCGAGACTATGAACCGTACGCTCTATCAAGAGACAAATCAATTCTAGATTTACTAGCTTCAAAATCCATCGGCTTTGAAACGTTTAAAGACCATGTAATTTTTGAACAAAATGAAATTACTAAAGATGATGGTCTACCTTATAAAGTTTATACCCCTTTCTCAAAAAAATGGTTGGCTGCTTTTAATTCAGATCATTATAGCACATTCAACTCAGAAGAGTTATTAGGCAATGCTTACCAATCAAAATCTTTTCCATGGGTGGATTTAGAGACTATGGGCTTTGAAACAAACCCTGTTAAAATTGCGCCTTATAATGTAGAAAGTAGTGTCATTGAAAATTATGAAGCTACTCGAAATTTTCCTGCGGTTGATGGCACTTCAAAATTAGGACCCCACTTGCGATTTGGAACGGTGAGTGTAAGAGAAATTGTATCCAAAGCTATTGAATACACCAATAATACGTTTTTAAAAGAATTGATTTGGCGTGAATTTTTTATGCAAATTTTATGGCATTTTCCCTACACTGTCACCAAAAGTTTCAAACCTCAGTACGATGCAATTCAATGGCGTAATAAGCCTGAAGAATATAAAAAATGGTGTGATGGAAATACCGGTTACCCCCTTGTGGATGCTGGAATGAGAGAACTCAATCAAACAGGATTTATGCACAACCGCGTACGTATGTTGGTTGGAAGTTTTCTATGTAAACATCTTTTGATCGATTGGCGACTTGGAGAGGCCTATTTCGCTGAAAAACTTCATGACTTTGAACTTTCAAGCAATGTGAGTAATTGGCAATGGGTTGCGGGATGTGGTGTTGATGCAGCTCCGTATTTTAGAATTTTTAATCCTACAACTCAAGTTACCAATTTTGATAAAGAGCATACATACATCAAAAAGTGGGTGCCTGAATACCAAGAGCTAACCTACCCTACTCCAATGGTAGATCATAAATTTGCTAGAGAGCGTTGTCTTGCGACCTACAAAGAAGCACTCGGCAAGAATTAGAGTTTTTTAACATATTGTGTGATAATTACAATCTGCTTTCCATCGACTTTCCCTTCAATGTAAGTTTCGTTTTCGTGATCTAAAGAGATCCTTCGCACTGCAGTACCTTGTTTAGCAACCATACTTGTACCTTTGACTTTTAGATCTTTAATAAGTACAACACTATCGCCAGCTTCAAGAATTACACCATTAACATCTCTATGGACAACTTTAGTTGTTTCTTCTACGCCATCTCCGAGGGCTTTAGCCCACTCCAACGCAGTATCATCCAAATACATCATATCTAATAAATCTTGAGACCAACCGGCCGAAAGTACTCTATTTAGCATACGCCATGCAATGACTTGTACAGGAAGAAACTCACTCCACATACTATCATTAAGACAACGCCAATGATTTGGATTCAATAAATCAGAGTTTTCGATTTGTGAAGTACAGGTTTCACACGCATAGATACTATCAGTCACATCCATTTTTTTAGATGGTTGAACTGTGTAAATAGAGAGATTTTCAGTGGCTTTACAAAGTTCACAGCTGTGTTGACTTCGCTCTTGAAGGTCTTTTTCTAAATTCATAGTATTCTATACATTAGTTGTTTGGGTAAATCTAGCTAAAGACGTTCACTTTATAATTCGACACGTTCAATTTTAGCACCAATAGCTCGAAGACGGTCGTCTATATTTTCATAGCCTCTATCAATCTGCTCAATATTATGTATCGTTGAAGTTCCTTTAGCAGAAAGTGCTGCAATTAACAAAGAAACACCCGCTCTAATATCAGGAGATGTCATGGTCGTTGCTTTCAAACTCGATTTAAAATCATGCCCAATGACAGATGCACGATGCGGGTCACAAAGAATAATTTTTGCTCCCATATCAATTAATTTATCTACAAAAAACAAACGGCTTTCAAACATCTTTTGATGGATCAATACACTTCCTCTAGCTTGAGTTGCCACAACCAAAATAATGCTTAATAAATCAGGAGTAAATCCAGGCCATGGAGCATCCGAAATAGTGAGTATAGAGCCATCAATATAGTTTTGAATTTCATACCCATCGGAATGCGCAGGAATAAAAATATCATCCCCTTTTCTTTCGATCGTAATTCCTAACTTTCGAAACACATTTGGAATGACTCCCAAATCATCCCAACTTACATTTTTAATTGTCAATTCACTTTTGGTCATTGCAGCCAATCCAATCCAGCTCCCTATTTCAATCATATCAGGCAACATCGTATGTTGGGTACCTCCTAAGGAATTAACTCCTTCGATGGTCAGCATATTAGAACCAATACCTGAAATCTTTGCTCCCATTCTATTGAGCATCTTACAGAGTTGCTGTAAATACGGCTCGCAAGCAGCATTATAGATTGTTGTTGTTCCAGTGGCTAACACAGCAGCCATTACAATATTTGCAGTACCTGTTACTGATGCTTCATCGAGTAACATATAGGTGCCTTTTAGTTCTTTGGCTTCCACGCCATAAAAATGGTCTTCGCGGTTGTACCTAAAGTTGGCTCCTAATTTGATAAATCCCTCGAAATGAGTATCCAATCGTCTGCGACCAATTTTGTCACCACCTGGTTTTGGAATATAACCCTTACCAAATCGAGCTAGTAGTGGTCCAACAATCATAATTGACCCTCTAAGTCCACGTCCATCGACCTTAAAAGCTTCTGTCTCTAAATACTCTAAATTGATTTCGTCAGCTTGAAAAGAATAACTGCCTTTGGCTAACTTTTCAACTTTAACCCCTAACTTTCCTAATAAAACAATGAGCTTATTAACGTCAATAATATCTGGAATGTTGTGAATCGTAATTTTTTCTGGTGACAATATAACGGCACACAAAATCTGAAGCGCTTCGTTTTTGGCCCCTTGTGGCTGAATAGCCCCTTTTAATTGGTGACCTCCTTCAATTTTAAAAGTTTTCAATGTTGAGTAATTTTAATTAGTAGTGAGTATACTGAAGTTTTGATTTATAGAGATCTTAGTATCGTTTACGATTTCTTTGATGATTATTCTTTTTTGAAGATTTCTTCTGGCTCGAAAATTTTCGTTGTACTTTTAATAAACTTGAAACTTCACTCAATTCTTCTTTGCTATTTCGCAAATCAATTTTTCCACCAGACAATTCAAAGAGATGACCATATATAACAATATCTTCAACAGTATCTTTATTCCAGTTTAAAAATGATTTTTTCATGTGATTAGCAATCGTATATTGCAACGCATCTTTCATTTCACCAGCTTCCCAGGTATTGGCTACATCAATCATGGTTTTAATATTGTTTCCATAAAAACGATATTTAGGAAAATTCTGTGGATACTTTAGCGGTTCAGGACGAAGGCTTAACATTTCCTCTGTAGGTTTATCAAAAGGAGAATCAGCATCTAATTTTAAGTCAGACATGATAAATAACTGATCCCAAAGTTTATGTTGAAAATCAGAAACATCACGCAAGTGAGGTTGCATATTCCCCATCACAGAAATAATAGCTTTCGCTAAACGGTTTCGTTCTTCTTTTGATTCTTGAGCTACCGCATGGTTGATCATTTTCTGTAGATGTCTTCCATATTCAGGAATGATTAAATGTT
>Ga0233438_10001088_pt1 | contig 31066 bp, 30 predicted proteins | sample SI_123_September_FD_182720 | JGI IMG/M metagenome (GOLD analysis project Ga0233438, IMG submission 182720) | Seawater microbial communities from Saanich Inlet, British Columbia, Canada - SI_123_September2016_10_MG | ecosystem: Environmental > Aquatic > Marine > Inlet | place: Canada: British...
TCGTCAAACGGAGCGTGGAAATCGCGAGGACGACAAGCGTAGTGAAAGCGCTATGGAAGACCGCAAGCGTCAAGGATACTTCTAACCATCAAAGAGCTTTAGAAACAAGATGGAAAACAACTTCGACACCAATTCCTACCTAAATATGGAACTACTTCGCTTCACTACTGCCGGTAGTGTAGACGATGGAAAATCAACCCTTATTGGACGACTCCTCTACGACAGCAAAAGCATCTTCGAGGACCAAGTTGCCCAAATCGAACAAACCTCCAAAAAGAAAGGCCTAGAGCACGTAGACCTCAGCCTCTTCACCGACGGTCTTAAAGACGAACGCGAGCAAGGCATCACCATTGATGTAGCCTACCGCTACTTCGCCACACCAAAGCGTAAGTTCATCATCGCAGATACCCCAGGACACGTTCAGTACACCCGCAACATGGTTACCGGTGCTTCAACGGCCAACCTCGCCCTCATCCTCGTGGATGCCCGCAATGGAGTGATTGAGCAAACCAAGCGCCACACCTTTATCGCATCCCTCCTGCAGATCCCACACATGTTCGTTTGTATCAACAAGATGGACCTCGTGGACTACAGCCACGAAGCCTATGATAAAGTAGTGAAAGAATACACCGATTTCGCTGCAAAGCTGAATGTCAAAGACGTACGCTTCGTCCCAATGTCTGCTCTCCATGGCGACAACGTCGTATCTCGAGGGGAAAACATGCCCTGGTACGAAGGCGGCACCCTACTCCACAACCTTGAAACCGTTCATATCTCTTCAGACCACAACCTAAGAGACTGTAGATTCCCAGTACAAACTGTTATTCGTCCTCACAGCGACGAATACCACGACTTCAGAGGCTACGCCGGTCGAGTAGCAGGAGGTGTATTCAAAAAAGGAGATAGCGTAGTTGCTTTGCCTTCAGGATTGGAGAGCAAGATTGCAGCCATCCACACGATGACTGGCGAGCTCCAAGAGGCCTTCCCTCCGCAAAGTGTTACAATTACCTTAAACGATGATATCGATATCAGTAGAGGCGATGTATTGGTCCGTAGCGAAAACAGACCAGAAGGAAAGCAAGACCTAGATGTAATGTTGTGCTGGCTAAACGCCAACCCGCCGCGCCCAAGAGCGAAGTACGTTATCAAACACACAACAGCGGAAGCTAGAGCAATGATCACTGACATTCAATACAAGATGGACATCAATACCCTTCATAGAATGGAAGAGGACAAGGACATTAAAATGAACGATATCGCGAGAGTAAAAATCCGTTCAACAAAACCCTTATTCATAGATGACTACAACATCAACCGAGTAACAGGATCAATAATTCTAGTAGACGAAGCAACGAACGAAACTGTTGCTGCGGGGATGATTCGATAATCACTGAAAAAAAACAGCCATTGCGCTGGTTTTTTTTTGGTTAAATAGTGGTACATGCAAAACCATTGAAGTGTAACATTCATTAAATTACCCACTTATACCTAAAGAACCAAATGCGTCTAGTTTTTCTAACCCAAGAAGACCCTTTTTACCTACCTACGATTTATCAATACCTTCTACCCAAGCTGAAGGCTGAGGGTCACGAAGTTGTTGCAAGTGTTTTGTTTGATGTTGCCCCTTTTGGGAAAAAAGAGAGTAAAGTAAAGCAGCTCATTGACACATATAAAGTGTTTGGCTTAGGCTTTACCATTCATTACATTCTCCAGTATGTAAAAGGGATATTTGGGGAGGATGTAAAAGGTGTAATGGTAGCTAACAACATAGAAACTATTGAGCTTATCAATAGAATTAACCATACTGAGAGTTTAAAAATCATTCAAAGTTTTAAACCTGATCTACTCGTGTCTTTGGCCGGTAACGAGATTTTCAAACAACCATTGTTTAAATCCGCTAAGTATGGGGTAATTAATCTTCACAGCGCTTTACTTCCAAAGTACCGTGGATTAATGCCGTCTTTTTGGGTAATGCGTCACAATGAGGATAAAACTGGTGTATCTGTATTCTTTGTAGACGAAGGGATCGATTCTGGACCAATTATCGTCCAAAAGGAAGTTTCCCTTTTAGATAGAACTCAAGCAGAACTCATTTGGGAACTTAAGTACCGAGGAGCAGACGCTATTGTCGAGGCTTGCAACTTAGTTGCAGAGCATGGAGAGAATACTCCAACAAGGGCGAATGACGAAAAAAACATGACCTACTATTCTCGTCCGACTAAAGAGGATGTGAAAGCATTCAAATCAATAGGCAAAAAGTTCTTCTAATGAAATTCATCACATTTGACATAGAAGACTGGTTTCATATTCTAGACCACCCTGAAACGGCCAATCCTTCATCATGGGATAAATTTGAATCTAGAATAGACTATGGTGTTGGCCTTATTTTAGATTCTATGGATAAGCATAACCTGATAGGTACATTTTTCTGTTTAGGTTGGATTGCTGAAAAGCACCCACATATTATAAAACGCATAGATGCTGCGGGACATCACATTGGAACACATAGCTATTATCATCAACTTGCCTACGAACAGAGTGAAGATGAATACAGAAAGGACCTCTGTGATTCAATTAAGATCTTATCCGATCTTACTGGAAAGACGGTGGATGCATATAGAGCCCCCGGCTTTTCAATTAAACAATCCAACTTATGGGCATTTGACGTTATGGCTGAAGAGGGTATTAAGTACGATAGCTCAGTGTTCCCTGCTAACAGAGCTCATGGCGGCTTACCGCAATTCACAACAGATCAGCCTTGTAAGGTTATAACGAAAAAAGGCTATGAAATCATCGAACTACCGATGAACACAGCCTCTTTTGTAGGTCAAAAATTTATTTTTAGCGGTGGTGGATACTTCCGCTTACTCCCTGAGTGGTATTTGAAAAAGCTCTTTAAATCTCAGAATTATGTGATGACTTACTTTCATCCACGAGATTTTGATGCGGGACAACCTATGATTCCGGGGTTATCTCTGGTCAGAAGGTTTAAAAGTTATACAGGAATTCGACATAGCATTGCCAAAATTAACACGTTGCAATTAGGAAACGAGTTTTATCCTATTTCGAACGCTACAACTGCAGCTCTTAAGAAAATTTATCTTTAAAAAGTATATTAGAGATAAGTAGTTTTAATACATAGAAAAATGGTCGGATAAATCTACCAATTCTCTTAGGCTGCTGCACATATCTCACTAACCACTCAAACCCCAAAGCTGCTATGATTTTTGGAGGCTTCTTAACAGTCCCGGCGTAGTAGTCAAATGCAAGACCAACTCCAGTCATCACTACCCTACAATTTCTATCCAATTGATTAATTAAATACTCTTGTTTTGGAGCTCCCAATCCACACCAAAAAAAATCTATATCGTAATAATTAATTTTGTGATTAACGCCTGCAACGTCCAATTCATTCAAATCTAAAAAGGGGGGTGACTCAGCATAGACAAGATTCACTTCGTCATCTAAACAACGTAATTTTAGTCGGTCCATAGAATCAGCGCTTCCCCCGTAAAACATGTGTCGTTTACCCTTCAGGTGAGCGTCTGCCAGAACTTTCATCATAAAAACAGGACCTGTTAAATGCTCCTGATTCTTTGCGATAATTTTTTTGGTTAACCAATAAATTGGCCTTCCATCCGGTAAAATTTTTGTAGCATCCATGTATGGCTTATAAATAAACTTATTTCGCTCTACAAAAAGTAATAGGGAGCGAGCATCACAAGCATAAACAACAAATGATTCATTGGAAAACGAACCGAGATAATCATTTATTTCCTTATCGAGTGCGGAAATATCAAATTGTGACTTATCTAATTCCTCAAATGGATTACTTGCTTTTAACGATAACTTCATTTTATTATGTAGGGTAGCACTAAAAAATAAATAGCCGAACCTTTGCTATGTTTCAAATTGTATTGACGACTTTCAATTAATCTTGATTTAACCTAATGTCATTAATTAAACTCACACGGAATCAGATAATTAAACAGTGGCTCTTTCTGAATTTTTCATTTTGAAAAATTATTTTTTTGTAAATAACTCAAGTAGTGCCTTCGGATTAAATATGTCTATCTCTTTATTTTCTTCCAAGATTTTGTTCAGCCAGTTGAAATCTTTTATTGTATTTACATCAAGTGTTAGGTTCGATTTATATCTCTTCACTATCGGTGACACTTGATTTTTGCCATCGTTGAAATTAGATATAGCATAAGTTACGTGCTCTTTAGCAATAGAGGATGTATCAATAAGGCTTTTTAAAAGCAACTTAGAGTCTACAAGCTCTGCACCAAATCCATCTATAAAATTATCGTTGCTATCTCTACGGGAATCGTTATAAATGTATGCTACTTTCGTTTCCTTATAGCACGTTATCAAATCCTCTATAAACTCTGGCTGCAATAATGGATTGTCTGCACAAACGCGTATGAAAGCATCACATGGATGATTGAATAGGGCATCGACAAACCGCGAGCGAACATCAGTCATGTGTCCTGCGAAAACGATTATATTTTTATACTTTTCTGATAAGTATGATTTTAATTCAAGTTCGGCTTCAGGAATAACAACAATTACCTGATTCTTACCTCTAACTGATACGGATGCATCTATGACGTAATCTATTATTCTTTTACCTCTAATCTCTGAAAAGATTTTCCGCGGAAAACGCGATGATGAAAGTCTAGCCTGAATTACTATATTTATTTTCATTCTTCTAGATCTTTCATGGAAACCGCTGTGTTTTCAAACACAGCGTGTGCTAAAGTCTTTCCAGTTAGGTTGTCAATCATCACTGGACTTATTCCTTGTCCAGGGCGTAAAGCTATAAAATCATCTGCTTTTAAAATATGACCTTTTTTTAAGTCGTCAGAATAATATAAACTGCGTCGTGCAAATTTTATCGAGTTCATTTCCGAATACAATGGCTCTTTCTTTTTTGACCCTATAATCGAATTGAGGGTAGAAGACCTACTAATAAAATTTTTCAAGTCTTTCCAGTCCATACTATGATAATGATCATTTCCCTTTAGCGTCTTGTCATGAGTAAAGTGTTTTTCGATAACTCTAGCTCCAAGTATATAAGACGAACAAAGAACGGTCATCTCGTCAGAAGGTATTGTATGATCTGAATAACCAATATGACAATTCGGAAACTCGTGTTTTAATGAAGTAATCATGCCTAGGTTAGCGTTTTCGTCGCTTGTAGGATAATTTAAAATACAATGAAGAAGAACTATCTCAGTTGCACCATAATTCGTCAATTCAGATACAGCAGTTCTTATTTCCTGTATTGTACTGCATCCAGTGGAAAGTATTATTGGCTTTTTTGTAGCCGCCACCTTTCTAAGTAATGGAAAATTTGTAATGTCAGCGCTAGCCACCTTTATAAGTTTCTGTAGTGGATCAAGAAAGTCAACTGCTTCCAAATCAAATGGTGTAGATAAAAAATCTATTCCCACTTTATTGCAATATGCGGCTAATTCTACGTAGTCCTCAGGTCCAAAAGCATCAAACTTCTTAAATAATTCAAATTGACTTTCGGTTGGCTCTTGAGAGGTGTCCCAATAAGCGGGACTTTCCTTAGCTGCAATTTTATGGGCTTTGTAAGATTGAAATTTAGCCGCATGAGCTCCGCCTTTCTTAGCTAACGAAATTAGTTGTTTTGCTAAACTCATATCACCGCCATGGTTTACACCTATTTCTGCGATGACATATAAATCTTGCCCTAGCTTATTTTTTGTAATCATTACCGTATTTTTTTATCAACATCTCGTCTTTACTAATACTGCCTCGTCTATCTCGATACCTATATAAGGGTAGTTGGATTCTGGTAAGCGAATATTTTTTTTGAAAACGCTTCATTAATTCTTTTTCTTCATGCAGCTTCTGTTCAACTTTATATAGACCTAATTTAATTAGATGCTCATGTCTAAACATAATGCCACATCCAATTGGCTCTGTTTCACAATTGTGCCTGGAAATTATTCTTTCTTTTTCATCTACACTTAAATAGTCTAATGCTACGGCATCAAGATCAGGGTTCATAGATAGAAACATGTAAGGGATTTTCAAGTAATCCGCGTGAACATAATCATCACTATCTAGTCTAATTATGAATCTCCCTTGGGAATGAGCAATTCCCTCATTTAATGAATATGGTAGCCCTTTGTTCTCGTTCCTATTGATAAATTTAATTCTGTTCAAGTAGGGTGCAATCACCTGAACTAAGTCATCGGTCGATCCATCATTTACAACTATTACTTCATAATCAACAACTGATACAGTTTGGTCAAGTATTGAGCGAATAGAACGGGTTATCCACTGCGCACAATTATATACAGGTATTATTACGCTTATCTTAGGAATCATAGCACTTGTTCTATTTTCTCAAAGAAGCTTTCTTCCATATTTACAAAAATTGGAATTGCAACAGTCTTAGATAGAATAGCGTGACTCAGAGCAAATCTATTAGTCGAATCAAAGTTTTTAATTTCAGGAATATGATCCCATGAACCTGCGAAATGCCAAGAAATAGCCTCTGGAAGGATCTTAGTTGAAATTCCAACTTTAAGCAGTTTTTCTCTTGTCCATACGGCTTCATATGCGTTTTGACAAAAGAATACAACTGCATCTGAAGTTTCGTAAGAATTATTCGGTTTTTCTCTAAGCTTATATCCTTTACTGACAAGCGAATCTGCTATACGCTTGGCATTAAAGCGCTGTGACGTTACAATACCATCTAATTTTCTCAATTGTGCGAGACCAATAGCTCCTTGAAGCTCAGACATTCTATAGTTAAATCCTGTCGATGATCGTGTGTCCTCCCACCGAGGAAAATCTGGATTATTTTCATGTCCATGATCATGATATGCAGCAGCTTTTTGGAAAAACTGATGATCTTTAAACACCACCATTCCTCCTTCACCGGTGGTCATTGTTTTGGCAAAATCAAAACTGTAAGTTCCGGCATCGGATAGAGTACCAAGTGATTGGTTATTCAACCTACCACCACATCCCCACGCAGTATCTTCAATAACATAGAGATTATATTTTTTCGCTATGCGGTTAACTTTATCCATGTCGACGGGTATACCCAACATGTGCACAACAATAATGGCTTTAGTAGCAGGTGTAATTAACTCTTCTATCGCTTCCGGTGAAATATTTAGACTATGATCTATTTCGGCAATTACTGGGGATGCGCCTGCTTCTACGATTGCCTCAACTGTTGCTACAAAGGTAAAAGACTGCGTTATTACCTCATCTCCTTTTCCAATACCAAATGCTTTGAGCGCGACCAAAAGTGCTGCAGTACCAGAGGATACTGCTAATGCGTTTTCCGAACGCATTTTTTCAGCAAATGCCTTTTCAAAATCTCGGACCTTATACACACCGTTTCGAAGTCCATCAAAACCGTGTCTAAAAAGTATAGATGAACTATTCATCAAGTGATTAAGCTCGTCGTGCTCTTCTTTTCCTATTAACTCAAAACCAGGCATGATTACATCTGTTTAAATATTTCGATTACTTTTTCCTTATTCAGGATTTCTTTAAATTTTTCACCCAAAGCGTTGTAAAGAGGCTTTTCGTGAATTATAGTAGCATTATATAATTCATCATATTGTTCATCCGTTAAATTAGAAGCTATTCCCTTACGGAGGCGCACATTTTGTTTTTTGACCATAGAATGAAACTCTTGATAGTATTCAGGATAAAACTCCTCCATCGCATTCATAACTATACAATTTGCTTCACAATGATGAGTTCCTAAAACCACACTCAAACCAGCAGAAAATGGATGCACAACACCTACATATGAAGTGGCAATCGAGCAGCCGCCTAGATACGAAGCGACCATTAGCTTTTCTCTCATGGATGTCTCTAACATATTCTCACTATTGAAAACCTCACGACATAATTTCAGAGTTTCGCGCGAATATGCATCACCAACAGGGTTTCGGTAACCCCCTTCCAAGGCCTCCATACAGTGAATATAAGCATCCATTCCTGTATACAGATACTGATCTCTAGGAACCGTTTCTGTTAAAATCGGATCCAATATAATATGGTCAAAAACTGTATAATCACTGTTCATGCCCAGCTTTAGACCGTTTGTGGGATTCGTCATTACACACGTTCGAGTGGCCTCAGATCCTGTTCCACTTATTGTAGGTATTCCTACTTTATAAACTCCTTTGTGTTGAACTTTGTCCCATCCTTGGTAGTCAGATGCACTCCCTGGATTATTAAACAAATTTGAACATGCCTTTGCAGTATCTAATGTAGAACCTCCTCCAATTCCAACAATAATATCTGGTGCTTTACCATACTTAGACCTTAATGTAAACATAATGTTGTCGATTGTTGTCGTCTTAGGCTCTACAGAAGTATCTACAATCACAACTTCATACTCTGCTAGTCGATCGGACACGGTACTATTCGAGAAATAAGTGTCTAAAAACACAACAGCATATCCTTCAGTAGATGTTCTACTTTCAATTAAGCCGTACAAGTCAGAGAACGATCCAAGTCCAAAAGCAACCTTAGAAACGTTTTGAATGGTCTTTATTCCTGTATCGAGAATCGCCATAATAAAGTAATGTATTTGAAATTAATAATGTTAGTTTAGAAAGATATCATAAAGTACCCTTCTAATTGCCTCCTGAGAATACATTTCCTTGTAAAGCCTTAAACTATTCCTAGACATACTTTCATAAATACTCTTTGAGCTAGATATATGTTCTATCGCAGTAATGTACTCCTTAAAAGTGTTACAAATCATTCCATTCACGCCATGCTCTACCAGTTGGTCAGTGCAACCAACGTTACTACTGACAATCGGTATGCCAAAATGTAGGGATTCAATTAAGAATACCGGCATGTAATCTTTTTGACTAGGATAAACTACCAAATCAGCTTTCCTTAAAAGTGAAATCTTCTCATCTCTGTCGTAAACTGGACCTAATAGTGTAACTGAATTCTTTATACCTAAATAGGAACATTTCTCTCTAATATCATCGAAGGACAAATCACCTTCATCTCCTACTAAATCTAAGCGGAATCTTAATCGATCCTTTTGATTAATTTGCTTTAGGATTTCTAACAACGCAAATATACCTTTGAATGAGTACAAATTTGAAATTAACAAAATATTCCAAGTTTTGTTGACCGGTAGACTTTTGGGGGTAGAGATATCTAATGTTATAAAATCAGAATTTGGCAAAAATAAATGACCCTTTAACAAAGCCCGCGACGAATCCATTGTAATAAAGGAAATCTTTGGAAAAAAATGAATAAGAAAACTTTGAAACCTTGAATACGTCGTAAATAAATGAGAGTGAATGAAAATTTTTTCTGGACGAGAATACGTTAAAATCAGTGTTAATAAAATTTTAATTATTCCGATCATATTCGTATTTAGTGCCATATATAGAATTTCATAATGGGCCCTTCTCACCGTAGTGTATAATTGATTTAGTACTGCATATAATCGCTTCAATTTCTGATAATTATATCCATTCATCTCTTTCAAACTCATAGAAACAGTTGAGTCTATTATCGTTAATTCTAAAGAATTAATTTCTCTTAGCATGTTATATACTTCTTCACTTACTTTGGAGCTTCCATTCATCGGCGGCGGGAAATTAGCAAAGAACAATACTTTTCGCTTATTCATATTTAGATTTTAACGTTAACAGAGCTGCGGCACATACAAAAAAGAAATAATACGTTGGAACTATTTCGACCACTCCATGAATTAAATAGGCAACAAGAACTATGCGGAATATTATAGCACTTTCGGAATCAGTTTTCACTGACATGACACCCGACTTAACTAATTTAACCTTTGAGACATATTTTATATGGTACAGTATGAAAGTAAATATTAATACTAACATAGGTATACCCCAATTCAATGCCGTTTCTAAATAAAAACTATGACTTGATTGAACTCTTAAGGTTGTCCCCAGAAAAGTGGCACCCGATGATAAGTAAGTTATCCAACCTCCCGGTCTAAGGCCTACCCAGGGCGAATGCATTATTGCCTCCAAACTACTTAAATAAATTATCTCTCTACCCGACGCAGAAAGCGAAGACTCCCCTCGCAGCATGAGGCTAGAGAAAATCGGTACCAATATCAAACTTATCGGCCCCAAAAATAAAAATATTTTCCACCTAAATTCGTACAATAGTAACAGAACAGAAACAACGCTGGTCGATATCAATGTAGATCTTGATCCAGTCAACAAGATGCAAATGAAATAGAGCAATAAAAAACTGATATTTAACAATCTCCTTTCTCCTTTCAGGATCTGATAGAATGTGACTGCCCAAGGCAAAATTAAACTTCGACCGAAACCATTTGCGTCTGGATTATAAAAGCCCGTCATTCTTCCTCCGAAGAAAACAACCTCCCCATATTGCTGCGGAAAAAATGAAAAATTTAGAGAAAACTGAATAACTGACAAGATGCATCCTATGACTGAAAAGAATTGCACCGTTTGGATAATAATTTTAAGCGGACTAACTTTTACGCTCGATAACAAGTTAAAGTATAATAAGGGGCCCAAAAATAATGGAAACACAAAACTTAGCATGTGAGATTCTCTTCTGTTAGAAACAAAATCAGTTTCACGCCCCACTAGTTCGTCACCTATATAAGTAGAATGAAGAATAGGATAATACAACACTAATCCCACAATGCCGATGGCGAGCAGTATCCACTTAACGTAAAGACCGTATCGCTCTAATGATTTGATACTAAGACCTAAGATAAGAATCCTAAATAAAAAAAATAAGTGCACAATTAATAAGATGTTTTGACCTAACACTAGCTGTTTTGACCCTGTGTAAGAATCAGGAAAAAAAAACATGAAAAAAATTGTAGTGGCGATATATTTCTTGTCAATACCAGAAACAAAAGTATTTAAAAACGTTAATGAAAATAACGCATACAATGCTACAGGTATATTTCGAGATAATATTAAAATGGTTGCAGGCAACAAAAATTGCAGTACCCTCACTTTTTTAGTGTCTTAATTTACTATATATACTAATTATAAAGAATTTAGTAACTCTTTCAATCATAGCGAGAAGAACTTTTAAATCAGGAAGGTACTTCGCTAAGATGTGCTGAACTTCTAGAAAATCTAGTTTTGTCTGAGAATTTGTAAGATTTTCGCTGTGCATACGATAAATATATACAACGTTTCGAATACATGAAACTGGATAATTTTTGGCAATTTTTAATAGTATATCATAATCTTCGGCCTGTTTCAGATTAGAACTTATTCCTCCACATTCAAAGAATACATTTTTATTAATTAATACCGACCCAAAAAAAATAAAATTACGTCTTGTAAGACGATAAAAAATCAATTCATTTGTAGCACAATAAGCGGTTTCGTTATTCCTAATCCAATTTCGCCATTCCGGCTTTATAAACGAACCATCAAACAAAAATTGGGATCGGCCGTAGACAAATCCTAGATTTGGAAATTTTTCGTAATGTTCGACCTGTAGTGAAAGCTTTGTATTTATCCAAATATCATCAACATCACAAAACGCTATTAAATCGTATCTGGCCATAGAAACCGCTTGATTACGAGCCTGCCCTAAAGCTAATGTATTTTCGGATTTAAAATAACGAAAACGCACATCACAGAAGGAATCGAATATTTCAGCGGATCGATCTGATGAGTTATTATCCCAAAATATTAACTCCCAATCCTGATATGTTTGGTTCACTATTGAACTCAAACAATCTTTTAAGTACTTCTCTCCATTGAAGCAATTTACGATTACACTAACTTTCATCAAGTATTTTTATTAAAGCGCTACACACTTTATCGACATCTTTATATGCTAAATCATAATGTAATGGTAGTGTTATCAATTGTTCCCACACTTCTTCGGTATTCGGAAGTTTTCTTTCAACTGTTTGGTTTTTGAAAAAACTTAGAAGGTGATTCGGCTGATAATGGAGTCCAGTTTCAATTCCTTGTTTCAATAGCTCTTGCCGGATATAATCTCTTTTACTTTTATTCACCTTTATTACAAAAATATGCGGCGCACAATCGGATATGTTAAAATTCAGCAGCTCTAACCCTTTAGCAGCATTTAATTTTTTAATGTAACGCTTTACCAACTTCTGCCTTTTAGTGATAAACAATGAAAGCCTATCCAATTGAATTATTCCAATTGCGGCCATAATGTTACTCATATGGTACCTCCATCCCTGATTAAAGACATCGAAATTCCACGATCTAGTTCCGTTGTATCTGTTTTCTGTATCCTTTGAGACACCTAACAATCGTGCGTCCATAACATAATTTAAAGTCTCTTCATTAGTTGTAACAACTGCTCCGCCTTCCCCAGAGGTTATATTTTTAATCCCGTCAAAACTAAAACAGGTAATGTCGCCAAAACTGCCTATCAATTGACCTTTGTATTTTGAGCCAAAAGCGTGAGCGGCGTCTTCAATTACTCTCAAGTTATTTAATTTAGCTATTTTCAGAATCTCGCCCATTTGGGCTGCGATTCCCGCGTAATGCACAATCATTATTGCTCTAGTCCTCGGTGTGATTAGTTTTAACAAGTCCTCAATACTTATTGTAAGATCATTTAAATTCACATCGCAAGGGATAGGCGTAGCTCCAGAGGCAGAAATAGCCTGGAAAGAGGCAACATAAGTAAGTGACGGACAAATAACCTCATCACCTCGTCCAATACCACAGCTTTCAATAGCTAATTGAAGTGCTGCCGTACCAGTAGCAACACATAGTGCCGTTCTGCCCAAATAATCAGAAAGCTTTACTTCAAATTCTTTTACCTTAAGCCCCATTCCGAGATATTCCTTCTCCAAGACATCCAGCACCGCGTTTTTTTCAGCAGTCGTAATACTTGACTTCGATAGTTTGATGACTTTCATATTGCATTCCATTTGCATTGGCCAGTTAAATATAGATTCTCTAAAAAACCCTTGTCCCTAATATTATCCATGCACTGCCAAAATCCATAATGAAAGTGAGCGTTTAATTCACCATCTATTGCCGCTGTTTCAAGAGGTGATTGCTCCAGCACTGTGGAATCTTGTTCAATCCGCCTTAAAAAGGATCGATTAACAACAAAATATCCGCCATTAATCCAACCCTGCATTGTTTGTGGCTTCTCTTTAAACGATTTTATCGAGTTGCCTTGAACAGATAGCTCGCCGAAGCGAGCCTGAGGTCGTACCGCAGTTAAAGTAATCTCCTTGGAACTATCAGTGTGCTCCTTGACAAGTATGTCTATGTTAGCATCGATTAACCCATCACCGTATGTTAATAAAAAGTACTCATCGTCTTCCAATAAGTTCTCTAATCTTTTTACCCTTCCACCCGTCATAGTATTTAAACCGGTATTTACCACTGATACTTTCCAATTTACATCTGATGGATTTATTATTTGGAATTCCCCTGTATTTAGGTCTACTTTGAAATCGCTTATCAGGAAATGAAAATCCCTGAAATATTTTTTTATCTCATCAACCTTGTAGCCCCCAGCGATGATGAAATTATTATAACCATATGATGCATAATGACTCATTATATGTACTATTATGGGATATGGTCCTATTTTCACCATAGGCTTCGGGATTTTATCTGTATACTCCGCCAATCTTGTACCAAAACCTCCAGCTAAAATCACTACTTTTACGTCATCCTTTTTCATAAGTTAAAACTATTTAATTCTATGTTTTCAGATTCTTCAGGATCGTGTAATATATTCGATACATTAACTACATAGTTTTCCTTAGATAATCCTTCAAAAGAAAACCAAATTCCTGGTGGAACTGTGATTCTCTTGTAATTTAAATCTCCGATAGAAAATTCTCTATATTCACATCCATCAACGGTAAATTTGAACTTTACATTTCCTACTGGAACTATTAAGTTCATTATCATTATATTATGTCTTTTCCAACCTTTAACCTGATTGTACCTAATTTGTGAGAAATACATTTCATTAAACCCATAAAAACCGACGTCTGTTGATTTAATTCCATGGTAAACGTCTCCTTTTTCAGTTCTAATACGTTTCAGATCATGTATTTTTATCTTACCTAAGTTCATTTAGTCCATTTTTGGTTTTTCTCTTGCGCTTTAAAAATAAAAGCTTCTATTTGTCTTGAAGTCAAGTCTAGCAAATCTATAGTAGTTTGATTCGTATAAAACGTATGGTACCATTTTATCGTTTCCTCAACTGTTTGGTTAAAATCCCAAACTGAACACCAGCCTATATGAAACAATGCCTTATCACAATTCAATTTGAGTAGATTAGCTTCTTTAATTTCCATATTATTAGTTGTCTTTTCCCACTTAGAACCTTTCCAATGATTAGTCATTTCGTCAATTAATTTTTCAACTGAAAAGTTCATCTCTGAAGGAGGACCGAAATTGAATGCTTCGCCATTAAGGTTATTACTTTCATTAAGCGCAATAGCCAACGCAATATATCCACTTAGTGGCTCCAATACATGTTGCCAAGGGCGAGTTGACTTAGGGTTACGCAAAGTAACTGGTACCTCCTTTGCCCAAGAACGGACAGCATCAGGAACAATTCTAGAATCCGCCCAGTCTCCTCCTCCAATAACATTTCCGGCACGACCAATGCCGATTTTAATATTCGGTTTGAACTGTAGGTATGAATGAAAATAGGACGATATTGCTAACTCCGCACCTGCCTTCGATGCGCTATACGGATCTTTACCACCTAGTCTATCCGTTTCCCTATACCCCCAAACCCATTCCACATTATCATAAGCTTTGTCACTAGTAATGAAAATACAAACACAATTATTCTCGAGATCCTTAAGTGATTCCAAAACACTTATTGTCCCGAATGTATTTGACATCCAAGTTTCAGCTGGATTTATAAACGATTCTCTAACAATCGGCTGAGCAGCAAGATGAAATATAAAGTCGGGTTTAATTTTTGAAATTATTTGTTGGGTTTCTTTTGTATTAGCAAGATCTACAAAATAACTAGTTATTATATCCTTCAGATTAAGAGCCTCGAACATAGATGGTTTAGTAGGTATATCTTTGGATATACCATATAAGTCAGCTCCTTCAAAGCTTAACCATAATGTTAGCCAACTCCCCTTAAACCCAGTATGACCCGTGATTAAAACCTTTTTATTTTTAAATCTCTCATTAAACATCATTCAAAATATTTCTAAGTTTATTAATTAAAGTAACATTTTCGTTTTCTGATAAATCAACTGGCAAATTAATTATGTATTGGCTCACCATTTCTGCTGTTGGGCAATCACCATTGTTATAGCTGTAGTCAATCAGTTGAAGCTTTCTTGATATGATAGGTGATGTAAACCAAATTGAATTCTTATCTAACAATTCCATAATCCTGTCTCTTAAATTTGAGTCTCTCACAAGGAAAACAACCCTCAAAGGAACTATGTAGCAATTGTCATTTTTTATTGCTTTAGGTAATTCAAATACGCTAGGATATTCTGATAAAAACTCATATAATTTGCGCGCATTCCTAATTCTCACTTCCGCCTTAACTGGCCAAATATTAATTTCCATGGATCCCAAATAGGCAAGTTCGGGTGGTAATCGATGAGTTTTATCTATCTTTCGTTTGAAACTGTTTTGAAAGCCAGATTCTATAAAAGGAAAAAAGAAAGGAGAGAAACCTCGCAGTCTATATAAGACTCCTAAAATCATTCGGCAATAAGCACGAATCAAACTGCCAGAATACGTCATTCGTTCAATACATATCCTCAAAATAACACCAAATCTGCGAGCTAGGCTAAGTTTAAATGCTTTTCGATTTCGCTCCTCTAATACTTGGAAAATATCTTGGTTATCTTCTATATACAAAAGCCCTCCAATAATCGTATTCATTGGCTTTGAATGATCCGTGCTAAAAATTGATGCATCCCCAAAAGCACCTAAGGTCTTTCCAAGAATTTTGCTCCCATAGGCGATTGCACAGTCTTCGATGAGTTTAATCCTTTTTGACTTAGCAATATCTTTTAAGGTAAGTATATCAGCTGGAATACCAAATGAATGTTGAACTATTATCGCTTTCGTTTTTGATGAAATATGTTGTTTTACACTCTCTACGCATGTACCCAGAGTGTCTATCGAAATATCTACAAACACTGGACGGGCTCCTGTTTTTATAATACTTTCAATTACTACCGAACAAGTAAAACCGGTAACTATAACTTCATCTTCTCTCCCTATTTTGTAAATCGACAGTAATTCATAAAGGGCCATTCTACCTGAAGCAAAACTCAAACATTTCCCTTTTCCGATCTTACTTGCAAAACTCTGTTCATACTCAAGGCAGACGCGCGAATCTCTTCGGAAAATGAACCGGAGCATTCTTCCGAAATCTTTAAATTTAAGATACGAATGCGGCGAATAAAACGTATACTTCTTTATCAAATCATTCAATAATTTAATTTAACAGCGTCTCCCAGTTCACCTGATTGTTATGCACGTTTGATTCATTTACCACGTAAGAATTATTCGCACTTAACTCTAATTGCTCCATGAAGTCTTCATTAGGCTTAATAATCTTGACCATATCATAATCGCAAAATGGACTGCTGTTGATCCAGCGCTGATCCTGTAGACACAAACACTTAACTTGCAACTTTATACAGACTAAAGGAATAGAAGTGAAAGTTGTAGTTATAACGCTTACTGCTCCAGTAATACTTTCAATTAAGTTTGACGATTCATCAAGAATCCATTCACTCGGGACTATAACTTTTATACAATTAGGGTGAGGCCTAAAAACGACCTTAACGTCTTTATTAAGAGACCACTTTTGTATATAATTAATTAGCGAAGTCGTACGTACCATATTGTACTCTCCACACACTAAAATATATTCTCTCTTCTGTGATACTAAATCAGGTCGCAAATTCTGTAGTTTGATTAAAGGCTCGACGCTATGAATAATATGATTGCTACTATTTTGCGCGAGCACCTTAATATTGATTGGATTGTCACATAAATATTCTCTATCCTCTCGTGACGGAGCATTTATTTCAACAGGCCAAAAACGCATATCCCAAGTAGATACTATACAATTCAAAAGACTTAAAACCCTTCCGGAATTCAACGACCTAAATTCTCGTATCAATGCATCTTCCCATGGCTGATTTTCAGATTGCAATATTACTGTATTCAAAGTTGGCACTCCTCCAATCATCTTACTAAAAAGGAATTTATAGTAAATGTTCCATAATGCGGGAAATCCATAAATTGACCTAAAGAAGTCATTAGCAACAGGAATTAATTCCGGGTAATGCATGAACAAATCCTTCATCTTTCCTCTTTTCATTAGAATTGGTAAAGCTAGACTTGCGAAGGACTTTAAAGTCTTCATCACAATACTAAAGGACATCAATGACTCAATAAATATCAAGTTATTCGAACTTTTAAATTGAACCCTCAATGCCGAAAAAACATTTCGAACTAATGTCCCTCGAGTGTACAAGAAAACACTACTAAATGCCATACCTCCAGCCGAATCATTCAACCTATGGTTGAAACGGTTACGAATAACTCCATTTTCATAAAAAAGACCCTCAGAATAACCCGCCCATAATTTTTGGGGCTTTGACAAAAAAAAACTCCTTTTTGGTGCCAAAGCCAAAGGAAGATTTGCTATTACATGAGCAACAAAACCAAATAACCCCCGAGAAATTATTAACCAAGGCTTAGTCAATTCAAAACTTTTGGAAACTAATTGGCATGTTACGCCATTATTTTCTAGTATTCTTTGGATTGCGAATGCTAAATTCCTATCTTCTATAGATAGTCTGGCTTCCTTAAATTTACACTTCTTTAACCAGAAATCTAAACCTATTAGCTTGATTGTCTCGTTTAAACTTTCGGTGCGATATAGATTTGATTTTTCATTAAGAACATTAAAGTAGATATATTCATGGAATTTGGGATCACCTGTAAGTAAATTGGATTCCTCCGCCCAAAACTTCTCAATACGCTGTCTAATTAGAACGCCTATTTCTTTCTCATTTGAATAAACTACAGAGGCAATTGAGATAGCATTCATGTCTACTGAGGACGAATTCCAAGTACAAAGTATTAAACCTTCGTTATTTATTATTTTATTATCGTCAAGAGAATCGCATATATAAATTTTATCATTCACAACTACTTCTTTTCTAACCAATATTTATGATGTTCCGAGTCTAAAACTTTTTTATGACTACTACCGAGTATGGCCTCTGCCTTTCTTATATCTTTTACAAACTCCGAAAATTCACCGTTACTTAGGTCTAAGGCTACTTCATCAAAGTGAGACCATGAGACCGAGCCCAACTTTACGTGTTTCTCAATCATCCTAGCTCCACATGCAACCGCCATCATAGAACAAACGTTGTCAAGATCATGACTTGAATAGCCCGGGATGATTTTCTCATTTTGGAGTGCTACAGAACTATAATGACTAATAACGTTAATATTTGTATCATAATAGGGTGTGGGGTAAGAACTAGTACACTGAAGAAGATAAATCCGATTTTGATCTTTGAACTTATTCAAAATAAAATCTTCATATTCCTTAGAAGTATAACCAGTCGATATGACGATATCACCTTTAAAATCAGATGCTACAAATTCTAAGAATTCTCTGTGTTCAGATATCGTAGACGGCAACTTCAACATCTGCAAGTTGAATTTTCGAAGAGACTCATACGATTTCAAATCTAATACAGATAAAAACCACCCTATGCCGATAGACCTGCAATAATCATCAACCATTTCTAAATCTTTGTCTGACAATTCTAGACCCATTCTGTAATCCAAAAAAGTACTACCAAAGGGTGAAGCATATTCTCGTAACAACTCTTTTTCCCGATAAAAACTTTGGACATCTCTTTTTTGAAGTTTTATCATGTCAGCGCCCGCATTTTTACATGCCAATATCATTGATTTAAGTCTTTTGCTATCACCAAAATGGTTCGTCGTAATTTCGGCAACTATTATAACATCTCCAGTAATTTTATCCTCCATTTGAACCATTGGTTCGTCAGAGTTCATATAATTAAATGTTTCACTAGAATAAAAGCTGTATTCCTTACTACCTACATGATGTATAGTAGACCCATAGAAGAAACCTTGGTTTATATATTTTTTTAATATCTTTTCATCGTTATTTAAAACATGCTTAGCGTAATTAAAATCAAGGCTTGTCGGCTTTTTTGTTAATCTTTTCGAATACCCCGTGTTAACGTCAAAACTCATTCCCAAAAGATATATTTCTCTTGACTCGTCCAAACGATCTAATAAGTAAGAGAGTACATTAAATATTGACAATATCACACTCAAATTCATCTTTAATTCGTTCATTGAGTTTTCAGCGCCATAATCAATTTCCGTATTATCGATAGGGACTACGAGCGATTTTACTTGACTAGCATTAGGCAGTTCCCTATGGCCAATGTAAAAATCTGCCTGACAACCTTTATCTGCAAAATAATCTAAGGCAAAATCCCGATTATATATACACAAGTTTCCAACCACTATCTGCTCAGAGTCATTAACATTAATTACAAAATATTCCTGTAATTCATGCAGATTTATGGAGTCTATTGAATTCCCTTTACCAATAACTGCTATACCTCGAGATTTCTGTTTTAGTAACTTGACTAGGCTATTTACCATTTTGATTAATTACTTTGATTTTATATTTTTTAATTGGGAACAAAATCTCACCACGATACCTCACTTCATCCACCCATACTTCACAATTATGTTCGAGTGCAAGGTTGATCCCAGGTAATATATCCCAACAATTTACACCCTTAGGATTGTAGAATGAACGATATGAACCTCTTACTACAGACCAAAGATTGTACATGGCACAGCCAATAATACGATATTCGAAACCTTCTTCTATAGACATGAGATCAGCCTTTGACAAGCTTGACGACAAGCCCATTATTCGAGAAGTATAAAAATCGCATTCGTCACCAGAATACAAAAACTCATGCAATTCTGGTAATAATATGGCGCTTTCTATATGCTTTCCTCTTCTATAAACAGATATGCCTACACCCCATTCTTTAAGTCCACTAACAAAATTTTCCGTTCCGTCAATTGGATCTATTATAATATAACTTCCAGAGTAATCCCAATTATCCTTAAGGTCCATTTCCTCAGAAATTAAACTGAACTCTTGGTGATTTTCATTTAAAAAATTGACGATTAGATCCTGTACTAATAAGTCACCCTTACTTACATAACTATTATCCATCTTTTTTTCAAAATCCGACCGAAGGCTAAGAATCAGATCTAAGTTATCCTGAATAATCTCTGAAATTGATCTACATATCATTTAACAAATTATTTAACTCATTTGTGAATAATCCACTTTCGTGGATGGATTTTACAACTTTGAAATCCAAAATATTATCTATATCAAAACCGCAGATTTCTGCTGTTTCTTTTGCGAAAATATTTCGACCTAGAAAATCCTTGCTAAAGGAGTTATTTCCAAATCTAATAACGTCTGTGCTATAAACTTTATAACTAGGTATCATATCCTGCCTTCGTATCATAGATTTTCCATCGTCTGAGAAATTTGGGCTGAGACGCATTCCATCCATTGAGTACAATCTGTTCTCTGCGCGCACCACTGTTCTTGCTGCTGAATATTTCCCATTTAACACCGCATCTATACACTTATTAACATCATTTATATTTCTAAAGATGAAGGTTGGTCGCAACCAAACTACCGCAAACGGCTCTTCAATATTATGATTCTTAAATTGGAGTCTCAAATCCTTGAGCACAATATCTTCCATTGCATTGTCACTCGAAGCCTCCGGAGATCGTAGAAAAGGAACCTCAGCACCATATTCCTTAGCTATTTCGGAGTACAATTGACTGTCCGTCGAACAGAAGATTCGATCGACAAATTTTAGCTTTTTGGCGAATCTGATACTATGGCCTAAAAGTGGTATACCTCCAATATTCAGTATATTCTTATCTTTCAAACCTTTAGAACCTGATCTTGCCGGAATAATTGCGTAAATCTGCTTCATTTTATAACATTGTTAAACTCACTCAAATAATTCTCTGAAACACGGTAGTATTTATCCAGAAATCCCTGCACTAAATGTTGTCTATATCTCCACCATTGTCTAACGTCCGAATTCATGAGAGTCCTAATAGTACTTATCAAAGAATCGCAGTCAGTATGCATGATACTAGACTGTATTAACCCCTGAACCCAAGGACACTCGCGCATCTCAAAATTATTCTTTGCAAAAAATAATAAAGTTGGAACCCCTAGCGACATCGACTGCAAATGAACCGTTGAATTATATGTGACCACAACTAAGTTAGATCTCCGCAGCTCCTTTAAAAATGAATCTTTCGATAATGACCACCCATTTTTTTCTATTGTATCACCCAAATATGATTTTATGTTCCAACCAAAGTCAGAATTGTAATTTCTTATTACGAAATTTCGTTTATTATCAATGTTATTTGTTTGCTTTATAATAGTCTGTATATCATTTATATAACTCTTCATCTTGGCATATTGTGGCGAAGGAAACATATGATAATAAAACTTAGGATAAGCCACATTTATGAGTAATAAATCAATATCACCTACTTCTAATCGTGGTTTATTTGTAACAGGTTTTATACCAATCGGCAATGTTTTAACATCTTCTTCCCATCCCCATGTAAGAAATATATCACAATTCATTCTTTGCATTCTTTCGATCATGAAAAATGAGGCACTCCCATATACTCCTCCATGCTGTCGGATTATTAACCTGGCATTTTCGAATGTCCATTGAGCCAATAAGTATCTAGTCATTTCGTGCTCGATAGTGATATCCCCAATTGCAGTAATTATATTCTTAGGAGTATATCCACAATATATCTCGTTCTTGATTATACTAAAAATACTATCAGGCAACGCCTTATACAATAAATCAAACACAAAGTATTCCTCTCTCAATATTTGTTTGCATTTTCCATACCTCCCTTTAGTTAGAGGAAAATAATCTATTCCAAAAAATGGCAAACAAATCCGTTTGGAGGAAACACTCAATTTTATGAGTTCGGAAAATGCGAAATAAGAATGATAATAAATGTTACTCGGCTTTAAAACAATTAAGATGGAATTCCATAACTTTTTGACCAGCAACTTAATCACTGAACTGAATTTGAATTTAATGTGTCCAAAACTATGGTATGCATAACCTCGAGGTACAAACATCTTCCTATCCTTAACAATCAAAGAAAAAACTATACTGTTAAATTCTATCGAATTTATCATTCGCATAGAATCTGTAAATCTTTTCAAAGACAGACTTGAGATATCGCAGCTCGTGTAATGAAATTCACTTCCTTCAAATGATTCTTCTAATGACTCCACCAGTCTAAGATTGAAGTAATACACTACAGCCAACTCATGTGTCAATCTCCCAATCAAAATTCTCCAAAACTTTTGCGATTTTCGAAAATCTTGAGTCTTAGAAAAATATAGTCCCACCCAATTTATTAAGTCTTCGCCATACTTATAAACGCATTCATAATCCGACTTATATTTAGCTTGATTTTCCCACGGATGCGGCATATCAATCTGCCTAACGGACAAATTTTGATTATTATAAATGCACAACCTTTGTGTAGGTTCTGCACAATCTATTTTCTCACTCCTGGAATATGTTATAAAAATTTTGTTCCCTGACTGATTATCCATAACACATATCACTATATAGAGATTTCTATGTTTTCCTATCGAAAATATACGATACGAAGTTCTTTTCTCGACTAACCAGAATTAATAAATTAACTACAGTTATTGAACCAGCACCCAATACTACTATCATCTCATCCCTATTAAGTCCCAATTTGATCGATACTAATACTATTATTATTGGAATGTTTTTCTTTATATTGAAAATAATTAAACGACTCATTTTCACTAATTCTAAACCTGCCAAATTAAAAACAATTGCACCGAAAATTAAATTTACTGTCCCACATCCCAATGAATATAGCAGTATCGCCATATACTCATTTCCTAAAAGCCCTCCTAACAATAGTGAAACACTACCTGTCAGCAAGGTAATTATATTCAATAGAAACGATAATTCCTGCCTACCTAAAACAATCATCAAATAAGAAGTCGGCAAAGTAGTAAATCTACAAAACATAAAGAAAGCCAATAACTGTGTATAGACTCCAGCTTCCGTCCACTTATCACCCAAAATTAGCAAGAATATTTGATCGCTATAAAGTCCCAGAAAAATAAAAACCGAAATAGACGAAAGGCTTAAAAAATTTAGGACCTTATATAACATTTCTGGCACGACTTCTTTATTCTCAGCCACTTTTTGAAAAAAAACATCGCCTATGGCTCTTCCGAAAAGACTTACGGGCATTGTTAACAACCGCAGTCCTATTGCGTAAAAACCTACTATTATAGAATTAAAATAAAGAGCCAGAATATAGATCGGTAATTGCTCTGAAATTCTAGATACAAAATCCTCTACTAGAATAAACTTGGGAAACTTGACATATTTATAAAAGACAGCTTTAACTGAATAAATACTAACGTCTTCCAATAAGAAACGGATTATCTTTTTCCATAAGTTAAGATTTAATACGGAAATACTTGTGAAACCACCGACAACCTCACTAACTACTAATACAAATGCCGAAGCATTACCGGAAAAAGCAAAGGCTACTTTAGCTCCATTCTCTACTAAATATTTCCCCGATTGTGCAATCGATACAAAACCAAACCGCTGCTGTCTAATATTAAGTGCTCGAGATGAGATATACACTCCATGCAATAAAACAGAGATTGGTAATAAAAAAATATATTTATTAACTATGAATAAATTAACAAATTCTAGGTTTTTCAATACAATTAGAATACCAATCGAAATAATTGAAACTATTATTGTTGTCATTATATTCAACACAAATAAGTTCATTGAATCTTCATTAGATTCTGCCGAAATAATTGCAGATCCAAAACCCATGTTTGCAAAAACTGCAAAAGGCATCAGAATTGAACCATATAATGCAGCTTCACCAATGTATTCAGGGAGATAGTAACGTGTAATGAGGGGTATTACAATAAATCCTAATAATTGTGTAAAAACTGACGATGCAGACATAAGTCCGATATTCTTAATAAAACTCGTCATTATCTTCCTCTATGCCTAACTATATCTCATTAAATCCTTAACATTTTCCCAAGTAGCTTTTTCATAAATGGGACTTTCGAACCCAGCTGGAACAATATTGCGTATCCTTATATTGTTAGCTTTGGCAAAGGATGAAATTTGTTCATGTGCAGAAGAGTTTTGGTCTTCTTTAAACTCCTCCACAAATTGTGCATGATAAAGGCCATTTGCTTCATACATGTTATATAAATACATGGACGATTTATAAATTTTATTGTGATCTAGAGCGATGGCCTCAGCCAATTGCTTCGATCTTTCAAAACCTAATTCACTAGGGAAAACATAGTTATCATAATAATGTAATACCAATCTCGGACTCATAGTATAACCAGCCCCCACAAGAAATATATCTTTGAAGCCAAGATGCATTAAACTCATTAGAGCGCACGCAACACTACCTGCATTGAAGGCATACATTCTTTTAGTCAAATCAAAGTCGTCGAGTGTAAATTTCTTCTTCGAACTTACACTAGAATACTTCGTATAGACAATTTGTTTATCCTTATACAACCCATTTTGATGTATGAAAGAATGATCCTCTGCAGTCGCAAATATTTTACTTCCTGCCATGAAACTTCTGTCAATTTGATTGCAATACCAAAGTTTTCTATTTTCCTGATCTCTTAAAAAATCTGAATGCTTTGCGAGAAAGTTTGGGATTTTGTATTTGTCATGAAGCGGATTTTTGAGTTTTAGCGCATATATCCTCTCGTTTTTGTCAATATTTTTATACGTCTCTCCCAATAAAAACATTTTCGGCTCAAGTGGTGCTACTGTCTCGTCATGATAAAAATGGCCAACACACATCGTCTCCTCATTCTTTAATAAAGAGAGGTCAATATAATTTATCGAACTCCCTGAACATATTAAAAATACTCTCTTGTTCGTGTAAAAATTTTTCAAAGATTTATTCTTTCGAAGTAATCTATTCCCGCTTAAATCTAGCCAATCTTTGAGTGCATTTTTTATGCTTATCGTCTTTACCAAAAATATATTGTGAATATTCATGCTTTTACCTGAAAACTTAATGGTAGAAGTCCATTCTCGCGATCATCCATTTATTTATCGATTTTAAATGAGTCCTAAAATTTTTTCTGCGCATTCTCTAACAGCCCCATCTCCCCCTTTTTTGGACATGATATGAATGTTGGGGATAGCTTTAACGGCTAAAACCGCATCACTTGGACATGCTGAAAATCCAACGCGCCTTAGTAATTCAATACAATTAACATCATCACCGATATACGCAACTTGATCTAATGAAATATCTTCTTTTTTACATATATCTAATACTGCATTTAATTTTCCATCGTGCTCTAATCCCTGATATAAGTAATTCAGCTTTAGCTTCGCCGCTCTACTTTCATTAATGATAGAATTCTCACTAGTAATTATTCCAACCTTGATATGGGCCTTTCTTAATAACTCAAAACCCTTTCCATCGCGAGTATTGAACTTTTTTAACTCATCCCCGAATTGGGAATAATACATTCCGGCATCGGTCAATGTGCCGTCTACATCAGACAAGAATACTTTTATTTCTTTTATATCCTCTTTAGCTAAATTATACCGTCGCATTAGTTGTTCGGCAACAATCCAATCATCCTCTTCATCAATTTCTACATACTTATATTCCTCCATTTCATATGTTGAGATTTTTCCGGATAATCGATTTTTAAACGAAACTATGTTAGCGACTGTATTGATATAAAAAGCGCCATTCTCGACCAATATACCTCTAAAGTCTTGCCGTCTCGGTCGTCTCCTGTAATCATAATTTATTGGCATATTGTCGTCATCCCAGATAAATCTCTTCACTCGAACACAAGATAAGAGCGAATCAGCCTCATCATTTACCATTTGAACTAATGCATTTTCAAAATCCTTAGTTTGAGTGAGTGGAGATGTGGCTTGGACTAAAATGAAAAGATCTTTGTCCTTAAAATCTTCTGCATCAAGAAACTCCAAGATAACAGATTCTGTACTTGACTCGTCCTTAGCATTCACTTCACTCCTTTCGAACACCCTGACTTTGGAGAAACCAAAGTCTTCAACGACTTGTTTGATGCTGTTACAATCAGTCGCCACAACAATTTGATCTATCATAGAAGACTCTTCCAGAGCAATCAAGTTCCAATAAATCAATGGCTTATTACAGAACGGCTTAATATTTTTAAATGGTATCGATTTACTGTTACACCGGGCCGGAATAAAAGCGATGTTCATTATTTGCGGTTTTTCAGTTTATCCCTCTGAACAGATTCTATTGGAAGGATATCTATAGCTTTATAAGCTAATGACTCGTAAACCGAATTAAGATTCCTTACTAATTTTGACAATCCGCCCGGCTCGAGTGAAGCAGCGTGATCAGTACCTTTGAACGTTCTGTTTTTTGTGAAATGCCTTTCAATCCACCTCGCTCCTAATGTGTAAGCCGCAATATCTATTGCTATACCTAAATGGTGTCCTGAAAATCCAATTTCATTCACTCTTTCCCCATATCTGTCATAAAGCCAAACAATTTCCAACAGGGCAACATCTTCAGCAGGAACAGGATAGCCTGAGGTGCATGAATACAGTAAAAGCCTTGATTTAGCTTGGTTTGTTTCTTCGAAAAATTTGACAATTTCTTCGACCTCTTCTTTTTTCGTCATCCCAATTGAAAGCTGAACTTGTCCACCAAAGTCATCTCTCAAAACCTTCAACATTTCAAAGTTGTTATTGCATGCCGATGGTACCTTTAGAAATTCAGGCTCAAAAGTTAACATTTCTCTTGCGCTTGTAACGTCCCATACGGAAGTACTGTAGGTAGTTCCAATTTCATCACAATACTCTTTGAGCTCCTTGTGCTGCGCGATATTAAACTCCAAATATTCACGGTGGGCTCCATAAGTGTCGCCGTATGAATTATCCGGGTTTGGATGAGGAGCATTGTATTGTTCTTTTGTTAATAACTCCCTGTTATTACGCTTTTGGAATTTAACATATTCTGCTCCAGATTGTTTCGCCAAATAGATTAGCTCTTTCGCCAAATCCATGTTACCCATGTGATTACATCCGATTTCGGCAATTACTTTTGGCTTCTGATAATCAAATTTAAATTTTCCCATTTATATTTATTATTTTACACGCTTGTTATATGTTAATTATTGTTTAACTATATACGATGGAATGTGGTAGTACTTCGGTTTAAATATTTCCGGTTTCATATGAACAAAAAATTCGTCAACTGCCTGAGTTTCCCCGGCCACTGTTCCATAATCGTCTAACATCAAAACCCCACCCACAACCAGTCTATCATACAAGCTTTCTAGAATAAGTTTAGTCGGTTCATATACATCTACGTCAATATGTAACAAAGCAATTTTTAAAGAAGGATTGTTCTTTAAAAATTCTGGCAGGGTGTTTCTTATATCACCCGCGACGAGTTGATAGTTGCTTGTGCCTTTATTTTTTAAATGTTGATCTAACTCATCTTTACTAATTCCTAAGCCTCCGCTTTTCTCAAACCGCTCAACGAATTCAACATCACTCTCCTTTGTCAAGTTGTCAGGGAATTTCCCAAAAGCATCAAATCCAATGATTTTCCTTGAATACTGATGCTCGAGTAAATCTCTAAAAGACAACAGCCTAACAAAAGAAGTTCCTTTATAAACTCCAAACTCTAAAACCTCTCCTGGAAGATTTATTATTTTTTTATAGATTTCTAGATGATTCAAAAATTTCCCGATTCTACCTATTTCACTTGTGAGGTAATATCCATTTTCATAATCCCATTTTTTGCTATTATCAATTGTGAATTTTTCCATTTTTTTATTCTTCATTGTCGTTTATTTATAAGTGTTCTTTCAAAAACCAAGAATAAGTATTTTTAATGCCCTCCTCTAAATCAGTGGAATATTGCCAACCACTTTCATTATAAAATCTAGAGACATTCATTAGTTTTCTTGGCGTACCATCGGGCTTAGTTTGATCCCAAAGTATTCTGCCCTTATGACCAATAATCTTTTGAACGATTTCAGCGAGCTCCTTAATTGATATGTCTTTACCTGAACCTACATTATATATGGAGTCTGAAAGTCTTTTTTTTAATGTCGTAACTACTGCCTGTGCCATGTCATCTACATATAAAAACTCTCGCAACGGCAGACCACTTCCCCAAAGAATTACATCCGTATTATTATTTAGTTTAGCCTCATGGAATTTTCTTATCATTCCAGGCAACACATGAGAAGACATTATATCAAAATTATCATTTGGCCCAAATAGATTCGTTGGCATAAGAGAGACATAATCCCTTCCATATTCCTTTCGCAATGATTCTATTAATTTAACTCCTGATATCTTAGCGATTGCATACCATTGATTTGTTGGTTCCAAGAAATCCGTAAGCAAGTATTCTTCTTTCAAAGGCTGAGGAGCAAACTTCGGATAAATACAGCTGGACCCTAAGAAAATAAATTTGGATACATCATATTCATGCGCATAGCGAATAAGATTATTCTGAATGAGCATATTGTCCATCAAAAACTCATAAGGGTACATTTTATTCGCAAGGATACCGCCAACCTTCGCTGCAGCATCAATTATTACAACCGGATTTTCAGTTTGAATAAAGGCCTCAACAGCTTTCTGATCTCGCAAGTCAAGCTCTTGCGAAGTTCTTCCGATTAAATTAGTATAACCCTCCGTTTCGAGTGCTCTCCAGCAAGCAGACCCTACCATCCCTCGATGGCCAGCAATAAATATTTTATCTGACTTCTTTATCATTATTCAAAGTAATTCAAGGTTTGGTAACCCCCTTGCTTCAGGTAGATATCCTTTTCTATCAACTTAAGATCAGAGCTCATCATATCTTCTACAAGTTCAGAAAGTTCAATACGAGGTTCCCACCCAAGCTTCTCTTTGGCTTTGGATGGATTACCTATTAAAAGGTCAACCTCCGTTGGCCGAAAGTATTTTGGATCAATGGCCAAGATTTCTTTTCCAATTTCGACCTGGTACCTCGGGTTTCTGCATTTCACAACATTAGCTACTTCATTCAACCCTGCACCAGAAAATTCCAATTCGATTCCAACATGGTCAAAAGCCATCTTTACAAAATCACGGATTTTCGTGGTTTTTCCCGTAGCAATTACCCAATCCTCAGGTTCCTCGGCCTGTAAAATCATCCACATCATTCGAACATAATCTTTTGCGTGGCCCCAGTCTCGTTTTGAGTCTAGATTGCCTAGGTAAAGCTTATCTTGGAGTCCAAGTGCTATACGAGCTGTGGCCCGAGTGATTTTACGCGTTACGAAAGTCTCTCCCCGAATAGGGCTTTCGTGATTAAACAAAATACCGTTAGAAGCGAACATTCCATATGCTTCGCGGTAGTTCACTGTAATCCAGTATGCATACATTTTTGCTACGGCATAAGGTGAGCGCGGATAAAAAGGCGTCTTCTCCGTTTGAGGTACCTCTTGAACTTTACCAAAAAGCTCTGAAGTAGAGGCTTGATAAATACGTATCTTTTTTTCAAGGCCAAGAATCCTTACGGCTTCTAACAATCGCAGCGTTCCTATGCCATCGGCATCCGCAACATATTCAGGAACATCGAAGGATACACGCACGTGGCTCATAGCCGCAAGATTATAAATTTCATCTGGCTGAATCTCCTGAATCACTCGAACCAAGTTCGTACTGTCTGTCATATCTCCAAAATGAAGAAAGAACTTGGCTCCATCAATAAATGGATCTTTATACAAGTGGTCTATTCGTTCTGTATTAAACAATGATGTTCTACGTTTCAGTCCATGAACCACATAATCCTTTTTCAATAAAAACTCCGCGAGATAAGCTCCATCTTGACCTGTGATTCCTGTTATGAATGCTACTTTACTCATAAATACCCTTTATTACTTCTTGAGCAGCAATCTGCTCAACTAATTTTTCTATTAACTCTTCTTCAATAAAGAAGCAAAAATGTTGCAAATCAGTTCTCTGCTGAGATACCGATAATTTGATGGTCGACATCCAGACCATTCAAAATAGCAATTATTACGATACTCCTAACCAATTTTTCTAGTGTTACAACAAGGTCTAGGTCATAACCCAAGTTAAGAATAGTTTATTTATTGCTATACCTTCCGATGAGGTAGTTTTTTGGATTTTTGACTTTAGAAATAATTTCGAACTTTCTATACTGTTTGAAGGCAGATATTCTTATTGTGACGCATGTTGGTCTGAAATTTTTGTCCTAAAAAATAATTAATAACCCAGATTTTTAAATTTAAGGCATATTGTTACTTAGCCTATTATTTTTTGATATCAATAAGATTTCTAAATGTCATATTTGAAAGAATATTATTAATTAGAATCGTCCATTATAAGTCCTTTTGAACTTTTCCTTACCATTTAATGTCGTCCTACTTTTAGTATCTATAGTGCTCCGGCTTGAACGGTCCTTCCACAGTAACACCGATGTAGTCCGCTTGGTCTTTGCGAAGCGTCTCAAGCTCTACACCAATCTTCTCCAAGTGTAGACGAGCTACTTTCTCATCCAAATGCTTTGGCAAGACGTATACCTTGTTCTCGTACTGATCGCTGCGCAACCAAAGCTCTAACTGAGCCAATACCTGGTTCGTGAAGCTGTTTGACATTACGAACGACGGGTGACCCGTGGCACAACCTAAGTTCACCAAACGGCCTTCCGCCAATACGATGATTTCGTTGCCGTCAACGTTGTATAGATCTACCTGAGGCTTGATCACCTTCATGGTATCTCCGTATGCACCGTTCAACCAAGCCATG
>Ga0233438_10001090_pt1 | contig 31056 bp, 27 predicted proteins | sample SI_123_September_FD_182720 | JGI IMG/M metagenome (GOLD analysis project Ga0233438, IMG submission 182720) | Seawater microbial communities from Saanich Inlet, British Columbia, Canada - SI_123_September2016_10_MG | ecosystem: Environmental > Aquatic > Marine > Inlet | place: Canada: British...
AGGGAACACACCTCACAGCATGCAACTCACAGCACAGCACGGAAACATGGTTGTTGACTTCTACCCAGTCAAATATGCTGATGGAAGTATCAGTGAGCGTCTAATGTATAAGACGGTTACATTTGCTAATGACATGCAATCAAAGTCCTACATTAACAAAGAATCATTTGAAAAAGAGGTTGATAATCGTGTTGAAGGTTACAACTATGAAGTGACTGATCTTCATACAGAACCACAACTTTTCAACTCTGCACTGATTCAAACTCGTTGGTGATTGAAGCGATTAACTCACTCTAATCGCTTCATTCTTCGTTCTTCTATCTAACATCATGGCAAATCAGTTCTATTCACTCAAAGCACTCAAAGCAAGGGTAGAAAATCTTATTGAAGAACAGGGAGAAGATGCACCCTGTGCTGGTTGGATTTACACTAGCGAAGATGTTATAAAGTGGGATGATGAGGGTAATGAGGTATATCAACCCAAAGAAGTTTGTGAGGATGTGTTAGTCAACTTGCAAGACTACGATCACATTTATACAGCAATTGTGGATGCTATTGATACCGAACTAGGAGAGATTCTATGAGTAAATTTACACAATACGGACTTTCGGGCATTTGTGTTATGTTTGCCCTTGTAGGTTTCTTAAACTTCCTAGCAGAGCGTGACACTAAGATGATGAATTATTATGATTCGACAATTCAAAAAAAACTTGATTAAATAGTAAAGTCTACTTTCACAAAACAATGACAACCTCAACATTCAATACAATTGAAATTACTAAAGCGCAAGCAGATGTAATTCTTTGGTGTATTGAACAAATGTATATTGATTTGAGTGATGCTGAAGAGCATGATCTTAAACCTGTTATGGATAAATTAGTTGAGATTGTCCAATGATAGCTTTTAGACTTACTCTCGTCTGTTCTGTTTGTCTTTTTGGAGCATTGCTTTGTATTGATCTTGCTAACAATATGCAAGATGTTGTTGATAAGAGAAATGACAGATTGTGTCAAATTGAAGCATCTTACTGCAAATGAATAATATTGAAGATGTAACAAACTCACCCCACGATTGGCACGATTTCTGGTATAATGAAGACACCTCTGATGATGAATCAACTGATGGAATTACCTCCGAGTTTCTATCATGAAGCCCCAGACGGATACCACTACGAATGTGAAGATTACAAGCGCAATCTACTTCGTATTTGGTTATGCCATCCAGATGTCTATTCTTACACTACTGATCGTGTTCGGACTATTTGGGGATTCTATAATCCCAAGAAAGATCAATATCACTCCCCCATCAATTCAATTAAAAAAGGTGACTTGGTAGATATTAATGATACCAGACCATTTACATCAATGCAAATCAAATACAAAGGATTAGAGGCATTCTTTATATAAATTGATTTTTCCATATCGGGGGCTGCGGGGATGACCTGTTGCCCCTTTCTAGTAGAATTATGTAAAAAACAGGTCTTTGCTCTAGTGGTGGCAAGGGTTTTCAAGGCATCAAAGCGACAGCATGCCAGCATACCAGCAACCAGACCAAACCAGTTGGCGAACTGGTCTAGCCCTGGTTGATCGGTCTCCGATTTCGTGTATTATAAGAGAGTCAAAGGAACACACCCCATGCGATCCATCACCAAAGCACAAGCACTAGAGCAATTCCGTTACAATTGGAAATGTGATACTAAGGGCACAAAAATGGCGACTGATTCTATTGCCAAGCGTCTGTCATGGTCATACTATACTGATGCACTTTGCAAGGAAGGTTACATCACCATGAAAAAGTATGAGTCATGGTCTAACCCTTTCTGAAGCGATTAACTCACTCTAATCGCTTCATCATTCATCCTTCTATCTTACATCATGCTTAAAACACAACTGCTTAGAATCGTCGGTGAAACTTCAAAGGACATTGATGCTAACCTGACACGATTAGAGAAGTTTGAGGTATTCTGTCAAGTGTGTGATGGATTACTCAAAGATGGTAGGATTAGCTCTGCTAAACATCAAGCATGGACCAATGTATTTTAACTCCTAACTAACTCCCAATCTCACCCAAATTAGGAACAAACAACAGAACTCGGTGAGTGCGTGTGACGGTCTTGGAACTGTCCACTATCGCTTGCAATTCACCCTCAAACCTGCCATAATAACAGTATGAACAAAACCACAATGCTTCTCAACAACTCTGCTTTCATCTCTGCTCTTCAAGGTTTACAATCCTTTGTGATGGAAACCGGTGCCGATATTGATATGGCATATGATTGGGTCGCTGATCAGACTGGAATCTCTTCATTTTGTCATGATCCTGCTGCATTTGATTGTTTTTATGATGTATTCATGGAGGCATCAAACTGAACATCAAAGATCAACTCAATTCACTCTCTATTTTCAAACAAATGCGTTACACAACTCCATCCGGTCGTGAGTATTACTTCCCTGAGTCAATCTCTCGCGAAGAGGCACTCGAACGCATGGCACAATATGCAAAGAAAGCAGAGCAAGATGAGCGTTCTGGACAACAGCTTTTTGATGACATGTTCGGAGGTTGATTAACATGAGAGATTTCATTTGTGCTTACTTTGGTAAAGATTGGACCATCACTGCGAGAGGTTTCGCTAATAGTCAAGAGGCAGAAAAGCATGGTCTGTTTATGATGCCAACACCAGGATGTTTTGGTTTCGCTGTTATCGCTGAGAATGATATTGTAGAAGGTTGGCAATTACGACTAGAGCGTAGTTTGCTATCACCAATCAACAGAGTTATCAAAGATGATCTCAATAATTACAAAATAGTTTCTTACTAATTCACACTCACTCACTCATCAATTATGTCACTCATGAAAGAACATCTCCATAATATCATGATAGCAAGAGAACAACTCATGCAAGATATTGAAGGTATCATAGAGTCAAAGTATGGTCATACAGCAGATGATGCAGAGGATCTAATCGTATCGCTATGTGATGCTGTTGTTGATAACTTTCCAACAACGATGTATAGTATTTCTGAACTAGAGGCAACGGCAGACGATCCCATGGGAATTGGCAAATAAAACCAGTTGAGCTAGTGGCACAAGGTGACGGCACAAACCCCCAAAATCGTGTATCTTATAGGAGTGGAGGGGACAACACCCGCCACGCCTCTTAAACCTCTTCTCTTCTCTCATCATGCGTAAGATCGAAACTCAAATGAACGCTGCCATCAACTCCAACGCCAATTGGAGTTCAGGCAACACTTCAGTTCACTTTGATTCCGAAACTGGTGTTTCTATTGTGCGTCTTCACGGTAACAAGATCGCAGAAGTGACAGACGACACCATGACGATTTTCGACGGCGGTTGGCAGTCTGTAACCACAAAATCACGCCTCAACGCTCTCTGTGATGAATTCTGTATCGCTGGTGAGGGAGTATTTCAAAAGGATTTCGTTTGGTATGTTCGCAAGTTCGTCGGACAGGCAGGACAAAGCAAAGTCTACAACGCTGATGATTTCGTCAATGGTTACACTTTCGCATGATCAAAACTAAGAAAGAGTGGGCATCATGCTATGCCCGCTTTTATTCAATCGTCCTAATCCTAATCATTCTCTAATCATGACAGATCTACAATTGCAAGCACTTGAAGTATTAGAATTGATGGAAGATAATGTAGAATATATTTGTGATCAAGAGAAAATGTCTGGTGAGATGGTATGGACTATGATTGCATCTCTCGCTGATGCTAAACTTGCCCAATTCCCTTCTAACTGATATGCCTAACTCTCACATGATTATTATGTCACATAAGGACAAACTTTCAATCGAAAGACTTGCACAAGGCATCGAGTTTCATTCTGAAGCTATTGCTGAAATCGCCCTCGATCTCATTGATGGTTCACATCGTACAATTGCTAATTTCATCGCTAAATATGAAGAGTTCGTCAATCTACAAATTATTAGAATTGACAACAATCAGCATATCTTCAGACTTGGTGCATCATCTCAAAAGGAAATCGCCCGGATCTGTGATATAATGTTAGAGGACATCGATGTTATCGATTTAGAAATTCTTACTGATTAAGGGTGACAATCAATGGCAAAACTAGATTTCATTTTCGACCACATGATTGATTCAATTATGGATGACATTCCTGATGATATGTGGTATAATAAAGATGGACAACAATTCCCACAAGATGATACAACAGTGGATGAATCTGTCCCCTCTTTTATTAAACTTGAATGTCTATCTAAATGGTAAACTATGATGATAGTCTCTATCAAGAGATTGTTAAGTATTACTCTCACAATGATGCCATCGCGCCCCTAAAAATTGATGACTCAACAATCAATCAGTACAGTACAATTATCACATCAACAACTCTCCCTGTTAGTGTCATTAATCGTACAGTACAAAATGACATGGAATGATAAGGGACAGTTACCAACACATGTTACAGACTTATTAGACTCCACACACTATCAACTAACAACATCATGTTCACCAAAGGAGAGTTAGTTAAAATCGGTAATACAGAGGGTTATGTAAACTTCATAGACTCTGCATATATCACCGTCTGTTTTAACTCTTACCCCTCTCCTGGTAGTAAGTATGGTGAGACTAAGTGTTGCCTCTGTGTGTACCCTCACCAATGGGATCAGATCATTAGATTAGAGAGTAAGTAAGTGTTAATTAAGTCTTCTCTGAGTGTCTCTGAGTGCCCTCTGAGTAAGTATGCGGAAAGTTATTAAATGTCTTTTTAAATATACTTGCGTGTTTTCTTTAAGTGTTAGATAAGTCTTATAAATGGTCTCTCACGATGTTAGCTAAGCGAGCGTACCATGAGACTCGCAGTTTGTCAAGTATCAGGATTTTTATGTTACAGACAGGACACAATTGCATTATGGCAGTCATCATGGTATAATATGGAGGCATCACACCAAGAACACCAATCACATGCCAGCTGACTCACAATCACATGCAGTCACTATGTAATAGCTCTGAGGCATTCTGAGGTATTCTGAGTATCATTGAGGGGGACCTACATCATGATGCTGTGAGTATCAATGAGTACGCACACAGTTATTATCAGACAGCGGTTTAAATTCGATGGGTCCTTGTAACCTACAACGAACCGAATTCGCGATCGATATATCAATGGAATAAAAAAAAATTCTGATATATAAGAATGACTCCCAGGTTCGCTTAATGGAAAAAAAATCTCACAGAATTATATCGACTGTAAGGATCGACCCTGTGACTGATGAATACATCGTGAGTTTGCCAGAGTCTTTCTGTAATGAATTAGATTGGTACGAGGGTACAGAGGTTGCGATGAATCTTGATGTAGATGGTATCTTCCTAGAAGAAAAATATGATGAAGACTGAGACTATCTTTCATGTCTATGAGGGAGGGAAATGTATCTTTGCAAATCTCACCCCAGATGAATTAAAAGAGAAAATCAAGGGTAATGAAATCGACCTGACAGACCACGAAGTTGAGATGGTACGGGGCGATGTTGATCCAGATTCGTCTTATTGACGGATCATATATAAACTGTTAGAATGAATTGCCTCATTAATCATTATGGCTAAAGGATTTACTGTTAAAGCAAAAGCGCCCCAAGCAAAGGATAAAGAACCAGAATGGGATTATGATGCTGCCCGTGAGATGCTTAGGGGTAAAGCAATTGTATTCTGTCTTCCTGGTAGGGGTTGTTCATATCAATTCATGAAGTCGTTCCTGCAGCTAAGTTTCGACTTAGTACAGATGGGAGCGAGTATTCAGATTTCACAAGACTACAGCAGCATGGTAAACTTTGCTCGTTGTAAGTGTCTTGGAGCAAATGTATTGCGTGGACCGGACCAGATTCCCTGGGATGGTAAACTGAAGTATGACTATCAGTTGTGGATCGACTCAGATATTACATTTAACACTGAGAAGTTTCTACAGCTTGTTCTGATGGATCAGGACATTGCTGCTGGTTGGTACATGACTGAAGATGGTCGTACTACATCTGTTGCACATTGGTTGGATGAAGGAGACTTCCGTAACAACGGTGGTGTCATGAATCATGAGACTGGTGAAACGATGACAAAGCGTAAGAAGCCTTTCACGGTAGACTACACTGGTTTCGGATGGGTACTCATCAAGCACGGCGTCTTTGAGCATGCTGAAATGAAGTATCCATGGTTTGCACCCAAGATGCAAGTCTTTGAGTCTGGGGATGTCCAGGACATGTGTGGAGAGGATGTGAGTTTCTGTCTGGATGCAATCGAAGCTGGATTCGATATTTGGTGCGACCCTCGTATCAGAGTTGGTCACGAGAAGATGCGTGTCATCTGATGGAACGGACAGTCTACACAATCTATGTTGATGGGTCTGAGAGGCACACCGATGTAAGTGAAGACGAGTTCATGTATATCATGGAGGGGTATGCTCTCTCATTTTATGAGACAGGTGCCCCTGCTCCTCACAGAATTTCACATATTATGAAGGAACTTAATTATGGCTAAGGTAAAAAAATCGTTGAGCGGTGGTTCATTCATCGAAGCTAAACCCAAAAAAACTCGTCAAGGGATGGGTAAGCATACAAAACTTAGCGCGACGAGCGCGAACGCTCGTAAGAAGCGTTATCGTGGACAAGGCAAATGAGTCAATTAATCATCAATCTTCCACCGCAGAAAGTCTGGGTTCGTAAAGAATACCTTAGAGATTTCCAAGATGGATTTGGTGAGTTTGTAGAGGGCGTTTGGGTATCGGTTAAGTCGATACCTGGACGCGCTTTTTATTTTGAGACATACTTACCGAAGTATGCTGCAATGTTTGATAAGCTTCCAATTTCTGCCTTTTGCTCGCGCCCCGAAACGCCCGACCCAGATTTAGATCTACCCAACCTTCAGTTCTGGAACTGTATGGACTATGGGGTTAGATGCCTTGAGAAGCAGTTTATCGGGTCAATGGACTTCCAAGTACGCACACGCAATTTCGGCACCCTTAACGGCGAATACTGCTTCACCTTAGATAACTTTCATCCAGACACAGATACGACAAATACTAATGTAAGCGAAATTCCTGACGAACATAAATCACATAACTGTATTGAGCTTGAGAATGGTCAATTTTGTTTGTATCCTAATAACCGAACACGAATCTTTGACTTGTCTATTACACCTGAAGAACCACTTATACCAGACTTCAAAGTAAGTACACATTACTTCCAAGTAGAGAATGGTATTAGATGGGGTAGACTAGGAGATACTGATGAATATTTCTGGGAAACAGAATCAGAGAAGACGGAATAAATAATCTTACAATATTATAATAAAGAAAATGGATGACGATCTCATTGTAAATATGGACGGCGGCGTTGGTGGTTCATGGGGAGTTAAGACTGATCGTAAAAAATCAGACAAAATTCTTCGTGAAGTAGCAGGTGATTATAAAAATGATGATACTGAACCAGATCTTCTTCAAGAGTGACTATAAATAAGCTTGATATTTAGTGTCATTTAGTGGCTGAAACCAACTCACGGGCATTTCAGGATATTAGTTTATCCTTTAACGCACACCCTGTTACTGGTGATATACAAGTTCTCAGGAATGAGGACGCGATTAAGCGTGCTGTGAGGAACTTAGTCCAAACAATTCCTGGAGAGAGACCGTTTCAGTCTTCGGTTGGTACTGATATTAGTAGTTCACTGTTCGATTTCGTTGATTTTGGTACAGCAAATCTAATTTCTCAGCAAGTTTTTGATGTTCTATCAAATTTTGAAGGTAGAATTGCAAACATCAAGGTTGTGGTAACACCAAATCCCGATGGAAATGCATTTGATATCATAATTAACTACGATATTGTTGGTGAAGATTTCCCAAGACAAGAATTTGAGTTTCTTTTAGAGCCAACTAGGTAAGAAAATGCCATCATTTAAGTATACCAACCTAAATTTCGATCAAATTAAAGATTCGATTAAGGATTATCTGAGATCTAACTCAGAATTTTCTGATTTTGACTTTGACGGATCAAATATTTCGCTGCTGATTGATGTTTTAGCGTATAATACTTATATTACGGCATTCAATAGTAATATGGTTGCTAATGAATCCTTCTTGGATTCAGCAACTCTACGAGAAAATGTAGTTTCTCTTGCAAGAAACATTGGATATGTTCCTAGATCACGAAAAGCAGCAGAAGCAATCGTTAGCTTTCCGTTTAAATTCGATGGAAACAGCACAACTGTTACTCTGAAGAAGGGTTTAGTATTAGTTGGTGGTATTGATAATACTTCTTATGTCTTTTCTATCCCAGAAGACATCATTGCATCCAGTCCAATTGATGCTGGTGGTGTTGTAGGAGCAAATCCTCCAAGGACAGCAACCTTTTCTAACATAAAAGTTTATCAAGGATCACTTTTAACAAAATCTTGGGGAGTAAATGGTAGCTCAGACCAAAGATTTATCATTGAAAACTCAAATGTCGATATTGATACTCTCAGAGTAGATGTTAAGAAGTCTGGTGCGACTGCAGGATTATCTTTTTCAAAGGTTGACAATATTATTGACATTACAAAGGACTCAAATATCTACTTAATTCAAGAAGCTCCTAATGAGACTTATGAATTACTATTTGGAGATGGTCTTTTTGGTACAAAGTTAGAGCAGGGTGATGAAATTAGTATTAGTTACATTATTACTGACGGAAAATTTGGTAACGAAGGAAAAAATTTCACTTTTTCCGGCGATATAAGAAATGATGCTAATAATTCTATCACATCCACTAATATTATTAGCGTTAGTACCTCTCAACCCGCCCGTAATGGTTCTGAGATCGAGCCAATTGACTCTATACGATACTTTGCACCTAGAATGTACTCCGCACAAAACAGAGCGGTTACACCTAAGGACTATGAATCTATTATTCAGAGGATTTATCCAAATACAGAGTCGGTTTCTGTTGTTGGTGGGGAAGAATTAGACCCTCCAGAGTTTGGAACTGTCGTTTTAAGTATTAAACCTGTAAATGGCACATTTTTATCTGACTTTACTAAGCAAAATATTTTAAATGATCTAAAAAATTACTCAATCGCTGGTATTAACCAAAGAATTGAAGATTTGAGAGTTTTGTATATTGAATTAGACACTTCTGTTTATTATAACAACAATGTTTTTGATGATGCGAACGAATTAAAAGCACAAATTACCGAATCTTTGACAACTTACGGAAAATCTACTAATTTGAACAAATTTGGTGGTAGATTTAAGTATTCTGAATCTCAGAATATTATTGATAGGACAAATTCTGCTATTACATCTAATATTACAAAAGTTACAATTCGTAGAGACTTAAAAGTAATTAAAGATGCTACAGCTCAATACGAATTATGTTTTGGTAACCAGTTTAATATCCTATCTGGAGGCGGTACGATCAAATCGACCGGATTTACAATTTCAGGAGACCCAGAAATTGTATATTTGACTGATATTCCTAGAGATGATGGTAGATATGGGGATATCGCTATATTTAAACCAGCAAAACTACAAGGTGAGTCTGCAGAAGTTGTAGTTAAGTCCGCAGGTACTGTTGATTACCTAAAAGGTGAGATTTTACTCAATGCAGTTACCATTAGCTCTACAGCGATTGGTGACAATATTGTTGAAGTTCAAGCATATCCTGAGTCAAACGATATTATCGGATTGAAGGATATCTATCTAAGTCTAGATCTCTCAAATTCTGAGATAAATATCGTGAGAGACACGATTTCCTCTGGCCAGCAAATTTCTGGTATTGGATATCAAATCACATCCAGTTACTCCAACGGATCGCTAATCAGACAGTAGGATGATAGAGACAAACTCCCCGCTAAGCCCAAGAGTAAAGACTTATCAGATTGTTTCTGAATCTATACCCGAATTTGCGGTCTCAGAAAACCCAAAATTTGCCGAGTTTCTAAAACAGTATTATATCTCCCAAGACTATCAAGGTGGTCCGGCAGATATTGCTGAGAATATTGACGCATACATTAAGGTTGATAATCTTACTGTAGATGTCATCAAAGGAGGTACAAATCTTGCTAGTGATATCTCAGATAGTGATGATACCATCTCGGTAACAAGTACGGATGGGTATCCCGCAAAACATGGTCTTATTAAGATTGATAGTGAGATTATAACTTATGCAGACAAGACTCAAACTAGTTTTACTGGATGTACGAGAGGGTTCAGCGGGATTAGTTCCTATACTGCACCTAATAATAATGAAGATCTAGTATGGGAATCAACAGTTGCTTCCTCACATACTACAGGATCAATTGTTCAAAATGTTAGTGCTCTTTTCTTAAAAGAGTTCTATAAAAAATTGAAGGCGATGTATACTCCTGGATTAGAGGGAGTAAACCTATCACCACAGCTGGATATTAATAATTTTATCAAAGAGGCAAGAAGTCTCTATGAATCGAAGGGTACAGAAGATTCATTTAAGATTCTGTTCAAAGCTTTATTTGGAATCGATCCAAAAATTAATGATCTTGAAAAGTACCTGATCAAACCATCATATGCAAATTATGTAAGAAGAAAAACACTTTCTCTTGAGTTAATTTCCGGTAACCCAGCAAATTTGGTTGGCGAAACATTATATCAAGATAATGACCCTACAAATGATAAAGTTAATGCAGCTTCTGGTCCGATTTCGGAAGTTAGTAACCTCAGAGATAATTACTACAAAATCTCTCTATTCACTGGTTTTGATGAGAGATCATTAACTGATGGCACATTTGTCGTTCCTGGTAAAACTCGTAATATTGGTGATATTGGGATTGGTGCATCTGTAATTACTGTTGACTCCACAATTGGATTTTCTAGCGTTGGAACTTTATCGATTGGATCAACCATATACAACTACGATACTAAAAGTATTAATCAGTTTTTTGATGTTACTCCATTAGTATCGACAGAGATCAAAAACAACACAGATATCTCTGCTCCTAACATTGTTTATGGGTTTGAGAATGGCGATTCTTCTAAGAGAGTAGAATTTAAGGTTACTGGTGTTCTTAGCAAGTTCTTATCTAACGCAGATCTTAGAAATCTAGATCAAGACTCTTCTATTAGAATTAGAAACCTGGGGAGATTGATTGAGAACTCAGAGATTAATAGAGGATATGAAGAAATCTTCTTTAATTCTTGGATTTATAATACATCTACAAGATATGAAGTTTCTGCCTTTTCTGGATCTGGTTTTGTATTAGATGGAAACATTGATAAGAGTAGTATCCGAAAGGGTGACATTGTTGATATTGTTAACAGAAATTCTGAGTTAGTAGCTGCCACATCTTTAACTATATCGTCTGTAAATACATCTACAAATACTGTCACTCTTAGTGGTAGTATTCCCACTTTAGATTCGTCACTTTCTTATGATTTAAGAAGAGTACAGAAAAAAGCAAATTCTAGTATTGTACCAATTAGAGGTGGTCAAAACCAATTACTATCGGACATTAATAATACTTATATTGAGACAGAAAATGAGTCTAGCACTGGTAAAAGAGAAGGTTATGTAGCATCTAGCTCTTTACCTAGTTATTTGATTACTGTAGATAAAGTAAGATCTACATTAGTTAACCCTACCGTTGGTCTAGGAAACTTTGATGGATATGATAGCACAGAAGATGCATATACTGTCCTAGCGTTTACAGACAATGTTCCATTTAAAACTGGCGAAGAAGTTGTATATGTTCCATCCGAAGGAACTATCGGAATTCTTGGTCTTGAGCAAAAGGGATATTTTGTAAAAGTTTTAAGTCCTGCTAATAGGATTCAATTATATACATCTAGAGCTTTCATCAAAGCAAATCTTCCAGAATATTTCAATCCTACCGGTATTGCTGGAACACATGATTTCATTCTTGCTAGTCAGGGTAAGCGGGAAATTTTCCCATCCAGACCTATTCGTAGATTTACTCTAGAACAAGAACTTAGAAGTGGTAAAGAATCAGCAACTACATCAGAAATTACTGCTGACGGCAACACAGGTATGCTTGTCAATGGTCTTGAAGTATTAAATTACAAAGGTGAAAATCAAATATACTATGGTCCATTAAAACAAATCAATGTTCTTAATGGTGGTGTTGGATATGATGTCCAAAATCCTCCTAATGTTACTATCTCCGACGCATTAGTCAGTGTAGCTAATACTGCTGGATCTATTGTCAGTCTTGCGGGAACAGTCACTTCTGTCTATGTTGACCCTGTAGAATTCGATATTGATAAAGTTGTTAGTGTTGAGATCTTTGGCGGTAATGGCACTGGAGCATTCGGAAGAGCACTACTTGAGGAAAGATACCGGGAGATATCTTTTAGTGGCGTCAGCACCCTTTCTGGTGGTGCTGTAGAAGCAGTGAACGATAGGTTCACTTTCACTTCAGATCATAACTTAGTATCTGGTAGTAGAATTGTTTACAATAACAATGGAAACAATAATTTAGGTATCGCAACTACCGGAGCTTCAAATGAAGAATTGACCCTAATGAGTGGTCAAGACTACTATGTAAGATCTTCTGGTGATAGATCCATCTACTTACATTATACAAAACAAGATTCTGTTACTGGTATTAATACCATATCAATTTCTGAGAACGCAGCTGGATCTAATACTGGTCAACACATTTTCAGAACTTTTGAAAAGAAAACCACTATCGGTAGGATTAGTATAGAAAATGCCGGTAGTGGATATGCCAGCAGAAATATTTTAGTGAATCCAACAGGTATTAATACTTTTAGAGATTATGTGAGCTTTGAAGACCATGGATTTAGGGATGGAGATGTTGTAAATTATTCATATGATACTACTACTATTACAGGACTTAGTTCTACCAAGCAGTATCAAGTATTAAAGATCAGTGACGATGCATTCAGATTAGCAGAAGTTGGCAATAAAGGGGATACAAAAGCATCTGGTGATAATTACAATAAAAAAATCCATGCATTCCTAGATTCTCAGGGATCAGGATTTCAAAGATTTACTTATCCTAAAATTGAATGTACTGTAAAAGTACTCACAGAAGATCAGAAAGAACAAGATCTTGTAGCTACTCCAATTGTTAGAGGTCAAGTAGTTGACGCACCTTTATATTCTAGAGGTAGAAATTATGGATCTACTGTTGTTGATTTCCAAAACCCACCAACAATTTCAATTGAGAGCGGTCAATTGGGTCAAGTTGGACTCATTTTTTCCAATGGTAGGATTATCTCAGCATTTGTCCAATCTGGAGGATTTGGATATTCTGGTCCACCAGATATTGTAGTTTCTAGTGCCAGTTCAGAAGCAAATGGAGCTATTCTTAGATCAGTAGTAGAAAATGGATCTATTACTGAAGTAAAGGTTATTTCTGGTGGAGTTGGATACGCTGCTAGTACAACAACCACCAGTATCGTTAACCCAGGTTCAAGTCTTAAACTTGAAGCTCAATTAAGACCTTTGGTAATTAATAAGGCATTTGGTCTGAATGATACCGAATTGGATTATCTCTCTCCCTTCACGGGAGGTGTTGCTGTAAATTATATTGGATACGGAAATTCTATTAGAAACTTCTTTGGAGATGATGGTTCTAGTCATTCTTCAATTATTGGATGGGCGTATGATGGTAACCCAATATACGGTCCATATGGATTAACTGACCCTAATAATATTCAGTCTGATGTTAAGAGGCAAGAATCTAGTTACGATATTGTCTCAACCAACATTACAAATAGACCTCCAATATCAGAATTTCCATATGGATCTTTAGTTGAAGATTATTCCTATATTGGATCTGGCGATTTAGATGAACATAATGGTAAGTTCACAAAAACTCCAGATTTTCCTGCAGGAGTTTATGCTTACTTTGCAACCGTAGATATTAATAATAAGCCAGTATTTCCATACTTTATTGGAGACACTTTCCGCAGTTTTGCAATTCCCGAAAATACAGTTAGGGGATTGGTCATCGATCAAACCAATTTTGACTTTGAAGCTTCAAAACTAGTCAGAAATACTTTTCCATACAATATGTTTGGCGATGGCAAATCATATGATTATGTTTTCCAACCATATAAAGAAAATAATCAAGAATCTGTTCCAGACAATCTTGGAGTAGGTTCAATTACTGATATACAGATCAATTTTAAAGGATCTGGTTACAGTGTCAATGATAATATCGTTTTTGACGATAGCGAAACAACTGGGGGTGGTTTATCTGCGGAAGTCAGTAGAATTTTTGGATCTGATATCACTCAGGTAAGTAGTAATACTGTATCTTTCTTAAATGTACCTTTTACAATAGGTAGAGAAACCGCAGAATTTAAAGTTTCTCCATATCACGAGTTTAGTGACAATCATGTTATTAGAGTTAGTGGTATCTCCACTTATGTTAAAGGACTTGAGACTTATCACAAAATTTCAGTACAAACATTTAACGCAACCCTAGATCAAGACGGGTACACTGGTATCATTACAGACTTGAAGGTTAGTCTTGTTCCTCCAAATGTTTCTGCTGGAGATTCTATTGGTATTGGAACAGAAACTGTTCGTATTTTGAATGCTTTCCCATCTGAAAAAATTGTTAGAGTAGAAAGATCCGCTGGATTTGCTACAGCTTCTGTTGGAGCAGCCGTTACTTATTTTACAAGTAAATTTACTCTACCACTTTCAGAATCATTTACTATTGATTCTAAATTCCAAGATTTATACTATTTTAATCCAAAAGAATCAGTTGGAGTTGGCACTACTGTAGGTTTTTCAACATCTGTTAATGTTTCATTAAATGGAGTAACTAAAACAAGATCAATTCTTTCTCAATCCATCTTTATTGAGGGGCATGATCTAAAAACCAATGATTTAGTCACCTTTGATAGAAATGGAAATAGTGTTATTAATGCAACTGCTTCGATCGATCCATACATTGCTCCCAGTGCCCTTCCAGCAAGTCTTTATGTAGTTCGCAAGACTATCAACACAATTGGTCTTAAAACTTCTCCTGATGGTTCTGAGTTGTTCTTTACAACGACTGGAGACGATAGCTCAAACTATTATTTCCAAACGAATTACACACAACAGATAGCTAATATTGAAAGAAGCGAGTTAACTGTAGAGACATCTAATCCTCATGACTTAAGCATTAACGATAGGGTATCTCTTGTAGTAAAACCCGGAATTACAACTGGTATTCTCCAGGCAGAAGATGTTACAGTAAAACTACTAGATGGAAACTTAGTTTTAAATCCGATAGAAATTGCTACAACAGGAATCAATACGGTTACTAGCATCTTTACCGCTAATAAGCATGGTCTTGAAACTGGATTTAAAGTTTTAGCTTATGGTCCTTTTGGTGATGAAAATAGCCTTCCTGACAATTTGTTCCAAAGAACATATTTTGTCTTGAAAATTGATAATGATACATTCCAATTATCAGATTCTAGATCTCAACTATTTCTCGATCCTCCTGAAGTTGTCAGTGTAACTGGTGTTGGATCTACTGGACAAACTATAAATCCAATCAACCCACCAATTAAAGTAACTAAAAATAACAATATAGTATTCAATTTAAACGACTCATCTTTACTTGACGGTAAATTAAAGATTTTTTATGACAGCAACTTCTTTAATGAATTTGTTGGAACAGGAGATACTTCTAGTTTAGAAGTTGTTGGAGTCAATACTGTTGGTCTAGGAACAACAGTTGCAGAAGATATGTCCAAATTGACAATTAATTATAATGACAATATTAAAACTGAGTTATATTATGGATTTGAAAAGGGTGGATATATGTCAACCTCTGATACTGAGGTTGTTGGATTTACTAAAATTAGTTTTATTGACAGTACATATACCGGATCATATAGTATTACCGGTGTAGGGTCAACTACTTTTACTGCAATCCTTGCAACTGAAGCAGAGCAAACAAAATACTCAGCAGAAGACTGTGAAGAGCTTTACTACACTACAACATCTATTGGAGCAACTGGTGGAATTGCAAAAGTTCGCATCATTAATAATGGATTTGGATACAATAAAATTCCTGCAGTTGCATCTATTGGGAATAGTGGAATTAGTGGAAATCTTAATCTGATCGGACCCACCATCAATCTGTTGAAAGATGTAACAGTCCCCACTGATGTTTTTGGATATCCCTCAGACAATACTTTAAAACCAGATGCATTCTTACCCAGATCTGTACAGGTTAAGAACGCAAATAGAGTACTCGATGTAGATGTTACTTTTGGTGGGAAATCTTACATCAATGCACCTTCCCTTGTCCTTTATGATAAAACTACCGGAATTATTGTTGATAATGGTTTGATTACTTGTGAACTTAGTGATTCCGCTGTAAACAGTGCCGAGGTTGTTGTTCAACCTAGAGGTTTGACTGCAAATGCTTATGGCATTGCTCCACTAAGAAACAGTAATGGTATTTCTATTATTGAAGCTTTCTCTGATGTTGGTGTTGTTACCTGTAAAATTACTACTCCAATTCTTGGATATGTTCAAGAACCTTTTGTTCCAGGAGAAGAAGTATATCTTGAAGGAATTGAATTTAACAATGACGGAGATGGATTTAACTCTGGCGACTATTTGTTCACTAATTTTACAATTGATACCTACAACTCAGCAGTAAATCCACGAGAAGTATCATTTAAGTATACTGGATTAACTACAAATGTTGGTACTGGAGCAACTGTAGTTCCTGGTTTTGGTCAAATTGTTAAAGCAGGTGACCTTGCAAAATTCTCAACTACAATATCTTTCTCACCATTTGCTAAGAACGAACCTTTAAGAAGAAACAACGATAATGAAACTGATCTAATTTTAAGATCTATTGATACAAATACTGGGATTATGGTCATTGAAGGTTCTTTACCTTTAGAGGCTGACGATAATCTTGTAGGTACTAATAGCGGTGATCGTGCAGTAGTAGATTCAGTTACAGTATTTGATGGATATTATGATATCGATTCCACCATTGATACTAATGTTGGATGGTCTGATAATATTGGATTAATTGGTGATAGTAATCAATTCTTGCCTGATAATGATTATTATCAGAATATGTCTTATGCTATCGAAAGTGATAAGACATTTGACGAAATTATTACTTATGTAAATGATATTGTTCATCCATCTGGGATGAAGAATTTTGCAAATACTCAAATTTTATCTGTTGGTGATGCTGGAGAATCAATACAACCTGCTGATGATGCTGGCGGATTTGTTCTCGACTTTATCAGTGATCCATTGAGAGTTGATGGGATTTATAATTTTGATCTCTCTAGAGATGTTAATGCTAACAACAATACATCTAAGTTCCTAGAGCTTAAATCTACAAGACTTGCAGATTTCATTCTTAATAAAACTAATAGAGTTCTTATTCATGATGATATCAGTCCAAACTTCGTTAGTAACGAATCTAACGATTTAAGTGATGATAGAACTATTGCTGGAGTTGTTGCTGGAAGAAATTTCTCAAGATATCTTATTCAAACTACTCATCAAGCAGAAAATCCTCTGAATAATCAATATCAATTCAATGAGGTTATTCTAGTCACAATTGATGAGAATACTTATCTTTTACAAAAGTCACATGTCAACAATAATAACAATGTTGGTCTTTCGACTGGATATGCAGAGTTCTTCGCATTTTACAATGCTGATGACGATCTTACTGAAATAAGAATTAAACCTTATGAAACTTTTGATACTGATTTCGATATTAAGACATTCCAGCAAGGTTTTTCTGCTGATGTGGGAATCGGATCTACCAATACTGGTAATGTTGTAAACTCATCTGCTAATGTTCTTGTAGGATCTGGGTCCACCGAACAAATTATCGGATTTAGTACTACTACATTTGTTGGTGGTATTGGTCATTTTGTTGTAGTAGATACTGCTGCAAATAGTATTGATTATGTCGAGTTAGCTCTCCAACATGATGGTACAGATACTTACCTAACAGAACTTGCATCGTTTAATACTCGCCAAAGTCTTGGTGGTATTTCAAGTCCCAACTTCATGGGCACATTTACTTCGTCTATTGAAAGTGGAGTTGTTAAAATTGACTATATTCACAATGAGAGTTCTACCCTTGCAGTTAGAAGTAAATTTGTATCATTTGAGAATGTTGGACTTGGTACAACTTCAATAAGACACCTCAACCTCAAATTTACTCCAGAAGGTACTGAGAGAACAGCTAGAGTTGTTGTTGGTGCATCTGCTACTACTGGAATTTCTACAGTTGTTGGTGTCAGTAGCTTTACTAACTTATCATTCAAATCAACCGTACATGTTTCTTACGGATCAACTCAGACACTACATCAAATTTATGTATTGTCAGATCCAGAAAAAGCTGATACTTATATTTCACAGCAACCAATCGCAGCTATTGGCACTACTACTGGTATCGGCACATTTGGAGCAGAATTTAGTGGAAGCAATGTAAATCTGGAATTCTATCCAGACTCTGGAGTAACAGGAATTGTAAGCATCTATTCTTACAACGAAGTTCTGTATAAAGACGCAGATCCAAACGGAACACTTGCAGGTATCGGTTCATTTGACTATGGCAAGGTATTTGAAAATGTTACTCAAAATACTTACTTAGGAATCAATAATAGAAACATTAGATCATTCGATCTGAAATATGAAGGAACACCAATTTATGAAAGAGATTTAAACCCACAAAACCCAGATCAAATTGATTTTGGAACAGGTCTTATTAGTTTCAAGCATTTCTTCTCTAATGCAGAACCAGTTACATATGAACCAGATTCTAATATTGTTGGTGTTGCTGCTAGTGCTCTTCAATATGTTACTGGATATGGGCATACATCTCTCCCATCCACAGTCTTTGTTATTAAAAATAACAATGATCAATTCTTTATCTCAACCAATCTTACTGATGCAAGATCTGGCATAGCTGTTACTTTCCAACCAGGAACCGCTGCTGGGAACAAGCATAGATTTACTATGGATAAGAGAGATGAAAAAACGGTCATCGCTCTTAATGGAATTGTTCAAAAACCAATTTCATACACTCAAATCACTTACGATCTTGATGTTGCAGTAAATGGTATTGTTACTTCTTTTGCACTTAGTGGATTAAGTACAGTTACTTCTGGTGATCTGTTAAAACTTGCTGATGAGTACTCAATTGTAAGAACTGTTGGTTTTGCTACTCAACCAACTGGACCTATTACAGGGATCGGCACTTGGAGTATCGTTGAGGTTGAAAGGGGTGCTGTTGGATCTGCAGCTACTGATCATGCTGCTGGTTCTATTGCAAGAATCCATAGAGGATCTTTCCAAATTCTTAATAGTCAAATTCACTTTACAGAAGCTCCTCTTGGTGGTGACCTAGGAGTTATTGACCCACAGAACTTACCATACCCTAGAGCATCTTTTGGTGGCAGAACTTATTTAAGAAATGATTACAGAACTAATGAACTATTTGATGATTTCTCGGACAAGTTTGATGGACTTGAAAATACCTTCCCACTAACTGCTACTGGCGCTGCTGTAACTGGTATTGGTTCTACTGGTGGTAATGGCGTTCTGTTCATTAACGGTATTTTCCAAGCACCATTTGGAGAAAATAACGAAGGAGTTTCTAACTTTAAAATTATTGAAGATCCCGTTTCTACAGCTGCTAGTGTTCAATTTAGTGGCATCACATCAGTTGGATTCACCGATTTAATTATCGATATAGATGATATCAACCAGAACCAACTCCCTAGAGGCGGTGTTATCGTTTCTATTGCGTCTACTCCAGGAAATGGTTATGCACCGTTTATAGGAGCTGATGTCCGTCTTGATGTTGGTGCTGGCGGTACTATCACTGGTATTGTCGGGATCTCCACCACAGGTCCTTCTGTATCTCTTAGTAACGCTGTTTATGATAAGAGAACGGGCATCATGACCGTTACTACTTCAGCGAACCATGGTCTTCTCGTCGAAGATCAAGTAAAACTGACTGGCATTGCATTTACTTGTGGTGCAGCTCATGCTGGCGTTACGACTACTATTTTCCCAGAGCATAATGATCCATTCTCTGTTGCTGGTATTATTTCTGCTACTCAATTCAAAGTTCAAGTTGGTCCGTCTACAATCCCACACACTTATGTGAGTGGTGGTACTGCTGCACAGTTCTTCCCACTTACTTTTGGATCTGGATATAATAGCAATCTTGGTACTATTGGTATCGCAGTTACTTGTGCTACAGGTACAGGAGCTACTGTTACTGCTGTTGTGGGTGCTGGTGGATCTCTGGTATTCAGTGTTACTGGACCAGGTACAAATTACACAACAAATTCTACTGTTATTACTCCAGAACCCAATGGAGAAAACCTCCCAATTGTTGGTGTTTCTAGAATTGGACTTGGAAATACAACTCTAACTGGTGTTGGTTGTTCAGTAACTGTTAAAATTGCAGGGGTAAGTACAGCAACTGGAATTGGATCAACATTGTTTGAAGTATCCGAATTCAAATTTAGCAAGAAGGGGTATGGATTCAAACGCGGTGATAAGTTTACTGTAACTGGTCTTTCCACTGATCCTTATGCTGGGGACAAGTTCAGACCATTTGAGTTAGAAGTTGTTGATGTATTTACTGACCAAGTTTCTTCTTGGCAGTTTGGTAACATTGATTACCTCGATAACATTCGACAATTCCAAGATGGTAATCAGAAGAGATTCCTTCTCTACTATCAGCAATCGCTAGTCAGTTTTGAGATTGATAGAGGAGATCGAGATTCTAAAGAAATTGATCTTTCTGCAGTTCTTCTCATCTTTATTAATGGTGTTATTCAAGAACCCGGAATCAACTACACATTTGATGGTGGTTCCGTTATTGAATTTACGAGTGCTCCTACTACTGAAGATAATGTCGTTATTTTCTTCTACAGAGGAACAATCGGGCAAGATAGCTTCTTATTTGATGTAAATGAGGTTATCAAAGTCGGTGATAATCTCAGACTGAGAAAGAGCGCCCAGATTGAGTTAAATCAAGTCAATCAAAGCACTGCAAATCTTGCCCAAAGTGCTAATAGAATTGTTAAGAGAATTGACAGTGCAGCTACCGTAGAAACTGCATTCTATCAGGGTGTAGGTATCAGCAATGATAACTACAAACCGATGGATTGGATTAAGCAGAAAAAAGATATTATCATTGACGGATCCCTAGTATCAAAAGCTAGAGATTCTATTGAAGCACAGATTTCCCCAATTGCAAATGTAATTGGAGTCTTAACTACAACCGATTCCTTTGTATATGTTGATTCTACTGCTTTGTTCAGAGATACTGATAATCTACTAACAGGATCTTTTAGTCTTGCATATATTGCAGAAGTTGGATTCGGTACAACCGCAGTTTATGGAATAAACTATGAAAATATTACTGGTATCGAACCACTAGTTGCAAATGTTCAGGGATTTGTCGGTGTTGTGACAGGCATCGGAACTTGTCCTGGTATTGGTACTGACTTGGCTCTTCTCATTCAATTTGATGCTCAAGATTATGTGAATGATGGTAATAGTACTGCAGGATTAAGCACTGGACAACCATTCAAGCTTTATGGAACTGGTATTAACACGGTTAGTGCTGCTGTTACTAGCATCGATACGCACGATACTGACATCGTAGGTATCAGTACATTCAATGGTGACAACATTTACTATGTCCATGCAGTATCTACACGAAATGGTGGTCGTGTGGGAGTTATCACTGCCAATATTGCATCTTACACTAATGTAAGTGATTTTGTTGGAGTTGGTTCTACCTCAGTTCCTTACGCTCATTTCACTTGGGGTAAGTTTAGTAATGTTAGTAGAGATCAGACACAACCAGTCAATGCAAATATTAAAGGTATTGATTTTGATCCAGAATTATCAAACTATCCCATCGTTCAAAGGCGTGGTGTTGGATTGAGAGGAACTGGAGGATTGCCGAAGATATTATAAATACAGAAAAGTTAGACCTTCCGCCCGTTCATAATAATGGCAGCCATTATCACCGACCAGTTCAGGGTCATTAATGCGAATAACTTTGTAGACTCTATACTTAGCGGTACTAATTCATATTTTACCTTTTTGAGTCTTGCAAACCCGACTATCGCGGGTTATGGAAGAACTAGTACCTGGAATAGCACTACGGTTCAACCACCAGCACCGATTGATAATATTAGCTATATCAATCATGTTTATGATACCATGCTTTTCGGAAGAAAAGTGTTGCCTGGTGATGTGCGAAGATTGATTCGTAAAGTTCAGTGGACAAAAGGTACATCTTATGATATGTACCGACATGATTATGATACCAATAATAGATCATTAGTATCTAACTCCAGCAGACTTTACTCTGCAAACTATTACATTATGAATAAAGACTTTAGGGTCTATATTTGTATTAATAATGGTTCTGCTGGAATTACATCCTCAGCAAACGCTTCGTTAGATGAACCGACATTTACTGATTTGGAACCATCCGCAGCTGGGACGAGTGGTGACGGGTATCTATGGAAGTACCTCTTTACTGTTCCTCCCGCTGATATTGTCAAGTTCGACTCAACCGAATATGTAGCTGTTCCTAATGAATGGACAACTTCTACGGAAAATGAAGTTAAAGTTGTAAGAGATAATGGAGATTCTCAGTTAAATAATAATCAAATTAAAGTTGTATCGATTGACGAACAGGGTGAAGGATACTCATTCTTATCGTCTCCAGTAGAATTAGATATTCTAGGAGATGGAAGTGGGGGTAAAGTCAGAGTTCAAACAAATACAAACGGTCAAGTTATTTCTGCAATTGTAACTACTGGTGGACAAGGGTATAGTTTTGGAAGAGTCAATCTTTCTTCTATTAATAATGGAGCTACAAAATTTGCTAAACTGACCCCGATTATCCCCCCATCAAGAGGACATGGATTTGATTTGTATAAAGAATTAGGAACAGATAAAGTTCTTATCTACTCTAGATTTGATAATTCTTCTTATGACTTTATTTCCGATACTACATTTTCGCAACTTGGGGTAATTAAGAACCCAGTCGCTGCTGGTGCTGGATCTACAGCGATTATCAATACATCTGAGTTTTCATCTACTAAATCACTCAAATTTACTGGTAATACTGTACAAACTCTTGCAATTGGCTCTGAAATTACACAGAATATTTCTGGCGTTGGTACTGCAAAAGCTTATGTTGCTTCTTACGATACAAGTACAAAAGTAATTAAGTATTTCCAAGATAGAAACCTCTATCTCAACCCTAGTCTATATGATGCAACTGATAGTTTAGGTGTTGGTGGAGATGCTGATGTAATTCCATTTTCTGCCACAGGAAATGCTGTTACCGGTCCAAGTGGTTTCAGTGTAAACATAGACTCTGGATTTACTGGCATTTCAACAACTACACCATCAGGTAAAGTTATTGACCTAGGAGTACAGTTCACAAATGGTCTTGCTCCAGAGGAAATAAATAAAAGGACTGGTGAGATACTTTATCTTGACAATAGACCATCTATTGCTAGGAACGAGCGTCAAAAAGAAGACATTAAAATCGTTTTAGAATTCTAAGAAGATGCCAACACAGACTAATCTCAATGTAAGTCCATATTATGATGATTTTGATCCTGAAAAGGGTTATCATCGTGTCCTGTTTAAGCCAGGATTCCCTGTACAAGCTAGAGAGCTCACTACCTTACAATCTATTCTACAAAATCAAGTAGAAAAATTTGGTAGTCATATCTTCAAGGAAGGATCAACTGTCGTTCCTGGGTCTGTGACATTTGATGGGCAGTACTATGCTGTCCAAGTAAATCCAACTCACCTCGGTGTTGATATTGGAGTATATGCTAGTAAGATTATTGGTAAGACTATTAGGGGTCAAACCACTGGTGTTACTGCAAAAGTAATTAATTTTATTAGTGCTTCCGAGTCTGATAATGACTATGATACATTCTTTGTAAAATATATTAACTCTTCACTTACGGGAGATTTTAATTTCTTCAATGACGCTGAGATTTTAGTCACAGAAGATTCTTTTACATATGGTAACACTACAATTAATGTTGGTGGTACTTTTGGATCTACGATTGATCTAAATTCCTGCACTATTGGATCTTCTGTTTCTATTGATGAAGGAATTATCTTTGTTAGAGGTAATTTTGTAAGAGTACAAAAACAGACTATTATTTTAGATCAGTACAACTCTCAACCCACTTTCAGAGTTGGTCTTAGTGTAATTGAAACGCCAGTATCTGCAAAAGGAGACGAGTCTCTTTATGATAATGCCAAGGGATTTTCTAACTTTGCTGCACCTGGTGCCGATAGATTAAGAATTACTCTAGTTCTTACTAAGAAAAATATTACAGATTTTAATGACACTGATTTTGTAGAGGTTGTTCGTGTCAGTAATGGCGAAGTATTAGTCATTAAAAAAGAGACAGAATATTCAAAAATTAGAGATTATCTCGCAGGAAGAACTTTTGATGAGTCTGGTAACTATACTGTCAATAAGTTCCTGTTAGATGTTACCGAATGTCTTAACGATAGACAGGGTAATGATGGAGTCTATTTTTCAAACCAATCTACTTTTGATGGCAACACACCAGATGAAGATCTTGCGTGTTTAAAAATCAGTGCTGGTAAGGCATATGTTAACGGATATGATGTATCAACTGATGGTCCTACAGTACTTGATTTCTTCAAGCCTAGAGAAACTGAAGAAGTAAAAGGCAAATCATTCCCATTTGAGATGGGAAATAAGTTTGTTGTAAATAATACAACTGGTATTACAACTTTTACCAACAGAATTGATCTGTTTAGTGGTCCATTTGAGAGTTCCACAAGACTTGTAGCAGGAACTTCTAATAAAATTGGTGATGCTAAGGTATACAATTTTGGATTAAGAGATCAGAAGTATGAAGACGCATCTACAGAATTTGATCTGTATTTGTACGATGTTCAAACATATACGAACTTAAAACTCAGTGATAATGTAAGCGCCACAGAACTAATTAAATCGGCATTTATTGTTGGTAAAGAAAGTGGGGCTAATGCATTTGCAGTTGCTGCAGGTGCTGGTTCTAGTTCAATCCAAGTTACCCAAACATCTGGTTCTTTTAGAGTAGGCGAACCAATCTTAATTAATGGTTCTGAAGACCTTCCTAGAACTATTGAGTCAATCACTAGTTATGGTATTAACGATGTTTTCTCGTTTGCTCAGAGTGGTAATAGTTTTACAGCTAACAAGAAGCTCAACGATAGAATTCCTCCTAGATTGGGAGCTGGTCAGGTAACCATTGCAATATCTGGTGCTGGGGCAACAGTAACTGCTCCTAGAATCGATAGTTTCCAAAGATTCAAACCCGGTGATATTATTAGGTATACCGACACTAAGAACGGCACACAGACTCAGTTTCAAAATGTTGTAACTTCGATTGCTTCAGATCTTCAGTCAATGACTGTTGGAGCTATGACAACAGTTGCAAATTTGTTTGATGGTGGTGTTAATGGGTATGTTGGTGAAATTTCACTTGGATTTCAAGATAATAGCAATGAAAATGCATCTTTAATTACTGTTCTACCAGATCTCAATGTTGCTAGTGTTGATTTTACTGGATCATCATTGCTGCTTTCTGCACAGGTTCAGAATGAGTCTACAAATTCCCTTGGTCAATTAGTTCTTCCTATTTCTTCGGTTGATCTTGACGACACATCATTTGCCGCTTTTGATGAGGAAAGATATCAAGTTCAATATTCCAATGGAACTATTGCTGTGATTGAGGAGGATCAAGTAACAGTTACTTCAACTCAGGTAACTATTACTGGATTAAATGCTTCACAAAGTGGAATGACTGTTAATGCCACGGTCATTAAGTCAAATATTAAAAATAAAGTAAAAGAATTCAAACGATGTCAGCAAGTATCTGTAACTAGATCAACCAATAGAAGATCTGGAAGTGACCCAAATACGAGTGTTAATGATGGACTCAATCATAGTGAGCTTTATGGACTGAGAGTTCAAGATAGAGATATCTCTCTCAATGAACCAGATGCTACCGATATCATAGCTATCTATGAATCACTGGATACATCTGCTCCTATTTTAGACAAGTTAAATTTCACATCTACAGATGATGTATTTACTAGTGCTATTATTGGTGAAAATATTTTTGGCACTTCAACTAATGCAATTGCGAAGGTAATTTCTATTGATGGTGGCAATAATCAAATCAGTGTTGTATATCTAACTAAAGATAGGTTTGCAACATTAGAACCTTTAAGTTTTGAAGAGTCTAACACTACAGCTGTACTGCAAGGGATTTCTCCTGGCAAATATAGAGATGTTACTTCTAGCTACTTACTAGACAAGGGACAAAGAAATCAATATTACGATTATTCTAGAGTCGTAAGAAATAGAGGAGCATATATTCCTCACAGACAACTTAACATTATCTACAACAGATATGATGTTCCTAGTGGAGACACTGGAGATGTATTCACAGTTAATAGTTATGATGAAGAAAGATATAAAAAAGATATTCCCCAAATTGGACCTTCTCGAATTGAAGCACATGATGTTCTAGATTTTAGACCTAGAGTTGCATCATATAATCCGGCTTCAGCATCAGAATCTCCATTCTTCTATACATCTAGAGATTTTGTAGGAAAGCCAGATAGAATTTTGACTCCTAACGAGTCAATGACTTTTGACTATGACTTCTATCTTCCTAGAATTGATAAGTTAGTATTACTTCAAGATGGAAACTTTGATCTTATCAAAGGCAAACCGGCTAGACAACCAATTCCCCCAGTAGTATCTGGTAAAGGGATGGAAGTTGGGACAGTCCTTCTTCCAGCATATCTTAGAGATACTCAGGAAGCAAGAATTTATCTAAAAGATAATCGTCGTTATACGATGAGAGATATCGGTGATCTTGCCGACAGAGTAGAAAATCTAGAAGTTGTCACTAGTCTTAATTTATTAGAGAAGAGTGCAGAGTCTTTACAAATTAGAGATGCCCAAGGTCTTACAAGATTCAAATCTGGATTCTTTGTTGATAACTTTAAGACTTTTGATTTCATGCACCCAAGCTCACCATGTGAGATTGATAGAGATCTTGGCGAACTAAGACCACTTAGAGAATTTGATTCTTCGGCACTTCAGGTTGCACCTAAAGATGATATTCCAGTATCCCAGATCGACTTTAGCTCTAATTTCTTATTGTTAGATGATGGAAATACCCAAAAGACGGGTAATCTGTTATCACTCAAGTATCAAGAAAAGGAATACATTAAGCAAGAATTTGCAACCAAAGTCAATAACATTAATCCATTCCATGTTGTTGCATTTACAGGTGAACTAAAGCTTAATCCTTCATTAGATAACTGGATTAATACCAGAGAGACTCAGAATGTTATTCGTAATACTATTGGTATTACAGTATTCAATAATCAAGTTGCTGCAAACTTTAGTTTGACTAGAGGTGGTGCTCTTGGTGGTTCTGCTTCTGTATCTACTAGAGAAACTGGTAGAACTGTACAGAGAGATGACATTAGGTCTGAAAACACCTTTATTGCAGAAGAAACTTTCGATCCTTTCTGTCGTTCTAGAAATATCGAATTCACTGCTATTGGTTTAAAACCATTTACTAATTTCTATCCCTTCTTTGATAATCAGGGTGGGGTTGATATCATTCCTAAGTTATTGGAAGTCAGTAGTGTTTCTGGTTCCTTCCAAATTGGAGAAACAATTCGTGGAACAATTGGTGCTACTGTTTTTGAATTCAGATTAGCTGCTCCAAACCATAAGAAAGGACCATTCAATGCTCCTACAGAAACATTCACAGTTAACCCATACAGTCCTGCAGCTACTCTTCCAAATGGGTACTCTCAAGCGTCAACTGTCTTAAACATTGACACCACTTCATTAGCTGCTCAGGCACAAGGTGCCTTCTTTGGATTTGCTCCTACCGGAATGGTAATGAGGGGTCTTACAAGCGGTGCTCAAGCGACTGTAGCAGGTGTAAGACTAGTATCTGATGACTTTGGTGATCTTATTGGTTCTATCTTCTTGAGAGACCCCAATCAGACACCTACACCACAGGTTAGGGTTAGATCGGGTAATAGAGACTTTAGATTAACTTCTAGTCAAACTAATGCAAATCCATTACCAGGATCTACTTTAATCTCTCATGCGACAGGTCGCTATACTGCGACTGGTACAACGAGAGTAGTTCAAACTGATATTAGAATCACCACTCTTGAAACCACAACTATTACCAATCTTTCTACGATTGATATTAGAGGAACAATTCCAAATCCTCCTCCACCACCACCGCCAGTAATCATCAATAATACTAGAGTTATTGATAGAACTAGAACAATTATTAGAAACCAAACTAGAGTTATTAATAGAACTCGTGTTGTCCGTGTAAGAAGAAGAGACCCTCTGGCACAAACGATTGTGACTGGACCAGAAGGAGCTTGGATTACATCGCTTGATCTATTCTTTGCATCTAAGAATCAAGGAACAACTCCAGTAAGGATTGAAGTTAGAACAGTTGAACTGGGTACTCCAACTCTATTCGTTATTGATAGAGCTGCTCAAGCAACTATTCGCCCTTCGGATATTACAACATCGGCCGATGGATCGGTTGCAACTAACATTAAATTTGACACTCCTTTCTACTTAGATCCAGAAGAATCTTATGCGATCGTTATCTTGTCAGATAGTGATGAGTATGAGGTATATTGTGGCGAAATGGGTCAAAAAGCTTTGAATGCTCAAGCTCTTCCAGCTGCTAAGGGTAAGATTTACTCCCAGCAATTCGCAATGGGTTCTCTGTTCAAGTCACAAAACGGTGCTACTTGGACACCTACGCAATTTGAAGACCTTACATTTACTTTGTATAGAGCAGATTATACTGCCGAACAAGGTCTGTTGACATTCTTCAACCCACCGATCGAACCCAATAATGGTCTTCTTCCTCCACTAGCATTTGATCCAATTGTAGGTGTTCCTAAAAAAGGAAAGCTTGGCATTGTTACAACATCTGATTCTGGATTAATTGGTACGGTATTTACTCCTGGTAGAAAAGTTAGTGAGCAAACATCTACATTCCGTCATGGATACATTGATACTAAAGGTGGTCCAGTCTTAGGAACTGTCGGAATTCTTACTGGCGGTAGCAACTATGGTACTCCATCTAACCCCATAACAACATATAACATCAATGGTGATGGTGATGGACTCACATTAAACGCAACTGTCGGAGCTGGCATCTCGGCTATTACTGCAGTTTCTATTGCATCTTCCGGTAGAGGATACAAAGTTGGTGATGTAGTTGGTCTTGTTACTGCAGATGTTGGAGGATCTGGTTCTGGTGTTCGTATTGGTATCAACTCTCTTGGAGGTATCGACACTCTATATTTGACAGATGTTCAAGCACAAACTTTTGATGTTGCAGCAGGCAATGAAGTTACATACAATCACGCAGCTGGTAGTGTAATTGCAACCGGTTTAGATATTGTAAGTTTTGATGCGACCGGAAGTGTTTACACTGGGGAGTACTTCAAAGTATCTCATCGTAATCATGGTATGCACAGTTCTTTGAATAAGGTCATTCTTTCTGATGTAGAATCTGATGTTGTACCTACGGAAATAACCGTAGATATATTATCGAATGAAACCGCTATTTCTGTAGCATCAACATCACAATTCAACACCTTTGAGGGTGCGGTAGTCAGTGCAGCAAATACTGGATACGCATTTATTAATAGTGAGATCCTTTCTTACACAAGTGTAGGTATTTCTAGTTTGGGTGGTGTTGTAAGAGGTGTAGATTCAACTAATGCATTGAATCATCTCAAAAATGACAGTATTCAAAAGTATGAATACAACGGCATTTCTTTGAGAAGGGTTAATGCTGAACATGATGTCTCCAGTGTTCTTAGAGGTATTGATGATTACTACTTGAAAATTGATAGAGGATCAAGTAGATCAGTTGATGATACATCAAATAATATTCCTCAGGTTTCTTTCAAAGAAGAAGCTGCTGGTGGTGGTCAAAATGTATACGCATCTAAAAATATCCAATTTGACGCTGTAAGACCCCTCCTCGACGCTGCAACATTCGGACCTACCGATTTCATCTCACTGCAGATGAGAAGCGTTACAGGTACATCTCCTGATGGATCAGAGACTTCATTCATCGATAATGGATTTGAAGATCTTAACCTCAATAGAATCAACACTCTTGAGACTACGAGAATTCTTGCTTCTAGAACCAATGAGTCTGCTAGACTTGGTTCTTTACCTAGAAATAAATCTTTCTCGTTTACTGTTGAACTCGCAAACAGTGGAGATAGCTTTAACTCACCTACTGTAAATCTTGAAGGGGCAAATGCACTCTTCTATGAAAACAGATTGAATAATCCTATTTCTGATTATAGAACGGATCCTAGAGTTAAGTCTAGATTTAATGATCCACATGCTTCTTATTATATGTCCCAACCGATCTATACTAAGAATCCCGCAACTTCAATTAAAGTTATATTTGAAGCTCGCAGACCAATTGAATGTGAGTTTAGAGTTCTCTACAGTATTATGAAAACAGACTCTAGTGAAGTAACACCTGATTTTGAATTATTCCCCGGATTTAGAAATCTTCTTGATACTGATGGAGATGGTATTGGTGATCAAGTAATTGACCCAACCCAAAATGATGGTATGTCGGATTCCTTTGTGAGTGCTGATGATACTCAATACAGAGAGTATACATACTCTGTAGATGATTTGCCAAGTTTCAATGGATTACAAATCAAAATTGTATTCACTGGAACTAATCAAGCAAAACATCCGGTAATTAAGAATTTGAGAGCAATCGCGGTAGCATGAGTTTGATTCCTGTAGAAGGACATTCTAATCTTTGGAGAGATTCTGATACCGGAGCCATCGTTAACGCCGATGACTCTGGGTATCATTCATACTTAAGAGAAAAGTCTGCAAAGAAAAATGAGAGAGAAGAGCTCGACTCAATGAAAA